>ERZ839767.3857-NODE-3857-length-16283-cov-3.341262_pt1 | contig 16283 bp, 18 predicted proteins | sample MGYA00519879_ERZ839767 | MGnify/ENA primary metagenome ERZ839767 (study PRJEB31850, sample SAMEA3708852) | human gut metagenome | biome: human gut; feature: human-associated habitat; material: faeces | place: China | collected 2014 ...
GGAGTTATCGCCGGCGGTCCTGCCCGTGCGGTATTGGAGCTGGCTGGTATCAGAGATATTCGTACCAAATGTTTGCGCAGCAACAACCCGAAGAACGTTGTTGCAGCAACCATCGAGGGTCTGGCATCCCTCAAGAGTGTGGAAGAGGTTGCTCAGCTCAGAGGGAAAAAGCCGGAAGAGATCCTCGGTTAGAGAAATTAGTTAAAGACAGGAGGGTTACCCTTGGCGAATACAATTAAGGTTACATTGAAAAAGAGTACCATCGGATGCAAAAAGGATCAGATCGCAACCGTACAGGCGCTGGGCTTAAAAAAGATCGGCCAGACTGTTGAAAAGACCGATACGCCCCAGATCCGCGGCATGATCTTCAAGGTAAAACACCTGGTAGCAGTGTCCGAGTAAAAGCGAACACGCCGGAATCACTTCCGGCAAGGGCCGCATTGGCGGCGTCATCATTTTGAATAAAAAGGAGGAGGTGGACACAATGAAACTCCATGAATTATCTCCGAGCGAAGGCTCTAAGAAGAAGGCATACAGAGTAGGCCGCGGCCATGCAAGCGGTAACGGAAAAACCAGCGGTAAGGGTCACAAGGGTCAAAATGCCCGCAGCGGCGGCGGTGTTCGGCCGGGCTTTGAAGGTGGCCAGATGCCGATTTACAGAAGATTGCCGAAGCGTGGTTTTAATAACATCTTTGCAAAGAAATATGTTTCCGTAAATGTAGAGGCACTCAACAAGCTGGAAGCCGGCACTGAGGTTACAGCCCAGGTGCTGAAAGAGGCCGGTATTATTTCCAAGATTTGTGACGGCGTAGTGATTTTGGGCCGTGGCGAACTGGATAAAAAGCTGACCGTAAAAGCAAAGCGGTTCAGTGAAAGCGCAGCAAAGAAGATTGAGGCTGCCGGCGGAAAGGCTGAGGTGGTATAACAATGATCGATACAATCAAAAACGCATGGAAGATTGTCGACCTGAGAAAAAAGCTGATTTACACCTTTGTGATGTTGGTAATTTTCCGTTTGGGTTCTTGTATTCCGGTTCCGCTGCTGGATCCGGCACAGATGCAGTCGCTCTTCAGCGCTGAAAATTCCATGTTTGGTTTTATTGATATGGTGTCCGGCGGTGCGTTCCAGAATGCAACCATTTTCGCAATGAGCATTACGCCGTACATCAACTCGTCCATTATTATGCAGCTTTTGTGCGTTGCAATCCCTGCTTTAGAGCGTATGCAGAAAGAGGGAGAGGACGGCAGAAAAAAGATCGGTCAGATGATGCGTTACGGAACGGTTGTTCTGGCGCTGGTTCAGGCCATCGGTCTTTACTTCCTGTTAAAATCCTACGGGGCAGTTACCAACCCCGGTTTTACTTCTGCGGTGGTTGTTATCACCACCTTTACGGCAGGTACTGCATTTTTAATGTGGTTGGGTGAGCAGATTACGGAAAAAGGCGTAGGTAACGGTATTTCTCTGATTATCTTTGCCGGTATCGTATCCAGAATCCCCGGTATGTTTGTATCCCTCTGGGCTTACCTCCAGAGCGGTAACCTGAACTGGATCGGCGCACTTGCGCTGATCGTACTCGCACTTGTTGTTATCGGCGTGGTTGTTGCCATGAACGAAGCAGAGCGCAGAATTCCGGTTCAGTACGCAAAACGTGTTGTCGGCAGAAAGATGTACGGCGGCCAGAGTACCCATATTCCGATCAAGGTTGCAGCTGCCGGCGTAATCCCGATCATTTTTGCAATGTCCATTATGGCATTCCCCGGCACGATTGCAAGCTTCTTTGGCGTGCAGGCCGGTGACAAGGGCTTCTGGGGCGGTTTCCTCTGGGTATTCTCCAGCTCCTCTTGGATTTATGCTGTATTGTACTTCCTGCTGATTATCTTCTTCACCTATTTCTATACGGCAATTCAGTTCAATCCGATTGAAATGTCGAATAACATGAAGAAGAACGGCGGATTTATCCCCGGTATTCGTCCGGGACGTCCTACCTCGGATTATATCTCCAAGGTATTGTCCAGAATCACTTTGGCCGGTGCAATTTTCCTCGGTCTGATTGCAGTGCTTCCGATCTTTATGAACTTGGGACTTCATATTTCCAACTTCGCAATCGGCGGTACGTCGCTCCTGATCGTTGTGGGTGTTGCTCTGGAGACTGTAAAGGATCTGGAATCCCAGATGCTCATGAGACACTATAAGGGCTTCTTGGAATAAAATGAATACGCTGCACAGCTTTGTGCAAACGAAGGAAGAGTAGGGAGCGTGGATGCAAAAGCATAACCGGTTCCTGCTCTATCCGTTTTTAGGAATCAAATTCAAAAACACCGCTTTTTTGGTCCAAAAACAAAAAATACGGACGGCTTGATTCCAAAAAATGACATAATCTGGAAACAGAAAGGATATGGGAATTATGAGACTCATTTTATTGGCAGCTCCCGGAGCTGGAAAGGGTACACAGGCAGAGAAACTCAGTGCGCATTTTGGGATTCCGACGATTTCAACCGGTGCGATCCTCCGTCATAATATCCAACAGGAGACGGAACTCGGCAAATTGGCAAAGCAGTATATTGACGGCGGAAATCTGATTCCCGACGATGTCATGATCGAGGTAATGCGCAGCCGCCTTGCGGAGGATGACTGTAAAGCCGGTTTCATTCTGGACGGTTTTCCCAGAACCTTGACACAGGCTGAGGCGCTGGACGCTTCGGATATTACCATCGACGCCGTCTTGAATCTGGTAGTACCGGACGAGACGATCATCAGCCGCCTTTCCGGCAGATTAGAGTGCAAAAATTGTGCAGCAACCTTCCACACGGAGTTCCGCAAGCCCAAGGTAGAGGGCATTTGCGACAACTGCGGCGGCGAATTGGTTGTCCGTGCGGATGATAAGCCGGAAACGGTAAAGAGCCGGCTTCAGGTATACCATACCCAGACGGAACCGCTTTTGCGCTATTATACGCAAAAGGGAATTTTAAAGACGGCCATGGGACACGGCGACATTGATGAAACCACGGCAGAAGTGCTCAAAGCGCTGGAGGGCTGATATGGTTACCATTAAGTCGAAGTCCGAGATTGAAAAAATGAAGGTGGCCGGCAAGGTGACCTACGGTGCGCTGAAAGCCGTGCACGATGCGATTCATCCCGGCGTTTCCACATTGGAGCTGGATCGTGTGGCAGAACGTTATATCAAATCCCAGGGCTGTACCTGCTCGTTTAAGGGCTACGCCGGTTTTCCGGGCAGCATCTGCGCCAGCGTGAACGATGAGATTATCCACGGCATCCCGGATCACCGGATTTTGCATGAGGGCGATATCATCAGCATCGATGTCGGCGCATGCTACCACGGTTATAACGGCGACGCCTGCCGGACGTTCGGCGTCGGCAAAATCTCCGAGGAGGCCGAGCGGCTGATCCGTGTGACAAGACAAAGCTTTTTTGAGGCGCTCTCCTATGCGAAGGAGGGGTACCGGATTTCCGATCTCTCCCGCGCGGTGCAGGAATACGTTGAGGCAAACGGGTTTTCGGTTCTGCGCGACTATTGCGGTCATGGGGTCGGCGCCGACATGCATGAGGATCCGGAGATTCCCAACTACGTCAGCCACAGCCGCGGCATTCGTATGCGCGCCGGCATGTGCCTTGCCATCGAGCCGATGGTTTTAGAGGGTGCAAAGGAATATTATGTGGCGGATAACGAGTGGACGGTGCATACCAAGGACGGCAAGCTTTCGGCTCATTATGAAAACAGCGTTTTAATCACCGGCGGAGAGCCGTTTTTGCTCACCCTGCCCGATGGCGTTGAGGTAGGAATACGATGAAGAAAAAAGACGGCATTCAAATCGGCGAACTGGTGCAGTCGCTCTCCGGCCATGACGCCGGCGGATATTTTCTGGTGACCGGCAGAGAGGGCGGCATGCTTTGCCTTTGTGACGGCAAACGGCGTAAGGCCGCTGGTCAAAAGCGTAAAAATCCGAAGCATGTTGCCGCAAGCGGCATGGTCTGCGACTGGGTTCGGCAGCATCCGGAATGCGTCAATAACACCTCGGTTCGCAAGGCAATACGTAATATTTTAAATCAGACGGGAGGTGAAAATCCATGTCAAAGGAAGACGTTTTAGAAGTAGAAGGTACCGTATTGGAGGCATTGCCGAACGCAATGTTTAAGGTAGAGCTGGAAAACGGACATCAGATCCTGGCGCACATATCGGGAAAGCTGCGTATGCACTTTATCCGTATTCTGCCGGGCGACAAGGTTACTGTCGAGATTTCTCCCTATGACTTGACCAAGGGAAGAATCACATGGAGAGCCAAGTAACAAGCCTTGGCAAACGGAAGAAAACGCGCCGGGTTTTCCGTTTAGATACACGGAAAAACGGTAAAACCCGGATCGCAAACGGCGTATCTTAGCAATTTGAACGGGAAACGCCGAAAAACAGGCTGCTTTTTCGGTGATGTGACCGAGAAATTAACTTGACAGGCAGTCAGTTTCATGATATAATAAACAGGTTCGCTTTATAGGTGATAGTGTCGCCGTGCGGACGATTACAAACTTAGGAGGTGAAGGCAATGAAAGTACAACCTTCCGTAAAACCTATTTGTGAAAAATGTAAAATTATTAAAAGAAAAGGCAGAGTCATGGTCATCTGTGAAAATCCCCGGCATAAGCAAAAGCAGGGCTAATTCATGGTGACGGAGCAGGGTCAGGCTTATAACCCACAAAACGGATAAGCTGACGCCGCAAAGCGCGGGTGAAATTCTGCTCCACTGTTTTTTCGCAAAAAATCAATGGAGGTGAAAACTTTATGGCACGTATTGCAGGCGTAGATTTGCCCAACGATAAGAGAGTTGAGATTGGTCTCACTTACATCTTTGGTATTGGTCTTTCTACTTCCAAGAAAATCCTGGCAGCAACCGGTATCAACCCGGACACCAGAGTTCGTGACTTGACAGAGGATGAGGTTTCTAAGCTGAGAGCCGAGATCGACAATTATAATGTTGAAGGTGATCTGCGCAGAGACATCGCACTGGACATCAAGCGTCTGATGGAGATTAACTGTTACAGAGGTCTCCGCCACAGAAAGGGTCTCCCTGTTCGCGGTCAGCGTTCTAAGACCAACGCAAGAACCAGAAAGGGCCCGAAAAAGACGATCGCTAACAAGAAGAAATAAGCCTTGTTAAGATTGTGCGCAGGATAATATCCTGCAAATGGAACTTTGATTTTTCTGCACGGCAAACCGCCGTGATGGATATTCGTATTTTCAGGAGGTGAAAGATACAATGGCAAAGGCAGTAAAGAGAACACGCCGCCGCAGAGAGAGAAAGAACATCGAACGCGGTGCAGCACATATTAAATCTACATTTAATAACACCATTGTTACGATTACAGACGTAGCCGGAAATGCAATTTCTTGGGCATCCGCCGGCGGCCTCGGTTTCCGGGGTTCTAAAAAGAGCACTCCTTTTGCAGCGCAGATGGCTGCAGAAACTGCTGCAAAGGCAGCAATGGAGCATGGTCTTAAATATGTTGAGGTTTATGTGAAAGGACCGGGTTCCGGTCGTGAAGCAGCAATCCGTGCATTGCAGGTTGCAGGCCTCGAAGTAAATATGATTAAAGATGTTACGCCGATTCCTCATAACGGATGCAGACCGCCGAAGAGAAGACGCGTGTAATGACGGAGGTGAAATAAGAAATGGCAAGATATACAGAATCTGTTTGCAGAATCTGCAGACGGGAAGGTCAGAAGTTATTCTTAAAGGGTGACAGATGTTACACAGATAAGTGTGCAGTGACCAGACGTGCCTATGCCCCCGGTCAGCACGGTCAGGGCAGACGGAAGCTTTCCGAGTATGGCACACAGCTTCGCGAGAAGCAGAAGGTAAGACGGGCTTACGGTATCTTGGAGGGTCAGTTTGAGCATTACTTTGAAATGGCCAACAAGAAAGAGGGCGTAACCGGTGAAAACCTGCTTTCGATCTTAGAGAGCCGTCTTGACAATGTAGTATATAAGATGGGTCTGGCAGTATCCAGACCGGAAGCCAGACAGCTGGTGTCTCACGCACACTTTACCGTTAACGGTAAAAAGGTGAACATTCCTTCTTATCTGGTAAAACCCGGTGATGTGGTTGCGCTCCGCGAAAAGAGCAGATCCAGCGCCAAGTTTGAAGCTATCCTGGGCTCCACCGAGGGCAGAGTGGTTCCGAAGTGGATTGATATGAATCGCGACACCTTAGAGGGTCGTATCGTCGCTCTGGCTGATCGTGAAGATATCGATCTGCCGATCGAAGAGCATTTGATCGTTGAGTATTACAGCAAATAATCCTTTGCGGTAAGCAAGCGATTCAATGGATTCGTTGAAATTGTTTAGGAGGGCTGACAATGATTGAAATAGAAAAGCCAAGAATTGAATGCACAGAAGCATCCGAAGATAATAAATATGGCAAATTTGTTGTCGAGCCTCTGGAGAGGGGCTACGGAACAACGTTTGGTAACGCTCTCAGAAGAATGTTGCTGTCCTCCCTGCCGGGAGTGGCTGCAACCTCGGTTAAAATTGACGGTATTCTTCATGAATTTTCTGCAATTCCCGGTGTTAAAGAGGATGTGACAGAGATTATCCTCAACATCAAGAATCTGGCGATTAAGCTGTATTCCGATGCACCCAAGACGGTATATATCAACCAGGAGGGCGCCGGTGAAATTTGTGCCGGAGATATCAAGCACGATTCTGACGTAGAGATTATCAATGAGGATTTGCATATCGCGACACTGAGCGAGGATGCAAGACTGTTTATGGAGATTACGCTGGATAAGGGTCGCGGTTACGTTTCCGCAGACCGCAACAAGCAGCTGCTCCAGCCGGCAATCGGTGTGATCGCGACCGACTCGATCTACACACCGGTACACAAGGTGAATTACACTGTTGACAATACCCGTGTGGGCAACGTGACCGACTATGACAAACTGACCTTAGAGGTTTGGACGAACGGCACGATTACCCCGGCCGAGGCGGTCAGCCTGGCTGCAAAAATTGTCAGCGAACACATGAGCTTGTTTGTCGATCTGTCCGATGATGCAAAGAATACGGAAATCATGATTGAGAAGGAAGAAAGCAAGAAAGAAAAGGTTTTGGAGACCACCATCGAAGAGCTTGATCTTTCGGTTCGTTCCTATAACTGTCTCAAGCGTGCCGGCATCAACACGGTACAGGATCTGACAACCCGTTCCGAGAACGACATGATGAAGGTGAGAAACCTGGGTCGTAAGTCCTTGGAGGAAGTCATTGCAAAGCTGGATGCAATGGGGTTGTCCTTGGCAAACGATGACTAAATCTAAGAAATAAGAAAATGAGGTGATAAAATGGCACACCAGAGAAAACTTGGCAGACCGACCGACCAGAGACGTGCAATGCTTCGTTCCATGACGACTTCCTTCCTGGAAAACGGCAGAATTGAAACGACCGTAACCCGTGCAAAGGAAGTACGCAGATTGGCGGAGAAGATGGTTACCCTCGGCAAAGCCAATACTCTTCACACAAAAAGACAGGCGCTTTCCTACCTGACAAAGCGTGATGTTGTGGTAAAGCTATTTGATGAAATCGCTCCGAAGTATGCAGAAAGAAACGGCGGTTACACCCGTATCATTAAGATCGGACCTCGCCGCGGCGATGCAGCCGAAATGGCAGTTCTGGAGTTTGTAGACTAATCGTCAAAATAAGCCGGCAGCAAAATGCTGCCGGTTTTTTTGTGCCCAAATGCTTTGCGCGGTTTTTATGAGAGCTAAAATTGAAATTAAGAAAGCCAAAATTAAAACATCAAAGCGGATTTTGTTATTTTGGTTGCCAATTCTTGACTTTTACGGCATCCTATGCTATACTGAGCTACGATACAATTGAATATTCGCACAAAGTGTCCGCTATGCCCGATGGGGTATGGCGGGTGAAAAGGGAATCGGGTGGGAATCCCGGACGATACCAGTCGCTGTATGGATGCGAATGCTTTTTGCCTCGTTGACGAAAGTCAGTCATTGGGAAACTGAGAAGGCAGATGCAGGGAGCGAAAGTAGCAACCAAGTCAGAAGACCTGCTTTGATGTCGTTTTGTAACGTATGCCATGTGTTTGTGGTGTACAGGGACGACAGTTTTGACGTATTGTTTGATGCGCCGATTTGTGAAGGACACAGAAAAGTCTGCTGTGGCAATTCTCCTGCGGGGAGGGCTGCCGCTTTTTTTGTGTTACATGTCCGGCTGAAAATGCTGGGACAACTTTGCAAAACGGGGCTTCCCTTGCATGGCGGAAAGACGATTCCTTCTTTCAAAATCGGAGTTTGGATTACGCTCTTTCGGCAAACCTTGTGCGAATGGTTAGGAAAGGAAGTCAAATCTATGCGTAATCAAACGTCAGTGTCAAAAATCGGTCGTATCCTGTGCCTTGCAGCGTTGCTGCTTGGCAGTCTGCTTTCGTTTTCTGCATTTGCGGAGGGCGAAATGACAGGCGACGGTACCGAACAGAACCCCTATGTCATCATGAATGAGGAACAATTGGTCAGTCTTGCAAACATGGCACAGCCGATCGGCTGCGTCCGTCTTGGCAGCGATCTGGATATGAGCAAGCTGGATCCGGAACAGTTCCCGACCGCAACCGTGGTGATACCTCAGCTGAAGGGCGTGTTCTATGGGGACGGCCATACCATTAAAAACCTAACGCTGAAAGGCGGCAGCGGCAGTTATAACTGGAGTACGGGAACGACCTATGTTAATACCGGCCTGATCGGTGAGCTTTCCGGCACGGTGCGTGACCTCAAATTAACCGGGGTTACCATCAGCGATGCAATCGGCGCTTACAATAATGTAGGGGCTATCGCCGGCAGGGTTGCAGAGGGCGCGTCCGCCGCGGTGGAAAATTGCATTGTGACGGGCAGCATTACCTATTCGGATACGAAGAGCAATGTCTGCATCGGTGCTCTGGTCGGTGCGCTGATCGGTAAGACGGATGCGCCGGGCGGGCTTACCGCGACAGGTTGTGTCAGTGATGTGTCGATCACCGGCAAAGGCAGCGGATCGTACTATGGCGGCGGCATTCTGGGTTCTGCGCAGTACTATGGCGATGTTACAGTCCAGAAGTGCGCGATTTTGAGTAATATAACCAAAATGGGTTATGGCAGCGGCGTTGTGGGATATATCAGCGGTATGGATGTCACCTTGACGCTGACAGACAGCTATTTGGGCGGTAAGGTCAGCGGCGGCTCAAAGAACTATGGGATTGCTTACGTTGTCAGCAAGCTTGCCGCAACAACGGTGACGAACTTCCACTATGACAGTACGGTTAACCCAAGTCCCAGCGCGTATAGCAGTTTTGACATGCTGAACAAAGGCACTGTCACGGTCACCGCCAACACGACAGAAGAGATCCAGGCGCTCTCCATGGACGGTTTTGAGGTCAGGGAGGATGAATTTGGAAAATATCCCGTTCCGGTATGGTCGCCGCTGCAGCCGCCGGCACCGCAGTACGAAAACGGGATTCGCTTTGAGGGCGACGCCGCCTACGTGTCCGCTAAGGAGGCAGGCACCTACACCGTGGTATTTGCGGCACATCAGGGCGAGCAATTGATCAGTTTTTCTGTCGTAACGAAGGCATTTGCGGCCGGCGAGAATCAAGCCGTTGCTGTGCCGGCTGGTTTTCGGCCGGAGGGTGCCGATACGGTTTGTGCAATGCTTTTCCGCTCTTTGGCAGATTTGTATCCCATGGCGGATGCTGCACCGTACTTAGCCGAAAGAGAGTAATCCGAACCCGCCTGAAAAGGCAAAATTTTGGCATCTTTTGGCTTGTCATCTTTGCAAGGCGCCGAGCCTTGCTGCATCTTCCACACCAAAATCTGCTCAAAATTGAATCCTTTTCAGGTCGTAGAATTTTGAGAGAGCGGATTTTTGGTTGCTGCATAAGCAAAAACGCAGGTAATCCTAACGGATTGCCGAGTATTGGGCGCAGCGAAAGCGGAAATCCGCCTCCCAAAATCGGAGTTCGGATTACTCTCTTTCGGCTAGGCGCACGGGGGTCGAACCCGATATGCCCTGTGATTGAAAAATCACAATCTTTTTGCATCGTTGTCCTCGCAAGGCGGCTAAGGATCATCGGATCCCTAAAATTTCATACCAGCCTGCGGTGTAAAAGTCGTAAAGCGCGTTGATATGTTTTTCTGCGTCATTGGCATTGTCATCGTGCGCGATAATCTCAAAAATCCCGGTAAAAATGGTGTTTGAGATAATATGGATCAGGGTGTCGTCCATATCGGCGGTCATTCGGTTTTCCTTTTTCAGCAGATGAACCAGCACCGTGCCGGATTTGGTCTCAATCTCGGTCAGCCGCTCGGCGTAATCCTCGTATTCCGTGCCGCCGGCGCAGCAGGCAATCAGCTTAAACGCGTCATAATGCTGATAAATATACTGCATCAGCTGCTCAATCGCGCCGTTTGGCCGCGCGGAAACCTCCGGCAGCGTGGCCAGCTGCAAGTCCAGCCCCTGCCTGGAAAAGTTGTCGCTGTATGCCTGATACCGCTTTAAAAACGTCTCTGCCGGTTCTGCCGTCAGAGCATGAAAGAGCGCCTCTTTATTTGCAAAATAGCGGTAAATCGCGCCCGTGGTAACGCCGACAGACGCGGCGATGCTCCGCAGCGAGGCGCCGCGAAAGCCTTTTTCCAAAAATTCGCCCTTGGCGGCGTGCAAAATCTTTTCTGCCAGTGCATCGTTTGTCGGTCTCATGATACTCTCCTTTTGATAACATCGTTATCCGATAACGGTGTTATTTTATCACGGCCGTCAATTTCTGTCAACCCCTTTTTGCTAAAATCTTTTCATGGGAAAGAGCGTGTATCATCCGGCAATCGTGGTAAAATATAAGGGTATCACACAAAAAGGAGTTGTTAAACGAATGCAAAGAATTACGGACAAGGCCATCGCGGATTTTAAAGCGCATCTTATCAATGAAGAAAAGAGCAAAGCAACACAGGAAAAGTACGTCCATGACGTCACGGCGTTCCGCGACTGGCTGGGCGGCGCCACGCTCACCAAGACCAGGGTTTTGGAGTATAAAGAGCAGATCATACAAAAGTACGCCCCGGCAAGCGTCAACGCGATCTTGTCATCGCTCAACCGCTTTTTTACGTACGCCGGAGAATTTGCGCTTAAGGTGAAAAATCTGAAGATTCAGAAACAGATTTTCGCGCGGGACGAAAAGGAGCTTTCCAAGGCGGAATATCACAGGCTGCTTGCGGCGGCAAACGCAAAAGGCAACCGAAAGCTGTATCTTCTGATGCAGACCATCTGCGCGACCGGAATCCGCGTCAGCGAATTAAAGTATATCGGGGTCGAGGCACTCCGGGACGGCCGCGCGGAGGTTCGTATGAAGGGCAAGCTGCGGATGATTATTATACCGAGGGAGCTTTGCAAAATGCTGAAACGCTACGCCGCGGCGCAAAAAATAACAAACGGCAGCGTCTTTATCACCAAAACCGGCAGACCGCTTGAAAGAACCAATATCTGGAAAATGATGAAGGCGCTGTGCGAGAGCGCCGGCGTCAGAAAGGAAAAGGTGTTTCCGCATAATCTCAGGCACCTTTTTGCGCGCACCTTTTATTCGGTAGAAAAGGATATCGTGCGGCTTGCCGATATTTTGGGACATTCCTCGGTGGATACCACCCGGATTTATACCATGGAAACCTGGGAAATCTGCCGCAGACAGGTGCAAAAACTGGGACTTTTGCGCTGCTGAAAAAGAAAAAACCACATAATCAGAATTATGCGGTAGAAGTTTTTTATTACATATAAGATACGTGTTATATTGTAGCACGAAAACAAGCTTTTGTCAATGATTTACGATTATCTTTCTCATTTTTTATCACATCGCACAAAAAAAGACATTGTTTTTAGACCAATGCCACTTCGATTTTCGGCATTGGTCTGTTTTGCTGTACCGTTTTTTGTGCAAAATTGATGTTGGGATTGCCCGGCACCGCACTTTTTTATCATTTTCCCAAGGCGCGTCGCCGTGCCTGCAACATAATTCTGATTATGTTGCAGGCATATTTTTTTGCAGATCAATAAAACGGACGTTCGACAAGTTTCGCGGCGCAAAACCGGCGCGGCATTTGAGCGGCCGTGCGGCAGATGCGGATTGCGGTGAGGAGGTGATCCAAAATGAATACGGCAGCCTATCAGACCACGGACAAAAATTCGTTTTTGGGGAGGGTCTTTCCGGTTCTGGTTGCACAGGGACTGGAAAACATCACCATCCGCGAGCTGTGCAAGGCGACCGGCATTGTGCAGGGGACGCTTTACTATTGGTTTAAGGATAAGACCAGTATCGTGTGTGAGGCGGCGCAGTACGGCTTAAAAATGGTGACGGATGAGATCTTTGCGTACGTGTTCGCAAGCCTTGGCGATTTGCGCAGCTTTTTTACAAACTGCCTGGACGAGGTCAACCGGTACCAAAAAGAACTGCGCTTTGTCTATCAACTGGCGGCAAGCCCGGTCTACGGCGAAAAAATCCGCGCAACGGGCAAGGAATTTAACCTGATCTATGATAAGTACACGCGCAGACTGTCAGCGCGGCTCGGCTGTGACGAGGCGGTTTTAAAACCGCTGGTGTACCTGTTCATCTCCGCGGTACTCGACTATGTGATATGGGACGAAAAGGAAAAGTCGCAGATGCAGCTGGAATTTATCTACGCCGCACTGCCCGAAATCATGCGGGCGCGGAAAACAAAAACGGAAAAGGTAGGGACAATGATATAACAGGAGGTACAACCTAAATGAGACACACGCTGATAAAGAAATTTGCATACGCGGCGGTCGCTGTTTGCATGGCGGTCTCGTCCATGCCGGTCTTTGCGGACGATCCAAAGCCCATCACGGTAGAATTTGAGGACGTCACCGCGACCGATGCGACCACGCAGTACGGAGAGGCCAAAATCAAGGTGCGCATATCGGGCGCAAGCGGAAACACCACCGTGGTGCAAAACGCATTCACCTTTGATGGCCTTCGCTACAAATCCACCCGCTTTTTAAAGGGTGAAAACAATCCGCCGGCCGGCGTTTGGTATGCGCCGACCGATATCGCGGCGGTCAACGCCGATCAAAAGTTTACCTTGGGTATCGCATCGGAAGGCCTGGCCTTCGGCGAGCGTGAAGAGGTCTATATCATCACCTTTTCCGGCGAGCCGGGCGAAACGGTAAGCTTAAACGTCTCTGACGAAACGGACAAAACGTATTGCGTGACGGACGGCCAAAAGATCACCGCCGCCGCACAGGAAAGCGGTACGGCGGTTGCAAGCGCAAAGGGCAACCAAAGCGCCGAGGCAGTGGTAAGGTTTACCATGGATCGGGTGCCGGGCTTTAACGCGGCGGCAGACACCGGCATCACGCTGAAGATCACGAGCGAGACCACGCCGGGCTACGTGATGACCAATACGCTCAGCAATAAGCCGGTACAGGAAAACGGCCACCGCGAGAACACGGATATCCCCACCTTTACGGTAAGAAACAGTATCTTAGGCGGCGATACATACACGGTAGAGCTTTTCGGAGCGGGCTATGTGAGCTATCGGAGAACCGGCGTCACCTTTGATGAGGCGCTTTCGATCACCAACGCAGACCTGATCCCCGGTGATGTAAACGGTGACGGCATCGTGGACGCAGCCGACAAAACGGCGGCAGAAAAATCACGGGATGAGGAATTTAACGAGGCGGCAGACTTTGACCGCAACGGAAAAACCGACGCGGAGGATATGAAGGTGTTTGACGGGATTTCGGACACCGCCGCACCGGCAAAGATGGCCGCGCCGACCGTGACGGGCGGCAGTAAAACCATCCATGTGGCATGGAGCAAGCCGTCAGACAATAGTGTGACAGGCTACACCGTAAAATATGGCACAAACAGAGATCAACTGACCGGCACCAAAGAGATCGGCCAGGCTGATACCGTCAGCACGGACATCGCCGGCCTTTTGACAAACACCACCTATTATGTACAGATCGCCGCAAGAAACGGCGGCGGCACCGGCGCGTTTTCGGATATCGTATCGACGAAAACGGCCGCTGATAGCAGCCAGGACGGCACCGGCGGCGGTGGCGGAGGCGGCGGTTCCACAGGCGGTTCTTCCGGCGGTTCCACGGGCGGCGGCCTGTCCCCGGCAGCACCGGGCGAGACCGCAAACCCGGACGGCACGGCGACGCAAAACGGTGAGACCTTTACCGACCTTGCGGATTTTGCCTGGGCAAAGGACGCAATTTACGCATTAAAGAAACGGGGCATCATCAGCGGTGTCAGCGATACGGAATTTGCCCCGGCAAGCAATATCAAACGCGGTGATTTCATTCTTATTTTAACAAGAATGTTGTCGGTAAACAATGAGTTTACGGAAAACTTTGCCGATGTTCCGGCAGACGCATATTACTATCAGGCGATCGGCAGCGCCAGGGCCGCCGGGATCGCTCAGGGCAGCGGCGAAAACTTCATGCCGGAGGATAGCATCACAAGGCAGGATTTGATTACACTTGCCTACCGGGCTTTCCTGGCAAAGGGCTATCTGACCGAGACGGACGACTTTGCCGTGCTTGACGCGTTTGCGGATCGGGGCGAGATCGCGGATTACGCACAGACCGCCATGGCATCCATGGTAAAGACGGGCATCATTCAGGGCGCGGACGGAAAAGTGAATCCCAAAGGCAGCGCAACCAGAGCAGAGGTCGCCGTGATGTGCGAGAGACTGGCCGCGAAGATGGATTCGGATAATTAACCGGCAGCACCGGATAATTATATACGCAGGGGGGAGGCTCCTCGTTAAAAAATTTGTGTCGGTTTGATTGAGATTGCTGAAGGGGGAGGGCAGTGCGCAAGGCGCGACCGGACGGCACGCAAAATCATTCAGAAAGAAGGATTATAAATTGATGAAAGGTAAAAAACTTTTAGCAGGTGTACTGTCTGCCGCGATGCTGCTCAGCACCGCGGCACTCCCGGCCTTTGCGGACGGTGAAGGCGCGACCGGTACAACCGGCAGTGTTGCTGTGTCTGGTGTTCAAATTGCCGAAGGCAAGACATATGACACCATTCAAGAAGCGTATGACGAAATAAAAGCCGAGCTTGAAACAAAAGCCGGTTTGAAAGAAGAAGCCTTGAACGAAGAAGATTTCAATGCGTTCTTTACGGACGGTGGAAAAATCACTTGGACGATCAGCGGCAAACAAAAAGTGACCGATTCCCATATGTTCTCATTTGGAAGAGCAGCGAACCGTTTTGGCGATGGTCGTCTTATCACTGAAATTAACATTGTAGGTGACGAAACTACTGTACTTGACCTTAATGATGTTAACGGTACATTTGCGCTCCCGTATAACTGGTGGGGTACAGGCAAAAATACTGCATTAAAATGCCAAAATATCACATTTGACGGTATTAAATATATGCCAAGCGGAACTTATCAAAATGGGGCGGTTGTAACTACTTACGAGTTTGACGGCTGTACATTTAATGGTAATTTATACAGCTATCAGAATTTTGATGTTGATATGACAATCAAAAACAGCACTTTCAATGCTCCTGATGACGAAACACAGTATGCGTTTATGTCTCAGGGTCAAGGCGGCACAATCACACTCGATAATAACAAAATCTACGGTTACACTCGTGGAATTAACTTGCAGAGAGAGACTGCCGACTTCATTGTGACAAATAACACCATAGAGAGTAGCGTTTCGGAGCCTGACCGCGGTGCTGTTCAGATCACTGACGGTAAATCGTTTGTTGTAACAGGCAACACCATTGACGTTAGCGGCGGTAATGCGTTTTGGTTTCACGGTGCAGCCCAAAACGCTGATGTAACCTATACAATCAGTGATAATGATATAAAAGCTCCTTATTTGGCGAATGACGATACCACCTTCGGTGTCAATGACAAAATTACAGCAGTAGGCAACATATATCATGACACGGACAATGAAAAATGTATGGAGAAAGGTGCTGCTGAGGCAACTGAAAGCACGGTAACCGCATTGCAGAGTGTTGCAAAGATTGGCGATAAAGAATACGCTTCTCTCAAAGACGCAATGCAGGCGGCTTGCGAAATGAATGTTGAAGATGTAAATGGCATTCCGACACAGACTGCACCGGTTACCATTGATCTGGTATCGGATATTGAAAATCAACAGGGTTTCTTTGTTCGCGGCGGAGATCGCGGCGGAAAGAGAAAGGGTGAGTATGGCGGACATTATATTCACAACATGGACATCACTCTTAACGGTAACGGAT
>ERZ839767.3860-NODE-3860-length-16265-cov-13.922023_pt1 | contig 16265 bp, 7 predicted proteins | sample MGYA00519879_ERZ839767 | MGnify/ENA primary metagenome ERZ839767 (study PRJEB31850, sample SAMEA3708852) | human gut metagenome | biome: human gut; feature: human-associated habitat; material: faeces | place: China | collected 2014 ...
TTTTTTAAGAGAAAGGGAAAAATACAAATCAATAAAGGAAAAAAACAGGTAAACAGAGATGGAAGTAACTAATCAGGATCTATTACAAGTAAATAGGGAAGATATAATTTCCATATCTTCCCTATTTCATTATCTATATTATTACCATTCAATCTGCTGGTCTTCATCCGGAATCTGCGTATTGATATTCCGCAGAAGCGTCATACTTCCTGCTACTCTATACTTGATAGGAATTACTTCTGTACCACTACCTCCATAAGTAAAATCTTGGAAGTCGTATTCAAACATAATTTGAACATAACGACGTTCCAAATAAGGGCGTGTCGCGTCCATAACCGAAGTACTACTATAAGTAGGCGTCCCAATCAGTTCAAACTCCATTTCGTTACTTGGATCATCCTGCTTCATATCCAATGTTCCATCTTCTTTGAAGTGCACATTAATTTTGTATTTCTTACGCATATCCTTATCCATATCCTCATTAATCAAACCGGCATAAAAGAATATGGAATTGTTATCTACCACATATCCTGTACGCTTGTCCGTCGTTCTTGCATTCGTATCAGGCTTACCATTTATATAAGTGTACACTTTCATGGAAGAAGCCGTGTACGAACCGGAATAATTATTAAAAGGTACTACCTTCAACAAAGCTTTTGCATAGTTCTTGCGCGGATGACTTTGATAAGCATAGGATCCATCATCAACAATGGTCAACGGTAAAACCCATTTTTCCAACATATCAATGTCTTGCAAATTAAAATCTATATTTAATAGTTCTACGCACGAACCGGCAGGAATATGTACTGTTTCTGGAAATTCATATTTGTCTTCCTCCATTTCCGTATACCATAATTCCGGACGATAAAGACTAAAACGTTCGATATTCAGTGTTTTCAGCGTATCCTTATCTACTGCTATATGTATATCTCTGTCTTGGCTATTCACTGTAGAGCCACTGACAATGATAGGTAGCTGATAGGTCACTTTTCCATTGTCCTTATACCTAACGTAGATGGTAGTAACACCATCGCTTCCTGAAGCGATAGGCGCTTTGAAAGATACGTATTGTTCATACTGCTCATCTTCCCACTCATTATTACAAGCGGTTCCCAAGACGATGACAGCCAATAAACTTAAATAAATATATATATTCTTCATATCATATTCTTATTAGGAGATTAATCATTGTATGTCCATCCCGGGTTCTGCGTCAACCGTTTATTACGTTTCAACTCATCGTGGCTGATAGGCCAGAAATAGAGTTTACGTGAGAAGGCAGTAGGTAAGTCTGCAATTTCAATCGGAGTATAGAATTGTTCTCTCTGCTCTTCTACATCCGACATATAGAAATTACACCCGTAATTTTTCTTGGATTCTTCCACTTCTGCATCTTTCCATCTACGCAAATCAAAATAACGCTGCCCTTCGGCCATGAGTTCAATCTGACGTTCACGTTTCAGTTTCTTGCGGAATACATCCCGATCCTGGTACTCTGGCATTGTATAATCGGGTACACCCGCACGGCGACGTACTTGTCTGATGCCTTTTTTCATTTCATCAACATCACGTTTGACGGAATAACTGGTAGATCCATCCCACGATGGAATGTCGTACGAAGATCCATCTTCCAGTTCATTCAACGCTTCGGCATAAATCAACAGAATCTCGGCAAAGCGGATGGCAGGTTCTGCTTTCGCTTTGATTTCCTTACGATTTGTATCGTCCGGATGCACATATTTCATGATACCGATCCCGGATCGTAAATAGACACCGGTACCAGAGAAACCGTCAGTATTGATACCGTAATAATAGTTAACTTGTTTCTCAACGTCATTCTTATAATCTGTTGTCTCTGCATTTTTCAGCAAAGCCCATACGCAGCCATTGAACGAAACGGATGCATAGAAACGCGGTTCTCTATCCGCATATTCCTTATATACGCCTTCCTTTATTTGAGGATATGTGCCTGCCTCAACTTCCTTTTTGGTAACAAAACGTGTACCGGAAGGATATTCTTCTTTAAAATGTTCTCTACTGAATTCGTCTCCGTTTGCCATATAATAAGCATCACACATCTTTTGTGTCATACCATAAGCATTATTTCCTCCACCCAAAGTTTTCGGCATTTGAAGTTTCACCATTTCAGCAATACTATTGACCCCTTGATTACGCCCACGGCTGAAAATCAACTCCGGGTTCTGATACATCGCTAACGAACCATTGAAAACTGCCCGGTAGGATTCGTAAGGATCTATATCGCTATAGCCACCTTCGTTCCATGTCTTTGTCGAGAAGTCACCATCCTGATAAGGGGTAATGGTAGCAGGATATCCGGGTTCAGCAATGTTAGTTGCCTTTTTGTGGTAGAGTTCATAACGATGACCGTTGTTCTCACCGGGAAGTTCCATCACATCTCTTGCCGCAGCTGCTGCTCTTGCCCACTTATATTCATTGTATTCCTGGGACATCAGACAATTTCCTTCATAGTCTACCAAATCCGAGAACTTATCCGGATCTCCCGGACGGGGATTATTGATAGGACTCGCTGAATATATCAATGCTCTGGCACGAGCCGCCAATGCTGCTCCCCGTGTGGGACGCGCCACCTGATTAATGGCTCGGGGCAGAGGCAAATCCTTGGCTGCCAGACGCATCTCCGATTCAATATATTCCACACATTCATCATACGAACTACGTTGAATTGCCAAATCATCATAATCGGAAGTATAGTCAAGCCCCTCATCTGGTAATAAAGGTACAGGACCATATTTGCGAAGTAACAACCAATAATAGTAAGCACGAACAAAACGTGCCTGCGCTTTCATATCAGCTCTCTCTTCTTCCGTATACTTCGTATTCATATCAATATTTTGGATGAAGATAGATGCTTGACGAATACCTTTATAACTATCGCCCCACGAATGACGGTAACTCTCATCATAAGTACCGGTCTTGAACGTCTTATACGCATCGAGACTATTACCACCGAAGTAAATGTCATCGGCAAAGTTAGTGATTGTATTAAGCATGTTAGACACTTCCAAATTGTATCCGCCTAAAAAGGAATAGGCATGTGCTAACCATTCTTCCGTAGATTCCTTGTCGGTAAAAACATCCTCCAAAGACCGGCGGTCTTTAAAATATTTATCTGAGTCGAGGTTATCCGAACAAGCAACGGCAATTACACTCAATATAATACCAATATACAGTTTATATATCTTTCTCATTTTTCATGCATTTAATTAGATATTCACAGTTAATCCCAAAGTAAATGTCTTAGCAAGCGGATATTTTTCTCCGTTAGAACTTCCCATTTCCGGGTCCCATTCTTTAAATTTAGCAAACGTCAAGATGTTGGTACCAATGAAAAAGACACGTATCTTGTTAAACCGTATCTTGTTCACAATCGATTTCGGTAATGTATAACCCACTTCCAATGTTTTCAAGCGTAAATAAGAACCATCCCTGAGCCAGTAAGTAGAAGCTCTATAGTTATTATCGTTCCCTCCATAACTAAGCCGGGGATACGAAGCATTAGGATTTTCATTAGCCGGAATACCCAATGTGGCAGCTGTCTCCGCATCGACATAGCGGTCTTTCACCAAATTCGTCAGGACATTTCCCCACTGACTACCATTAAAGGCATATACGGTAGGGCCATTAATGAAGAACGAAGACTTGCCTGCTCCTTGGAAGTGTGCATTGAAGTCGAAGCCTTTCCACTGTGCAGAAATACCAAAACCATAAATCAAGTTAGGCTTCGTTGTTGCACCAATAGCTACCTCATCACTGCCATTAATAATTCCGTCTCCATTGACATCTTTATATTTAATGTCACCCGGTTGCACCTTCCCCCAGTTAGTTTGCTGCGGGCTATTGCGTATATCATCATAATCTTTAAACAATCCCAAAGCAATTAATCCCTTCGCCTGATTAACCCTGTAACCAGCCTCCTTTTGATAGGGATAAACTGCATTTTCTTCGTCTTTCTCCAGAATCTCATTCTTACTGTAAGTAAAGTTACCACGTACAGTCAGATTGACTTTACCTATTTTCTGCTTGTAAGCAAAATTACCGTCAAAACCTTTCGACCGCACACTTCCCACATTCGCTTTTGGATAAGTATTTACACCCACAATGCCAGGTAGATAATTACGTTCCATATAGATACCATCACGCTGTTCATGGAAATAATCTACAGTAGCCGTAAACTTGTCATTGAATAAGGATAAATCCACACCTGCATCGTGCTTGGTCGCAATTTCCCAAGTGACATTGTTGGAGGCCAGCTGCGTATACTGCATTCCTGTATACACATTGTCCGGAGAACCGTAATCACTCCAAGTCCAGCCATTTCCATCATCCTTGATTGTGTACAAATAGGGAAAACGATATGTTGTATCACCTATTTTAAGCTTATCGCTACCCACTTTGCCATAGGAATAACGTAACTTGAACATATTCATCCATTTCAGATGTTTCTTTATAAACGTTTCTTCTGCTATATTCCAAGCGAGAGAAAACGCAGGGAAAAAGCCGAAACGATGTCCATCAGCAAAATTTTCCGAACCATTATAGCCAAAGTTAAAGTCAGCAAAATAGCGATAGTTCCAGTTGTAACTTACCCGACCGGCCAATCCCATGTGACGTTTGGCAATCCCATTCTTTACATCCGTTCCAATATCAACTGTTGTCCGATAAGCATCCTGACTATATTTCAATGTTCCACTCAAATGATGCGCGTGAAATGCACGGTTATATTGTAAAAATGCTTCCAGGAATTCACGGCGTTCACCAGTAGAGGCACTGGTTTGCTCCATCGGTTTTTCGGCACTTTGTTGGTTGAAGATCACCTTTCCCTCATCATTGCGATCTCTTTGGGCACGCCATGTTTCCGGCATTCTTATCCGGTTTATTTCACTCTGATTATTCGTGTCGAACCCGAAACGTCCTTCAAAACGCAGGCCTTTAGTGATAAAATCCAACTTTTGTTCCAAAGAAATATTGGTCTGAATTTTATTATTCCAGATTTCTTTATAACCACTCTGTGTAGCAAGTACCCAAGGATTATTGCGATTATCTTCTTTCCCGTGTGCAGGAATGTAACCATTAGAATACATCACAGGAATACTGATTGGACTCTGCCCCATCAATGAAGTCCATACGTTAGAGCCCTGCCCCGGTGCATTACGCTTCTTTAATGAACCGGATACGCCTACTTTTACAAGAGTAGTCTTCGTTACATCAATATCCGTATTCAAACGGTAATTCCAACGTTGACTACTAGGATTAGTATTATAATCCTTACGCATGGCATCATCCGTTTTGTACATACCTTCTTCATTCACATAACTAAGCGATACAAAATAACGCGCCGTGCTACCTCCGCCACTCATATTCAGATTAGCACGATAAGTCATAGCTCCATCTTTCAACAGGACATCCATCCAGTCTACATTCGGATATAAATCCGGGTCAAGTCCCAATCGCAGAATTTCCATTTCGTCATTCTGATAAATTCTCTCTTGATTACGAGTTATACATGCTTCATTCATCAGCATGGCATAACTGTAACCATCTGCAAATTCCGGTGTGATGGTACGCGCATTATAAGAAGTCTCCACTTTAGCATTAATCTTAATCTTACCTTCTTTACCATGCTTGGTAGTAATCAACACTACACCATTTGCGCCACGAGAACCATAAATCGCGGTTGTAGAAGCATCCTTCAATACAGTAAAAGACTCAATATCCTCAATATTGATTTCATCTAAATCGCGTTCAAAACCATCAACTAATACTAATGCGGAGCTATTAGCACCAAAAGTGGATATACCTCGAATCCAGAATTCAGAAGTATTCACACCCGGTTGTCCGGAAGTTTGCATGGCAAGGACACCTGATACATTTCCGGCCAATGCATTAGAAAGATTCGCCGTAGGATTTGATTTCAGCACCTCTACATCTACATTCGTCACTGCACCAGTCACAGTCAATTTCTTCTGCGCACCCGTTCCCGTAATTACTACTTCATCAATTTCTCTAGCCTCCGATTCTTTCATTGACACATTGACCAGATTTTGGTGCTTCACCAATATTTCTTGTGTATCAAAACCAATATACGAAAATACCAAACGAGAAAATTCCTCTATGTTTATCTTGTAACGTCCGTTGATATCTGTTATCGCTCCTAAACCAGGTTTGTCTTTCACTGTTACATTGACACCAACCAATGGTTCTTTATTCATATCTGTCACAACTCCCGTTACCTCAATAGTCTTCTCTTGAGCAAAAAGGGAAACAGAGACTAATAACAGACAAATCGTAATAAATTCTTTTATTCTCATGTGTTCTTCTTTTTATTGATTTTCTTGGTCCTGATTGTCATTAGATTCTTCTCCAACTAAATCGTCAGATGCCTGTTCTTTAGCAATCTTCCGGATCTTATAATTTCCCGAATCACCCACATAGAAAGTCTTTGTTACCTCATCGTAAGCCAAAGCTACCGGTTGATTAAAGCGAGCTCTCTCACGTACTTCTCCATTTTGCTTACCCCATTTATAGCTACTTGCAGAGGCAGAACCGCGTCCGGCAAACGTAGAAACCACCCCATCCGGAGTCAATATTCGAATACAATGATTCTCTTTATCTGCGAAATAGAAGTCATACCAATCATCCTTATTAGCAGCCTTATACTCCTCGTTAAATACGAAAACACCTTGACCTGGTTTATTGATGCGTGCATTGATACCTACAAGATCCTTATAATCAGCCTGACCGGATTGTCCGCACACAATATATGGAGTTACCAGTTTTTTAGTCTCCTCATCATAATTGGAACGAAGTATATAATGCGATTCATGCATGATGATATAAACATATTTACCTGTTGGATGAGGAACCATACTAAAGTCAACCGTCTGATTAGGTACACTAAATGCCAAAAAGTCATTCAACCCTGCTCCACCAGGAACTTCCGGATTGTTATTATAGCCGTTTTCTTCAAAATTATATCTGTACACATTGCCTGTTGCACGATGATTGAAGTAAAGTTCTCCCGTTTGTGGAAGCACCATAGACCCGTTACAAGCATTACCACGCGCCAAAGCGACCCAACTAGACTCTTTGAAATCTTGTCCGTCTGTACTGCTTCCACGCTTTAAAATAATATTGTTTCTATTCTTAGCACCACCATTCTGGGGAGCAGCCAATATCATATCACCATCATTAGTCCATGTAATAGTAGTTGCACGGTTGATATTATTTAGTTCCTTAGTATAGATCATTTCCTTTTCCAAATCTAACACTCTCAGATTTCCTTTATTTTGAGACAAATAAAGAATATTAGAATGTTGGGGATCAAAAGAAAACCAAAAAGGATAGTCTATCTTTCCACAATCGTCAAACGGACCAGTGTCTACAATATTTCCCTCTCCCAGTTCATCTACATCACCACATAAGTCTGTTACTACCATTTGTGGTTCGTACTGATATTTTTCAGATGCTATCACAGTTTGTTCACCTATCTTTATTTCTACAGTTCCTTCGAAACAGCTCTCCGGCGTGGAGCAGTAGATACTGGTACCTTTAGAACTAATGACAATGGCTTCTTTACCACCTACCTTAACAGAAATAATAGAACAATCTATTCCAAAGTTGCTACCATAGATTATCATTTTCTTCTTTCCACCTCCCGATTTAGGTGTGAAATCCGTCACTTCTACTGGCAGATTCGGATCATAAGGCGCTGATGTATCGTCTTTGCTATCTTTGCAGCTACTAAAACAGACTGCCAAAATGAATACCAACATCATGCATTGTAGCCCTATGTTCCCATGTTTCATAGTTTTACATTTCATAATACACTAGATTTAAATTATTGATTGTTTTGAACTTTATCCATTAATACCTTCATCCAGTATCCTCCGATCACCGAACGGGCTCTGAAGCCTACCCATCTACCGCTGTCTGTATGGTGCCAGTCGCTGATAGGTACACGAGATACTGTTTCATTGATATATTTATAGACAGGGTCAGAGAATTTCTGGAAGGTTTCCTTATCTAAAGACATAGCTGCCGTCCACATGATCCAGTCGGATTTTGTGTATTCTTTACGAGAGTCCAGAGGGAGCCCATAAGGATTCTGTTTTGTCAAATAATAGTTAATCTCTTTTCTGATAACATTATTAGGAAATAAATTCAGGTTCCACAACTTATCCCAAACCATGTTATATTTTTGACTCCAAGTGTTCTTTCTGTCAAAAGCCAAACGGTAATGATCACCCTCATTCGCCATTTTTTCCCATTTCACTGCCATTTTCTTAGCTATAACAGCATATTTTTCAGCTACATCATTCAATCCGAGCATCCGAGCCATTTCACTGTATCCGGCCACTCCCATGATCGCTTTCACGGAAAGATTGGCATTATGAGCCCAATGTCCGGCGAAGTCATCCGTGCAAAGTTGGTTTTCCGGGTCCTGTCCATACTCTACTAAATAATTGGTCCATGTCGTTAGAATGTCCCAATATTTCTTAGCATAATCTGCATTACCTTCAATTTTCGAAATAGCTGCAGTTAGAATCACCATATTACCACTTTCTTCAATCGGCATGTCACCACCATAAACTTGTCCATTAGCTATTGGATAAGTGCCAAGGTCATGTGCTGCGAAAGGTTTATCCCAGCGACCGCTAGCACTATATTCAAAGATACTAGTCATCATTGCCTTTTGTAAATCAGGATTATAGACCAAAAACAGGGGAGCAGACGGATAGGTCAGGTCGACTGTATTGATACAACCATTACTGTTATTCTCTTTAGAGAACCACATCAGATTGCCTTCTTTGTCTGTAAATAGTTTGTGAGCAGAAATAACTTGACGATAGGCTGCAGAACAGATTTCTGCATATTTTTTACCACCAGCTTTTTCTGCATCGCTATAAATAAGCTCATCAAGTGCACGACAACGCTCCATGATGGATTGATAGTTATCTCTTAGTTTTTCGAAAGCATCAAAAATCGTTACTTTACCATCATGCTTCCAATATCCCATACGTTTCTCATACATATATTCAATGGAATAAATGTCATCATAACCGATCATCAAGAAACCATCTTTACCATCTTTGGTAACAGTTCCAAAATTATGTACATAAGCCATTGCAGGAGTATTTTCTTCCCGACGAGTAATCCATTTGCTTTTACTTGAAGCTAAAGTTCCATTTTTAACAAAAGCTTCCTTCATTCCGCTATAGTCACCCAAACTTATAGATTTTCCTGCTCCATTTACACTACCAAGATATACATATCCCCAGTCAGCACAAATCAAATCACCTTTACGATCACATATCGGCTGGTTGATGGTGCCAGCTTCTACATAACTAATACCATTTTTCGATAATGTACGTGCAATAGTAGGTTGAGTAGTCTCATTCACTGCTAATACCGGAGTCGTTTCTATATAGAATTGTACATCATGCTCTTTTTTATCAAGAGGACGCACACGATAGGAGATGTAGTTAATCGGAGTTGACAACAAATCCAAGTCATCTATCAATTGAGGTGCTGTAAATACGACATCTAATTCGACTGGTCCGCAAGTGAATGTATAGTAACTGGAAGTGGCTAGTACATCTACCGATTTCTGTACAGCCTCATTTTCAAATGTTACTGCATTTTTCTTTTCACGATATAAACCAAAATCCACATAAGATCCTCCTGTCGTGTTATGACAATGTGCTGCAATCACATTTTTACCATTACGAAGCTTCTTCTTGGCTTCGTCTGAAAGTTTTAGATTTACATTATTCTTCCATACGAGATCTGTAGCAACCAGTTTTTCTCCATTTAAATATAATTCGAATACATCGTCATGAGAATAAATAAGAAAAATATTCTCTGTTAAATCCAAATCATTTATTTCAAATGTACGTCGGATATAAATATCTGTATTATCTCCTTTCCATTCTGTGCGAACACGTGGCATATCACGGCTACCGAAAGCTGCTTTACCTTTTTTCCAACTACTATCATCAAACTGGAATTCTTGCCATCCATTTGCTGGTTGACTATTAGTATATGCAGCCTCCCAACGTTCCACATTTGTCATGGGAGCAATAGGTATTAGAGCTACTTGATCTTTACCCAGGAAACGATACACTTTACCATCTACGCGTAAAGCCCCTACTAATGGCTTCTTAGCTGTAGTCCAGTGTTCTGTACTTCCTTCCATTAATTTATCATAAGGAGACCAGATAGAGAAGTGAGGATCTGAAACAACGATAGGTACCGATGGAGTACGTAGCGCTACCTCTTTTACTGGTTTAAATAAGTTGCCGGTTTGAGCATTTGCGAATAAACCGACCGAAAAGGCCATTACTGTTAGTAGTTTCTTCATAAATATTTTCTAATTAATCTACAATTTTAAGGTTACCCATCTACAATCTTGTTTACCTATAAAGAAAAACAAACCCTACGTTTTCTTTTATTTCTCTTTTTACCTTCTTACTATTACCTTTTAAATGCAATCTTACCTTTCTTATCGCTATACCTAAATAATATATTAAAATCAGTACTGTCGAATATTTATAAATGCTAGAGGAAAAGTTTATATAGAATTGTGTGTTTCAGGTAGGACCCAGGATTCATACAAATCCATTTGTTTTTCCATAGCACTTTATTTGTAACGCTACAAAATAATGGAATTAATGCTAAATATTAGGAAAATCTGTGTTCAAGAAAGGACAAAATCTATTCTTTTTTCATATTTTGAGTGTTTTTAAAGTGCAAAATAAGTCTCTTACAGTGTGCTTTGAGTAGTTTTTTTCCTTTTTGAGCAATATTTATCCACTTTTATTAAGATAGTACAATGTTTTTGGAGGTTCTAGCTTTTAACGATGAGATATTGCTCATATCGAATAGCTTTTGTAATTTTGCAATACGAAAGCAATACAGATTTACTATCGCAAAATATACTCCATATATTAAACCAAAGTACGTCACTCGAGAGGGGACTACTGTCCTCTATGTTCGATATAACTACAATCGAACTAAGCGTACGCTCATCTCTACTGGATACAGTATTAAACCGGAACACTGGGATTCTAAAAAGAGATGGATTAAGCGCGCTTGTCCAAACTATGATGAAATTGATGCCTGCCTGATTAGAATAACGTCCAAGCTTGGAGAAATTCTTACATATGCTAAGATAAACGGAATAAGTCCAACCGTAGATTTTGTTTTACTTGAATTAAAAAAAAATAGAGAATATGAATTACGTCCTAATCGGGTAGATATATTTGACGCATTAGAAAGATATATTACAGAAAAAGCTCTTGTTGTTTCTGCAGACCAAATAAAAGACTACCGAACACTTCGTAAACATCTGATCGCTTTCAAAGAACATTCATCGCAGCCAATTACTTTTCATAACCTGAATCTTATATTTTACAATGAATTCATGGACTATTTATTTTATAAGGTTATAAAGCCCGATGGGAGTGTTGGCTTGCTCACTAATTCTGCAGGAAAAATTATACGTTTGTTAAAGGGATTTGTTAATTATCAAATAGATAAAGGAGTTATTCCTCCAATTGACTTGAAGCATTTTAAGGTCGTAGAAGAAGAAACTGATGCTATTTATTTAAGTGAAAAGGAACTTTCAACAATACACGAGTTAGACTTGTCAGATGATAAGCAATTGGAAGAGATTAGAGATGTTTTTATTACTGGGTGTTTTACAGGACTACGATATAGTGATCTCTCAACATTAAGTCCCGAACATATTGACTTAGATAATGAGATTATAAATCTCAAACAGAGAAAAGTGCATAAAGCTGTCATAATCCCTATGATCGATTATGTACCGGAAATACTCAAGAAGTACAACTATGATTTACCTAAAATTCCTAGATATATATTCAACGAAAGGGTTAAAGAATTAGGGCGAAGAGCAAAACTAAAACAGAAGATCGAAGTCGTTCGCAAGAAAGGGAAAGAACGGGAAAAGAGAGTCTATGAAAAATGGGAGATGATCTCTTCTCATACTTGCCGACGATCGTTTTGCACAAATATGTATTTATCCGGCTTTCCTGCCGGAGAACTTATGCGCATATCCGGGCATAAGAGTCCATCTGCATTCATGAGATATATAAAGGTTGATAATCTACAGGCTGCAAAAAGACTAAAAGAACTTCGAGCTAAACTTGCCAGGTAAAGATTGAAATATTTCATCTTAGTTATTTCAAATCATGTTCTATTTTTCATATATGCAGAAGAATTAAGATTCTATTGAATTGCTAAATAGAAAAAAGAAAGTCACATTTACATTATATATATTCCTTTTATTGAATATATATAGCATAATTCTTTATAAACATGTATTTTTTCCTACTATCGAAAACAAGTTTTGATATAATGAAACAAGTCGTTGGTTTAAAAGGAACATTTCCTACCTTTAAAAGAAACTACTTATTGGTTTAAAATAAACCACACTATGGACTCCTGAATGGGGTTCTAACATCTACTTTCCTTATTACCTTAAGCTATCACACAATAACATTTCTCTGCAAAATAGCATAAAAAGATAGATAAATCATTCCAGAAAGTTTTATTTACGTCGAATTCATTCAACAAGAGTAATTATTCAATCTATTTGATTTTTAATATCTTAAAATGTTGCTAGTTTTTATGTCATAAAAGAAATTACATGGATAAATGAAAAGAGAGAGAGGAAAAATATTCATTTTTTCAGATTAGTCCATTTCTCATCTTAGACTACCACTACATTTATCCATTAACTTTTTATTTATTAAAAGTCTGCTCATAAGTTAGAATTTTGTACTTTATTTAATAGCCATAACAACACAAAGACAATACAGAGCAAAGATAATCATCTGTATTTCAAACAATTGATAAATGGCAGTTTAGTCTGGACAGGACCCAGAGAACCAACTTTGTACAGATGATTTTGCAGGCCATTGGGCCCATAATGCCAATCTTTCTGTAAAAGCTATCATGGGAGTAGCTGGGTACAGCGAGATGGCTCGTATGCTTGGAATGAGTGATGTAGCCGAAAAATATGCAGCAATAGCTAAGAAAATGGCGGTGAAATGGGAGGAAATGGCAAATGAGGGCGACCACTATCGCTTGGCTTTCGACCGTAAGAATACCTGGAGCCAGAAGTATAATATGGTTTGGGACAAATTGTGGAACCTGAATTTATTTCCTAATAATGTAATTGGAAAAGAGCTCAATTATTATCTAACAAAACAGAATCCTTATGGACTCCCTTTGGATTCTCGTAAAGAATACACAAAATCCGACTGGATCATGTGGACGGCAGCTATGTCATCAGATAAGGAAACCTTCCAGAAATTCTCTGATCCTGTCTATAAATATATCAATGAAACAGTATCACGTGTACCTATCAGTGACTGGCATCATACAGACAGCGGTAAATGGGTAGGATTCAGAGCACGTTCAGTAATCGGAGGATACTGGATGAAGGTATTAATGGATAAAGTTCAGAATAATCAATAATTTAAATCTAGTGTATTATGAAATGTAAAACTATGAGACATGAGATCATTGAATTTCAATGGATGGCTCTATTATTACTCTTTACGATTTGCTTCAGTAGCTGTAAAGATGATAAAGATGCGTCTGCGGAACCTTATGATCCCAGCCAACCGGTGACTGTGACGGATTTTGCTCCCAAAGCAGGAGGAGCAAACACTCGAATGATTATTTACGGTAGTAATTTCGGTACTGATTCCTCTATTGTCTTTGTAAAAATAGGCGGGAAAGAAGCAAAAGTAATTAATGCGAAAGGTAATAGTTTGTACTGTATTACCCCGCAACAATGTTACGAAGGAACTATTGAAGTAAAAGTCGGTGAACAGGATGTTATAGTATCATCAAAATATAAATATGTTCCACAAAAGGTCGTATCAACTTTATGTGGATATGTAGATGAGAAGGGTAATGGAGAAATTATAAAGGAAGGTCCTTTTAGTGACTGTGGTAAAATAGATTTTCCTGCATGGTTCGAATTTGACCCGAAAAACCACGATATCCTGTATTTAACTCAGGATGCAGAAAATAATGGTAATGGTAAGCCGATGCGTATATTGGATTTGAAAAATGAAAGAATATACACTGGAATAACCGGTAGTTCGGAAGGAGCTGACCGCTTGCGTAGCATGTCATGGACTTTAAGTAAAGATACTATGATTATAGCATGCTCAAAAGGAGCTGATAATGCCGCAAGTAATATAATGTTAATCCGTAACCAAGATAATGATATGGTTGATGTTACAGATTTCCAGAATCCTGTAGTAAAACGTCTGACCACAAGTAGAGGGTGTCAGAACTCAATGATACACCCGGAAAATGGTGAATTATACTATAATTTCTTTGGTTCAGGGGCTGTGCTCAGATATGATTTTTACCAATGGGGGGCAAATGATAATAAAGCTCATGCAGAAGAACTGTTTACGATTCAGGATGCCAACTGGGAATTTAACTTTATCGTTCATCCATCTGGTGATTATGTTTATATGATGGTACAGAATCAGCACTATATTCTCCGTTCAAATTATGACAGAGTTAACAAGCGGCTTACAACTCCGTATATCGTTTGTGGACAACCCGGACAAGCAGATTATAAAGATTTGGCAGGAACAAAAGCACGCTTGAATAAACCCGGACAGGGAGTCTTCGTATTTAACAAAGAGTATGAGGATGCGAATAAAGAGGATTGTTATGACTTCTATTTTACGGATCGTAATAATCACTGTATACGTAAATTGACTCCGGATGGAGTAGTCTCTACTTTTGCTGGAAGAGGAAGCACAGGAATGAATGTACATGCTAATGGATATGTGGATGGCCATTTACGTGATGAAGCACGTTTTAATTATCCTTATGCTTTAGCTTATGATGAAGATACAGAAACTTTTTATGTGGGTGATGTGAACAATCATCGTATCCGGAAGATAGCATTAGAAAAGATTCCTGAAGCGACAGAAGAACATCCGGAAGAGAGTCAACCGGAAGAGGGAGAACAATAACCGAATAAAAGAAAAAACACATGAAAATAAAGAATTTTATCACCATTTGTTTGTTACTGGTTTCTGTTGCCACTTTTGCGCAGAAAAAAATTGAAGTAACGGGAGTAGTGACGGATACGAATAAAGAGCCACTGGTCGGTGTCAATGTAACAGTAAAAGATCAGGCTGGCTTAGGAGCAATTACGGATATTAACGGACGTTATAAAATTAGTATTGAAGAGTTTTCAAGACTAGTATTCTCGTACATAGGTTTTGATAAACAGGAAGTATTAGTGAAAAGGCAGCAGGTAGTCAATGTAATTATGAAGGAATCTGAAGCAAGTGAGCTTGATGAAGTCGTTATTACAGGAACCGGTGCACAAAAGAAGTTAACTGTGACTGGAGCGGTGACTACCGTTAATGTAAATGATCTGAAAGCAAATCCGACAGCAAATCTTTCAAATGCTTTGGCTGGTAATGTGGCAGGTGTTCTAGCTATGCAGACATCCGGTCAGCCTGGAAAAAATACTTCGGAATTCTGGATTCGTGGTATTTCTACTTTCGGAGCTGATAACTCGGCTTTAGTGTTAGTAGATGGATTTGAGCGTAGCCTCGATGAAATTAATATTGAGGATGTTGAATCGTTTACTGTTTTAAAGGATGCTTCTACTACAGCAATTTACGGTCCTCGTGGTGCTAATGGTGTAGTATTGATTACAACAAAACATGGTAAAGCTGGTAAAATCAATATCAGTGCTAAAGTGGAAACATCTTATAACACACGGACTATCACACCGGAATTTGTAGATGGGTACACTCATGCTAGAATGATGAATGAAGCACGTATTACTCGTAATCAAGAACCGATCTATCAGAATGACGAATTGGAAATTCTACGTTTAGGACTTGACCCGGATTTATATCCGAATGTAGACTGGAAAGATGTATTATTGAAAGATGGAGCAATGACTTATCGTGCTAATGTAAATATGAACGGTGGTGGTAGTACAGCACGTTATTTTGTTTCGCTTAGCTATATTAGTGAAGAAGGTATGTATAAGACAGATGAAGCAGTTCGTAAAGATTATAATACCAATCCCGGTAGTCAACGATGGAATTATCGTTTGAATACCGATATTGACATCACAAAAACAACTCTTGTGAAAGTCGGTGTTTCCGGTTCTTTAAAGAAACGTAATGCTCCTGGAC
>ERZ839767.3862-NODE-3862-length-16254-cov-3.463362_pt1 | contig 16254 bp, 24 predicted proteins | sample MGYA00519879_ERZ839767 | MGnify/ENA primary metagenome ERZ839767 (study PRJEB31850, sample SAMEA3708852) | human gut metagenome | biome: human gut; feature: human-associated habitat; material: faeces | place: China | collected 2014 ...
CCGATTTTCTCGGATATATGCGGCTCAACAATCATTTCATCGGCAAATATTCCGAGATGCTGCGTCAGTTTGTGTCTGTCCTCATGCGTTTTTGCCTTTTCCTTTGTGATGACACCCATATTCACAAGCCTTTGTGCCGTTGTGTCATCCATCGAAATCTGCGTTAGCTTTTTGTTTCTGTAAAGATATACACGGCTGTCGCCGACATTATAAACCTGTGCCGTATCATCGAAAATGCTGAGCAGAGCAAAGGTCGTTCCGATCCTGCGTTCACCCGATTCCACAATTTTATTGCAAATTTTTGTATTTGCATCGGAGATCGACTTTAAGATTGCAGATTGATTGTCTTTGATCCTGCTATCACGCAGCTTATCGTGATATTTTTTGACGGTTTGTGCCGTAATCAGCGACGCCTCTTCTCCAAGTGCCTCGCCGCCCATTCCGTCAAACACACCGTACATCATCTCGCTGCCGCTAGGATGCTCCGCAAAAAAATGATGATCATCACGGTTTTCCGGGTTTAAATGCGTCCCGTTGAAATAAAAATTATCCTCATTATTGGATCTGACGCGCCCTTTATCCGAACAAACCGCAGCCGAAAATCTTATACTGTTCATTAAGCTCTCCCTCCCTTTTCGGGGTATCAGTCAAATAGCGAAACCGTTCCTTTTTTCGGGATTTCGTTCTCCGATACCCTGCTCCCTGCGCGGTATCAGCTCCCCGTCCTGCCATTCGCCCCGCAACGGCTCAACCTTCCGTATTCCCTCCGTCAATATCATCGTCCCCCTTATCTTTGTTGATCAAATCAGTTACCGCTTTATAAACGCAGGCCAGTTCAACTTCCATTTTATCTTTATCGTGCCAAATCACATAATCCAAAACTGCCGATATAAACAGATATACATAAGGCTGAAGTTCCTGTTTTCTGCACCCAAAATGGTCTGCAATAATCTCTGTATAACGGTCATATATTTCCGTAAGCCTGTTTGCAATCGGCCTGATTTTATCACCGTATTTCTGACTGGTTACCACCTGATATATAAATCTTAACTGAGCCTTATATTTCATGATAAATTCCGAAAAAGTTATCATGATACATTCCAGATTATCAATATACTGATACACATAATCAAACAATATACCCGCCACACGATTGAGTCCGTATTCCGTAGCGCTCAGTATTGCTCCGTCTTTATTGCCAAACCAGTAATAGGCGCTGCTCACCGCCATCCCGGTTTCGTCACACATTTTACGCATCGATATACTCTCTAACCCATGTTCCACAAAGTAAGTGAAACATTTTTTCAAAATTTCATCCTTCTGAATATTATTCATCGAAGGTTCTCGCACTGAAAATCCACCTCCGCTCAGTTTGTAACATCTTCTACATGGCGTGTTACGCTCGTTACAAACCAAGTCAAAAAAATAATTCACATACCACATAATCGATATTATGTGGTATGTGAACCGTGTAAAAGGCCATTCCTTTTTCATTTTGCCATGATGTGCAGCCCAAATTTCGAAAAAAAGCCCACGACTTCCAGACCATCGACATTTTTAGAATTTCGATGGTCTGGTTTTGCTGCATATCGTTGCATGGAATAAACGATTTTCGACAAATATAATAATTTTTTTTGCAAATCATTGACAAAATTCCTTTTTGATGTTACTATGTTGCATAGAGGATTTATGTATGAAAGACATTATTACCACATAATATCGATTATGTGGTATTTTTATTTTCAGCACCGCAGCAGATCGAGTTTTTGCAGTTGCTTTCTGTGTTCTGTTCCGCTTTCCATTGTATAAATACGGGTGGTTTCCACCGATGCATGACCGAGAATGTCCGCAAGACGAACAATATCTTTTTGCAGGCCGTAAAACGTACGTGCAAACAAATGCCTGAAATTGTGCGGAAACACCTTGTTTTTGTTAACGCCGGCACTTTCGCATAGGTTTTTCAGCATTTTCCAAATGTTACTGCGGTCAAGCGGTTTTCCCGTTTTCGAGACAAAAATTGAACCGTTCTTGATATTTTTGGATTTCACATATGCGTTTAACATTTTACACAATTTTTTTGGCAAAAATATCTCCCGTATTTTTCCCTTACAGCGGATAAGCGCCAGTCCTTTTCTTACCGCTTCACATGTCACATATTTAATTTCCGACACCCTAAGCCCCGTGCTCGCAATTGTTTGCATCAGATAATAAAGCCGCTCATTTTTTCCGGATTTGGCTGCAATCAAAAGCCGTTCGTATTCTGCCTTTGACAACTCCTTGGATTGATCTGCAAAGATACGCCGCTGAACTTTGAGGGTCTTTATTGTTAAATCGTGCCGGTTCATAAAGATAAAAAAGGCATTGATGGATGAAAGCATCGAGTTTACACTTTTTACCGCATACCTGTCACACAATTCTCTTTTGTATTCAATAACAACGGATTTATCGATCTGCCGATCCGCCAGCCATTTACAAAAATACCGAAGATCACGCAGATACTTCTCGATGGTATTGTCACTTCTCTCTTCCTCATATAAATATCCCTCAAATCTTTTTATGATTTCATCGGTAATGGTTTTCATAACAAGCTCCCTTTCAAGGTTTTATTCTATTATACCCGAAAAATCAGCCCGCATAAATTTAAAAACGGCTAGACACCGCGGCTTTTTATGACCGAAAACAGAAATTATATTTTTGCTATTGAAAAAAAGATGTGCTTTGTGCTATAATGACCGTAGTAACAATCGCCGGGCTGCCAAGGGGCAGCTTTTCAAAAGTGCGGCGGTTAGTCCGTTCTAACCAACGGGTGGAATACCAAACGAAAAGAGGAGCGCATATGTCAAAAAAAGCAACCGAATTTCAAAGAAAGTCAATGAGCAAAATGTATCGCGGCAAAGAAATTTTTAAACCGCTCAACACCGGCTGGATTGACGAAAATGTCGCCTGTGTACGGGAATGGGTGGCAAACATCTTCTTCTATCGCAAGGGCGATACTACAATAATGATCGATGCCGGTTATAACTATGACCGCCTTGGCGAAAAAATGGGCTGGCTCGACATTGACCCGAAATCCATCCGTCATATTTTAATCACCCACCAGGACACGGATCATGTCGGTGCGGTGGAGGCCGACAGTCCGGGGCTTTTTAAAAAAGCAAAGCTATACATCGGCGAAACCGAAAACCGATATCTGACCGGGGAAGTTCGCCGCAAGGTGATTTATCACCTTTATAAGCTGCCCCGGGTAACCATCAACAACAAAAAACGACTTTTAAAGGACGGCGAAACCTTCCGCATCGGCGATATCAAAATCCACTGTTTTTTGGTTCCCGGTCACACGTGGGGGCATATGGTGTATCTCATCGATGACCGCTATCTATTTACGGGCGATACCATTTGGTTCGGTGCCGACGGCGGTTACAGCTTTATTTCCGCTCTGGCGGAGGATAACAGGCTTGCCGTAAAATCGCTCGGCATTCTTGAAGCAAAGCTGAAAAAGATGCGGATAAACCCGTTATTCATCACCGGTCACACCGGCTTTACCGACGATTTCGCGTTTGCCTTTGCGCATAAAGACAAGTTGTGTTCGCCGTTTCGGAGGAAAGTTCATGACCCGTCCGCGCCCTATGACGCTTATGATGAATCGGACGACACGAAAAAACAAGCAAAAAACGGTTTTCTAAAGGGTGTAGAAACCTCGAAAATGACAGTGAAATGCCATGAAAGATAAAGCATTGGAATTTGACCGCAGTTGTCACGTACTGTATACAAAGCCCTGCAAAAAGGAAATGCGGCAAATGGGGCGATTCCACCATTTGCGGCGACCGTGACACAGATCAAAACGAACATTACGAATATCGTGACAAATACGGATACAGGAGGTATTGCAATGAAAACAAGCTATCTGACGAAAGCCTTTTATCAGACCGCAGCGCAGCGTTTTCCGGAAAATTCTGCATCGCTGCACGCTGCGTTTTCTGCACGGCTCAATGTCCTGCGCCGCGAAAACGCCGATGCGTCAAAAGAAAAGCTGCGTCATCTGGAAAGCCAGATTCTGCCGGGCATTGCAATTTATGAAACGCTGCAAACGGTAATGGACAAAGAGAACGCGCTGCAAACGGTTCACGGCTACGTTGAACAACATGCGCACTCTACAAAAAGGGCGTTTCTTTTGTTAATGCATATTCCCGGACTCTATCGAAAAGTACCGGGGATTTTCGGAAAACAAGCGCCAAAGCTGTTTGGCACGGCGGCAGGATTTGCCGCACGGGAAATCCTGGTTTCGGATACGGTATGGAGGATCGACATGACAAAATGTCCGTATCGCGATACCTGTGCAAAGTACGGCTGCCCGGAGTTATGCCGCTGTTTCTGCGACAGTGACGATATCACTTATGACGGTCTGCACCCCAAGCTTTATTGGCACAGAACAAAAACGCTGGGGCGCGGCGATGCCTTGTGCGATTTTTGCCTGAAAATCAAAGAGGAAAAATAATGCGTGTCGCTGCACGCTTCCGAAAAAAGAGAAAAGTGTGTGAAAAGAATAAAAGAGAGAGCAAGTATTCAATATGTCTACTTGCTCTCTTTGCTTATATGGATTTTTCTTTATATTCCGTACCCCACGCAACCATAGCGTCAAGCACAGGTTTTAAGCTGTAACCCGTTTCAGTCAGTGTGTACTCAACCCTCGGCGGAACTTCTGCGTAAACCTTTCTTGTCAAAAGTCCTGCGTCCTCCATCGAACGAAGATTTGCGGTAAGCACCTTTTGAGATATGTTTCCGACCGATTTTTTTAATTCTCCGAATCGCTTGGTGCCTTCCAGAAGGTCACGGATAATCAGTACCTTCCATCGGTCAGATATAAGCATAAGCGTTGTTTCAACCGGGCAAGCCGGCAAGTCCTTAGTCATATGTGTACCTCCTCATTCTCATAGTATAATTTAGAAACTAACATACTTTATGTTCTGTATATTCTATATTATACTCTGCATATTGCATTTTGTCAAGACCGTTTCCTTTCGGTAACTATACCACAAATATGTGCGTACTTTACAAAATCGCCCGATGATTTTATAATAGATAATGTGAGGAGGTCTGCAAAAATGACGGTAATTGAATTTTTCAGAATTGTTTGCGAGAATATACATTCAGCGGTGGTTGCCACTACCGATAAAAACAATCTGCCCGTTACCTGCGTCATTGACATTATGGACTATGACAGTGACGGACTGTATTTTTTGACCGCACGGGGCAAAAACTTTTATGACAGATTAAAGGAACACGGTTATCTATCTCTCACAGGAATGAAAGGCGACGACACTATGCACAGCGTTTCGGCATCTGTTTTCGGATATGTCCGTGAGATCGGAACAGAACGGCTGAAAACACTGCTGCAAAAAAATCCGTATATGTATGAAATCTATCCGACCGAGGAATCGCAGAAGGCATTGACGGTATTTCAAATTTACAAAGGCAGCGGCGAAATATTTGACCTGTCAAAAAAGCCGATTGAGCGTTATCGTTTTACATTCGGCGATGCACACGAGGTGAAAATCGGATATTATATAACGGATAAATGCACAGGCTGCGGCGAATGTTTGCCGGTATGTCCGCAAAATTGTATGGATATAGTGGCAAATAAAGCAGAAATAAATCAAACAAATTGCCTGCACTGCGGCAACTGCTTTGAAGTATGCCGATTTGGAGCCGTCTGGAAAAGAGGTTAGGACTATGACGCAAAACGAAAGACTGATATATTTAATCAAATATCTGTTAAACGAATCTGAAAGATACCGGGATATTGATATTCCGAGTGATATAACGGAGCGGAAAAATTTGTTTCGCTCTCTTATAAATATACGCACACCAAAAGCAGTTTCGGATGATTTTATAAAAATACAAGATGAATATTTGCAAGGTGAAATTGCCGAAAAAGGCATAACCGATGCCGATACGCTGCTGTTTGCAGAAAATAAAATCAGCCTGTGGCAAGGCGATATTACAACGCTGAAATGCGGCACGATTGTCAATGCCGCAAACTCTGCAATGCTCGGTTGCTTTGTGCCGTGCCATAAATGTATAGACAATGCGATACACACTTTTTCCGGCATTGAACTTCGGCTTGAATGTGCCGAAATTATGGAAAAGCAGGGATTTGCGGAGCAAACCGGTAAGGCAAAAATCACAAAGGCATACAATCTTCCCTGCGATTATATTTTGCACACGGTAGGTCCGATTGTCAGCGGTCGGCTGACAGAAAAACATTGCAATCTGCTCGCAGCGTGCTATCATTCGTGTTTGGATTTAGCGGAGCAAAGCGGGATAAGGTCAATCGCTTTTCCGTGTATATCTACCGGCGAATTTCATTTCCCAAACGAAAAAGCGGCGGAAATTGCAATAGATGCTGTGCATGAAAAACTAAAAACTTCAACTGTTGAAAGGGTGATTTTTAATGTTTTCAAGGACGAGGACAAACGAATCTACGAAAAGCTGCTCGGATAAAATAACACAACTTGCCGAAAAAATAGAGTCAGCCGACGCTGTTATCATCGGCGCCGGTGCAGGTCTTTCGACCTCTGCCGGGTTTACCTACTCCGGTGAAAGATTTGACAAATACTTTACCGATTTCAAAGAAAAATACGGATTTTCCGATATGTATTACGGCGGTTTTTATCCGTATAAAACGCTCGAAGAATATTGGGCATATTGGTCGAGATATATTTATATCAACCGATACACCGACGCACCGAAAACGGTCTATGCCGATTTGCTCCGTCTTGTGTGTGATAAGGATTATTTTGTCATTACCACAAATGTAGATCACCAATTTCAGAAAGCCGGATTTGATAAAAATCGGCTTTTTTACACGCAGGGCGATTACGGATTGTTTCAATGTTCAAAACCGTGCTGCGCCAAAACATATGATAATGAAAGCATTGTAAAAGAAATGATAAAGCGGCAAAAGGCTATGAAAATACCGACAGAGCTTATTCCGAGATGCCCCGTCTGCGGTGCGCCTATGACAATGAATCTGCGTGCGGACGAGACCTTTGTTCAGGGCGAGGGCTGGTATGCGGCAAGCGAGCGTTATTCCGATTTTTTAAGACGGCACAAAAATATGAATGTACTGTATTTGGAGCTTGGCGTCGGCAGCAACACACCGGTTATTATCAAATATCCGTTTTGGAAAATGACCGCCGAGAACAAAAACGCTTTTTATGCCTGCATTAACTTCGGTGAGGCGGTGTGTCCGGAGCAAATTAAAAAGCAGAGTGTTTGCTTAAATTGCGACATTGGAGAGGTTTTCAGTGCGCTGATTCAAAGAAATTAAAAAATTTTTTTGAAGATTATTCAGAGCCGAAAAACCGCATAAAATCACAAAGGTTTCGTTTTGGTAACCGCCCAATAGTATCGTTTGGGTAACTACGCCACAAAAAAGTGCTTACTTTACAAGCGAAACAAACGGCGTTATAATAAAGCCAACAAGTGAGGGACACCTCAAAAAAAGAAAGGATTGATTGAATATGAAAATCGCAGTAGTATGTGCAAACGGTAAAGAGGGACAGCTTATCACAAAGGAAGCTATCAATCGCGGCTTTGATGTAACAGCAGTTGTCAGAGGTGAAAACAAGTCGGAAGCAACAAAAGCAATCGTAAAAGATTTGTTTGACCTTACCAAAGAGGATTTGAGCGGATTTGACGCAGTTGTTGACGCCTGCGGTGCGTGGACACCCGAAACATTGGACGCTATCCCGAATGCAGTTAAAAAGCTGTGCGAACTCTTAAAAGGAACAGACACAAGACTTTTAATTGTCGGCGGCGCAGGAAGCCCTTATGTGAATAAAGAACACACGCTCACCGTTGCTGACTGTAAAGACTTTCCCGATGCGTTCAAACCTTTGGCGGCAGTACATCAGACAGCACTCGATTATTTGAGAGGTGTTAAAGATGTTAAATGGACTTATATAAGCCCTGCAGCAGACTTTCAGGCAGACGGTGAAAAAACCGGAAAATATATTCTTGCCGGCGAAGATTTTACACCGAACGCAAAAGGCGAAAGCGTTATAAGCTACGCAGACTATGCAATCGCAATGGTAGACGAAATCGAAAAAGGAAATCATATCGGACAGCGTATCAGCGTTGTAAAAGAGTAATTACATCATCATAATACTTGACTACACCAGTCTAAAAAGATTGACGGCAAAACCGTTCAGCAGCTCACAATTCACTATAACTGCATAGGCAATATTGAAATACCCGACCTTGAAAAGCTACCCGAAAACAATGTTTCGGTACATACGAGACAGGGCGTAGATATTCATTTTGCCGCTTGTGCAAGTTAAGGGGAGTGCGCGTGTGAACAAAAACATAAAAGCTGCCGTTTATATGCGTGTTGCCACTTTTGAGCAGGTAGACGACAGAACAAGTCAAATGAAAGAATTTGCGGATAAAAACGGTTATGAAATTTCGGATTTTATAGTTGAGCAGCGAAGCGGCCAAACCACTTGCAGTAAAACTCTGTACGGACTCTTACATAATCAATCCGTAAAAACGATTTTAACACCTAATTTATGCAGTCTTTCACGGAATATACTCGTAACACAGGATGTTCCGAATACTGCAAAAAGGAATAATAAAAAAATAATCAGTATGGACGGTGAGCTGTGAAAGCTATCCGCGTACCTGTTTAAGGCAATAAAAAAACCGAGTGTCATACAAAACCTTTCAAGTTCTGTAAGAACACTCGGTATGGTCGAGGTGACAGGAATGATTTTATACTTTTTTGCGCCTCTTTGCGCTCGCTGTCGCTTTCTAAAGCACACGTTTTTATGCGGTTTTTAACTATTTTTGTGTTTGTTCGTGTCTTTGAAAACCATCTTCAAAAAGGCGATTTTCAAAAAATTCGGGGATTTTTCGGGGATGAAATCGGGCGGTTTCAATCAGACGATTTTATTTAAAATTTCAATCGCCCGTTCCTCTTCACGGGGGTACAAATGAGAGTATGTATTCCACGTCATTTCGATATTCGCATGCCCCAGGCGCCGCGCGATCTCCTGAATGTTAATTCCCTCATTTGCCAAAAGTGAAACATGGGAATGCCGGAAATCATGAATCCGTATCTTTTTCACGCCGGCGGCTTTGGCAAATTTCGCGCTTGCGTTTTGAATGGACGTATCACGCAGCGGCCGCTTGCCACCGCAGATGCGGAAATCGTTCGAAAAATCCGGTGCGCTCTCATATCGTTTTTTGTGTTCGACCAGAATGTCCAATAGCGGCTTTGGAATTTGCAAAGTGCGGATCGATGATCTGTTCTTCGGCGGCGTTTCTCTGTCCTCGCCTTTCAGCTTTTGCGTAATGCTTCGCGAAACCGATAAATATTTTCCATCGATATCCGACCACTTCAGTGCATAAATTTCGCCCTTTCTAAGGCCTGTATAAAACGCGATGGAAAAGAACACATAAAAATCCCAGTCGGTAATATTGGGGCTGTTTTCCGCCGCCTCACGGGCGGCATGTATGAAACGCTGATACTCCTCTGCCGTATAGTAATCCATTATCTTCTTTTTTTCGTTGCCGGATTTGAAATTCCCGATCTTTTTTAAAGGATTCTGCGGCATGTAGTCCATTTTAACACCGTAATTTAACAATGTGCGAAAGCAGCTGAAAATGTTCTGCTTGGTTCGCAGCGACAGTTTTCGAGGTCCTTTTTTTGTTACAAACTCATAGGCATCAATTTTGTTTTTCCAATCCTGTAGGACGGGGGCAGTCAGCTTTTTAAGTGAGGTGCTGCCGAGATACGGAAGAACATGGTCACGCAATGTTTGTTTATTTTTTTCAAAGGAGGTTTCGCGCAATTCGTTTTCCGCAGGTTTCACATATTCGTCATAGAGTGCCTGCACGCTCATCCGGGCAGTAGGCGGTTCTTTCTTAATTTCGTGCTGGATTCGCAGCTCAAGATCTTTTGCCTCCGCGGCGCCGTAGGCAGTGCGCTCAACCTGACGATAATTGCCGAGGGCGTCAATATAATTCACTCTGACCCGGTATTTCTGCTTTCCGTCCTTGCTGCCCGATGCTTTTGATATAGGCATTTGCGAAGATCTCCTTTCCCAATAAATAAAAAGCCCAAGGTTTCGTCACTTCCCGTATGATGGGGCGGTGACTTAATGCGTATTTGAAATATGGAGCTGTTCTTTTAATGCATTTTGAAGAACCTGCGAAAAGTTTATATTTTCCAACGTCGCGAGTTCATCTAACCATTGCGGAACGGTCAGCGTTTTCTTTACGGATTTATTGCTTTTGAGTTTTCGGTATTTCAGTGTGTCACAGTTTACAAATGCGATAAAACTATTCTTGTCAGTTTTTATATCAGAAGGATTTGAGGGCTTTGGAATAGGTTCACCCGATACCTCGGTGTCATATAACATCAGACACAGCGCGTCCTCTGCCATTTCAATGCTTTCATTCATCGTTTCGCCCTGCGTAATACAACCGGGTATATCCGGAAATATAACCGTATAGCCGCCCTCGCTCTGTTCTTGAAAAATTGCGGGATAAATATATTTTGACATACCAGTCACCTCTTTGTAATATTTTGTGAGATAAAGGCCGTTTTATTGAATGCCTGCTTGTTTTAATATTGCTTTGTATGTGCCCGTCTTAACCTCTTGCGATCCGTGACGGCCTATAACAAATTTTCGGCCGTTCGTTTTGTTTATCCATATATCATGATTGGCACCGTTAGAGTAAAGTTCGCAATGATTCTTTTTAAGCAGCCGCTTTAGTTCATTATATGTCATTATCTCACCTCATGACTATATTATAACACGTATTTATACGTATGTCAACAAATTTCATAATCAGCTTAATAATATTTATCTTTTGTTATTGATTATTTTTCTTGCTGTTTCTCTCTCATTTTCAACGACATTCTATACTGTTCTGCATCCGGAAGTTCGATAAACTCTACCGTTTTGTCGAAATTGTTCTTCACTACTTCTTTGATTTCGTCCAGAGTAACATTAAAGAACTCTCTCCTTGTGTTTACCATATTCAGCTTTCTGTCCTCAAAAGCACGATGGAGGGCAGTTTCAAGAGCAGGAGCATCATCTGAAAAAATCATGGCGTGAATATCAAAGTTAAACGGTACGGAAGCGTCTCCGAGTTCGCTCACGCGTTCGGTGGGGTCAAGCCTGCGCGTCATGCCTATTTTGTACACATTTTCTCCAAAAGAGCCGATGTTTGAGATGATATATACATACCCAGCTCTTTGGTTTGCCTCCCGGTAATCAATGTCTTGCATCGCCTTGTCAATATCAACAAGTTGCTCTTCAATCTCCTTTTTCTTGGCAAGCAATTCTTCTTTCAGAGTTCCCGTAGCAGATTCGATTTGCGTATCCAGTGTGTTCATCGCATTGGTATAATGTGTGCGTTCTTTTTCGATCTTTTTGCGCTCGCGTTCAATCTCCTTTTGGAGTTTTGCCTCCTCGCGCATCTGCGCTCTTAACTCTTTTTGATGTTCCTTTTCCTCCTGTTTTTTCATACGATATTCCAAAGCGAGACGGAGTTCGTCTTGCTTTAGCGTGTAGTACGGAATGCTGATGGATAAATCCATTACCTTTCCGAGATTTGATATTGCCTTAAAAGAAGATGCAATTCTCCGATTTGCGGATTCGTATGTGTTGAATTTCACCCGGTCAATAACCTCTTCACATTCGCCGTTGAATGCGCGCAAAATGAGTTTTTGCATATCTTTAATCATTTTTCTGCCTTGTTGCAGGTTCCCGTTTACAGTCCAGGTGTTATTGCCTAAGACGGCCGTTCCGTCCTTAATCATGTCTTTTTGCGCCTGTCTTATGACATCTAACCGTGCTTTGTATTCATCGGAATGCGTAAAGTCATATTTCGGCTCATACAGACAAAAGCTTTGAAGTGTAACAGTTTCGTCCAGGCATATTATTTCCTTGGATTTTTCTTCGATTTCCTGATCCTTTTGCTTTAGGGTTTCATCTTTAGATTGGATTTTGCTTTCAAGATCGTTAATTGTTTCCCTTCGGCGTTTCTCTTCTTCGAGAAATTCATTGCGCTTTTCTTCCTGCTGCGCCTCTAAATCCTTTAGCGCCGCCTTTGCTTTTTGGATGTCTTTCATTTCCGGCGTCATATAAGAATTTAATGTTTCAACCTCGTTTTCCAGTTCAATAACTTTGTTTTTATACTTTGTTGCGCGAAACAGGTCTAAGATAGAAAATTTAGCGGATTTTGGCTGATTAGAGGCAGACATATTATTTCCTTCTCTCTTTTGTGTATTGATTCGTTCTGCCGCAAAGGTTAATCTTGCGCAGCGGACGGAGCATGTGTTTACTGATCTGCGGCATTTGCTTGTTTCTGTGCCGTGTTCTGCATTACGGTCAGCATTGACATGATTTTGGTGCCGGTTCCAATCGGGCTTCGCAGCAAGCTGATGTACTCGGTCGGGTTGGACAAGTCATTGACAATGATTTTTACACCGAGAACGGATTTTTTGGTTTGCGTAGTCGCTTTCTGTTTCCCGGTGGCTGCGCCGACTATTGCGCCGGCCGGCCCGAATAATGCGCCGCCTGCGACGGCACGGCCAATCCCCTTTTTGCTCTTGGTAATCAATTCCTCAGTGGCGTCCAGTTCAAAGGAAATGATGTCGTCATATGTATGAATCCGCGGGTTAATGAGTTCGCCATTCCTTCCGTCCGGAATGCACCACACTTGGCTTTTTTCATCGATCAGTAGATGCTTTGGTATGCCGCCCGTAAAGTTAAAACTGGAGACGGTTGCAGGAGCGGCATTTTGTACGTTATTGACATTTTGGGAAGCCTTAACGCGCCGACTATTGCCGGCGCTGACAACAATAATCCCGAACAAGCTTACAAAAAACATTGCCACGGAAAACACGAGCGCCAGAACGGCTGCGATTACTTCCGGTGAATCTGACGGAATACTGTCCGGACTAGACATAATGTCGCTGAAGGATTCGGTTATAAAGATTACGAAGATTGATATACACAAAAGAATGACATACGGTGTGACTTTTCTTGGTTTCATAATTCTCTCCCCCAATATTTTTATCTTACGTGTTATTATTTTTTCTTTCGTGCAAGTATTCTTTTTTCGTTTCACCCCTTTTGTTGTATAACATAATAACAGCTCCTTTGGTTTGTGTATTATGTTATTTACTGTACAGGATTACATACCGCGCAAGGCGCAAAGCATTTCTTTGCCTCCTCCGGTTTTAATGCTGCACAATTTTTATCTTTTGTATAAATACAACCGAATCGGTGGTATTTAGAGCCGGAACCCGTCAAATAGACATACGCGTCCGCATCGGTGCTCACTTCTGCCGAATAGGTATTTTCCGATTCTAAAGCAGGGGATGCGCCTTTGGGGCGCCAGCTATAAAACGCTGCGCCGACAAAAAGGGTCAGAACCAGTAACAGCGCAAGGATTCCCATTGCCATTTTCGGCGCTTGGGACGGTTGCTGCATTTCATAAACAAAAGCGTCCGCCTCTATTTCCGACATTGTAACATTCTGGTGTTTAGCATTCCCATTGCCGATGTGCCCCAAAAGAACGTGTCCCAATTCGTGCAGCAACACGCATATTTTATCATCACTATGGAGAGCATTGTCCGCAAACACAATCTTTGTCTTTCCACAGTAAGTAAAGGCGCTTTCCCTGCATGTGGACAATCCGTACGCCTCAAGGAGTTTGTCCCCCTCCGGTGTATGAAAAAATACCACGTTATACCCATGCGATTCCAGTTCTGATGTAATTTCTTTAATCCCAATTTTTCCTTTGTATTTTCGCTTTACTTTGTTTGCTAAAGCCTTTATTTCCATGTATAGCTCCTTTCGCATCGGAGCCGTTATTATGTTATCGGGATTTTTTAGCGGTCGTCTCCGGCTCATCCTCAACCATAGCGGGTCGGGTAGTTTTACCGCCGAAAGCGGCTATTTCACCGTAGGCAGCAAGCGGCATAGAATCGCCGCGGTTAACTTCCGGGACGTCAGTGCGACCGAGTAGGTAGTCTATGGAAACATCGAAGTAATCAGCTATGCGAGATAGAGCCTCAACTCGTGGGAAATACCCACTATTCTGCATTGTGAATAGCGCATTTTTATTCATTTGGCAATCCAACAACAGTTTACTTATAGACACACCGGTAGAATCGGCAAGTCTTTTAATCAAATCCGCCGTGTTTTGTGGATTATTCATAAAGCCACCCTCTCTTTTTTATGCAAAACGCTATTTCTAAAGTAATTTAGAAAAACTCATTGACTTTCTAAAGAACTTTAGATATAATATAACCATGGCACGGATAACAGGCATCCCCTCCGGCAGGCGAGGACGGATTGCGTTACCGGTTGCTTTGGTAAAACGTATACGGTCGGCGAAACCGTATATGATCGCCATAGGTCGAAGGTTGTTTAAATTTTGTGTGCAACTCAATTTTACAACATTCGACCTGTAATGTCAACAAATTTGTAAACGCGTTTGATTGATATGCGAGGAGGTGAAGAACAATGATGAATAGAAAGGAACTTAAGCTAAGACTTGTGGAACTTGACAAGCGGCAGACTGACATCGTCAGAGAGTTGCAGAAGAGAGGGTTTAAAAGCCTGGATCGGGCTACGTTTTCATCCTATTTGTCCAGAACCAGGACAGGCCCGCAGGCTGATACGGTTCTGGCGCTGGCGGAGGAAATTGTAACGCAATGGGAAAAAGAAGCGAAAGAGGGGTGATGGAGCGAATGCATTATTAAACAAGATTGATTCTTTGATACAAACTTTTGAAAGTGACGATTTAGAGAAACAAAAAGGAGCCGTCCATTATTTAAGACACGATGTGATATTGGCGAGTTTGAACCGCTTACGCGACAGTTATTTAAAAGATGATGCGGAGACATTTATCAAAAACGCCTCCGCGGTGTTTGAAATGCTTGACGTTTATAATGATGAAGTATTATAAACCGCTAAATTGACTTCTCTGTGGTATGTCAACAGATGATTGTTTGCGTTGAGCCTTAAACTCTTTTTCAACCTCAGCAAACAATTTATTGTATTCCGATACTAATTCGCAGGGTGACGAAACAGTAACATTTCTGCTGAGCAACGCCATAGTCAAGTCATGGACAATCTCTTTTGTATCCATCAATAATCACCTCCTTTAGGGTGATTGTAGCACACGGCAAAGTATATTTCAAGAAAGAGGGGTAAAAAAATGGAATTAAACTGTGATATACAAAGAAAGAGGAAAATTTCGGATTTGCGGCCGATTGCAAGTATCGATATGCAGCTTAGAATCTACTACGAACACGCCGAAATCGGAACGGACGAGGTGCGGATGCTCTTTGGGCAGAACATTTCAAACAGCACGGTATCCAGGCTGAAAAAGCTTGCCAGGGCTAAAATGGCTGATATGGAAATTCAATATATTTTTTCGAGATTCTGCGTAAACACCGAGGCGGCCTATGCTGCGTGGGGGATCGATGTCAACGACCTGGAACGGCGGAAAAAGAAATTGGCGGCGCTGAAGCTGCTGGATGCGTAAAGGAGTAAAGAACATGAAACGGAGAACAAAACAAAGACTATGGTACGAAATATCACGGGCGGCGTGCATGGCGTCTGTGATCGGGGTATTGTCCGCGGTCGGACGGATGGAATGGGGCGAGATATCGACCGGGAGGGGGTTTCTCCTTGCGGCGGCGTGTCTGCTGATGGCGGCTTTGTCCGGCAGACTTGCCGGGGCGATTGATGTGCAGATGCACTGCGAAAGCCATCGGGGCGGACAAGCCAAAAAGGAGGCGGCGTAAATGAACATCAGTGAAAAACCAGCGCTTGAAGAATTAAACGCGATTATGGAGCGGACCGGCGGCTGGCTTGACCTCAAAGGTACGGCAATTCAGCAGCTGCCGGATAATCTTACAGTTGGCGGCGGCCTTTACCTCGAAGGTACGGCAATTCAGCAGCTGCCGGATAATCTCACGGTCGGCGACGCTCTTTACCTCAGAGGTACGGCAATTCAGCAGCTGCCGGATAATCTTACAGTTGGCGGCGGCCTTGACCTCAGAGGCACGGCAATTCAGCAGTTGCCGGATAATCTCACAGTTGGCGGCGATCTTGACCTCAGAGGTACGGCAATTTGGGACACTTCTATGGTAAAGCGCTTGAAAGACGGTGATTATCGGTCGGGCGAGTGGATTTATGCAGACGAAATCTTAACGCACAT
>ERZ839767.3869-NODE-3869-length-16225-cov-13.227025_pt1 | contig 16225 bp, 15 predicted proteins | sample MGYA00519879_ERZ839767 | MGnify/ENA primary metagenome ERZ839767 (study PRJEB31850, sample SAMEA3708852) | human gut metagenome | biome: human gut; feature: human-associated habitat; material: faeces | place: China | collected 2014 ...
AGCTGATGAGCATCTCCCTGAACTCCACCTCCAAGTGGAAGGCCCGCAACATGCCCTCCTTCCTCGCTTACATCGAGGAGCAGAAGCAGCTGCCCAAGTGCCTGACCATGTCTCTGGCTGCTTACATCGCCTTCTACTCCAACGATATTCAGGAGCGCACCGCAGACGGCCTGATCTGCAAGCGCCCCGCAGGCAACACCTATAAGATCCAGGATGACGCATGGGCTCTGGACTTCTACTACGCACACAAGGACGACACCGCTGCGCAGCTGGTGCATGCTGTGCTGACCAACACCCAGATGTGGGATCAGGATCTGACCAAGATCGAGGGTCTGGAGGCCGCTGTGCTGGCAGATCTGGAAATGATCCGCACTCAGGGCGCCGAGGCTGCTTACAAGAGCTGCCTGTAAGCTGAAAAATCAACCTACCCGCACAACAAAGGGCTGCTGCTTTGGGCAGCAGCCCTTTTGTGCGATACGATAAGGAGAACAACTATGCCGCAGGCAATTCATATCAGCCCTATCGACAATGTGGTCGTTGCCCTGCACCCCATTGCCAAGGGCACGCTGGTGGAGGTGGACGGCCTTGCCGTCACCGCACTGGAGGATATCCCGCAGGGTCACAAGATGGCAGTCAAGCCCATTAAGAACGGCGAGAACGTCATCAAGTACGGCTTCCCCATCGGTCACGCCACTGCAGACGCCGCCCCCGGCACCTGGATGCACACCCATAACGTGCACACCAACCTGTCCGGCGAGGTGGAGTACAGCTATAACCCCGCCCCGGATCTGGCTCCGCTGCCTAAGGTCGAGCCGGAGACCTTTATGGGCTTCCGCCGCAAGGATGGCCGCGCCGCCATCCGCAACGAGATCTGGATCATCCCCACCGTGGGCTGTGTGAACGATATCGCCAAGAAGATAGTAGCCGACAATCAGGATCTGGTCACCGGCTCCATCGAGGGTCTGTACACCTTCACCCATCCCTTCGGCTGCAGCCAGACCGGCCACGACCACGCACAGACCCGCAAGCTGCTGGCTGCGCTGGTGCGCCACCCCAATGCCGCTGCCGTTCTGGTGCTGCATCTGGGCTGCGAGAACCTGCAGCACGATCAGTTCGTGGAGGAGCTGGGCGAGTACGACCACGACCGCGTCAAGTTCCTGACCTGTCAGGACGTGGAGGACGAGTTTGCCGCCGCCCGCGATATCCTGAAGGAGCTGGCCGCCTACGCCGGGCAGTTTGAGCGCCAGCCCATCCCCGTGTCTGAGCTGGTGGTGGGCATGAAGTGCGGCGGTTCGGATGGCTTGTCCGGCATCACCGCCAACCCCACCATCGGCCGCTTCTCCGACATGATGGGTCAGCGTGGCGGCTCTACCGTGCTGACCGAGGTGCCCGAGATGTTCGGTGCAGAGGGCTTCCTGATGGACCGCTGCATCAATAAGGAAGTGTTCGTCAAGGCCGAGCACATGATCAACGGCTTCAAGGATTACTTCATCAGCCACAACGAGGTGGTGTACGATAATCCCTCTCCGGGCAACAAGGCCGGCGGCATCACTACGCTGGAGGATAAGAGCTGCGGCTGCGTGCAGAAGGGCGGCACTGCTCCCATCATGGACGTCATCGGCTACGGCGACCCCGTGGTGACCAAGGGCCTGAATATGCTCTACGGCCCCGGCAACGATCTGGTCTCTGCCACTGCCATGACGGCAGCAGGCGCACACCTGATCCTGTTCTCCACCGGCCGCGGCACCCCGTTCTCCGCACCGGCTCCCACCCTGAAGATCTCCACCAACACCCCGCTGGCAGAGAAGAAGGGCGGCTGGATCGATTTCAACACCGGTGTCATCGCTGACGGTGAAAAGACCATCGACGAGGCTGCAAAGGATCTGCTGGATCTGGTCATCCGCGTGGCCAGCGGCGAGCAGACCAAGGCGGAAAAGCACGGCTTCCGCGAGATCTCCATCTTCAAGGACGGCGTGGTTCTGTAACTGAAAAAGGGCTGCTGTACGGCAAAATGCGGTACGGCGGCCTTTTTGTGCATAAAAAGAAAGGAAGTGTATAAAATGTTGGGCGCAAATGGAGTGCTGCTGTTGACACTGCTGCTTTATGCGGCTATCATTTATGGTGCAGTACGATTGATAAAGTATTTTATCCGCTACGGCATCGACTACTACTTCAAAAAGCTGGATGCACGGCAGACCGAGCACAAGGAATGACCCGCCGGGGCGACCCGGCGGCAATAATAGGAGGCTTTTACTTATGAATCAGATCACCACCCGGTACATCACCGAGAACGGCGCCTGCTACGAGCAGTACGTCATCACCGACCCTGAGGCAAAGACCGCCCTCACCATCACCCCGGAGCGAGGCGGTATGATCACCAGCTTTACGCTGGACGGCGAGGAGTTCGTCTGGACCCGCCGCCCCAATTTCTCCGAGTGCAACCGTCCCCGCTTTGGCGTGCCGGTGCTGTTCCCCAGCTGCGGCAACCCGGATAACGGCGTGCACATCTTTGACGGCAAGGCCTACCCCATGGAGACCCACGGCTTTGCCGACCTGTGCGCATGGGAAGTGGACAGCGTTGGCCCGGACGGCGTGACGCTGGCACTGGAGTCCACCCCGCTGACCAAGTTCCTCTATCCCTTCGATTTCACTCTGCTGCTCAACTATAATCTGGAGGGCAACAAGGCACTGGTCAGCCTGACTGTCATCAACGAGGGCAGCACCGATATGCCCTTCAGCTTTGGCTACCACCCCTACTTTACCGCCTCCAAGCTGGAGAACGTGGAGTTCGACATCAAGTGCGCCACCTGCTCCGACAACGCCAAGGGCGAGCAGCCCGCTGCCCCGGAAAAGATCACCCTCACCCGCAAGGAGGGCGCAGACAACTCTGTCCGTCTGCTGACCGGCGTGCAGTTCCCCATGACCCTGACCGACAAGGGCAACGGCCACAAGGTGACCGTAGACGCCGATGAGACCTTTGAAAACGGCGTGCTGTGGCAGCAGGATGCCGAGAGCTTCGTCTGCATGGAGCCTTGGAACGGCTGGGCCAACAGCGTGAACGAGGAAGGCAAGCACGAGGTTCTGGAGCCGGACGAGGCCATGACCAGCGAGTGGAGCTTTACCATCGAGAAGGTCTGAGACTGATTTGAAATGCGCGCCGCGCTGCTTTGCGCATAGTCAGCGGAAAGATTATTTTTGATTTGGGGTTCAGGAAAGTCTGCGGAGCTTGTCGGGGCAAAGCCCCTCCATCTGCTTGCGCAGACCGCTCTGCCGCTTAAAAGCCTCACTGGGGCTTTTATTGCTGCGCAAACGCGGACTTTCCTGAGCCCCTTTTTCACGGGAAAGGAGCCCTCTTCTCAGGATGGTGCAAAGCTTTTGATTTCAGTAAAGAAAATTTAGCACGCTGACCCGCAGTGCCGCGCTTTTGCAGAAAGCGGCGCTGCGAATGCCGTTTGCCGCTACGACCCACCTGTGAAAATGGGGTTCAGAAACGCCCGCAGGCGTTTCTGAACCCCGAAATTAAAAATAATATTTCCTTAGCTGATGCCCAGAGCGCAAGCGGAGGGCATTTCAAATCGTCCCGCCCGGAAAGGGGAGCGGCCTTTAGTGGCAGTTGCCAGCACAGCCGCCCTTGTCGGCGTGGCAGGCGTGAGAGCCGCAGCTGTGGCCCTCCTCGTGGTCGTGGTGGGTGCAGCGGGCGTTGGGGTCAAAGACCAGCGTGCCGGCAAGATAAGCTGCCGCAGCGCTGTCGGCATCGCCGGTAATGCCGCCGCACAGCCGGATACCGGCCTGTGCCAGAGCCATCTGTGCACCGCCGCCAATGCCGCCGCACAGCAGCACGTTCACGCCATTGCGCACCAAAAAGCCTGCCAGTGCACCGTGCCCCTGCCCGTCGGTGGAGACCACCTCGGCACCGGTAATGCGGCCTTCCTCGACAGTGTACAGCTTGAACTGCGCAGAGTGGCCGAAGTGCTGGAATACCTGACCGTTTTCATAAGGAATTGCGATCTTCATACTAAAAACTCCTTCCTGTGTACGAGATTTTCTCTCCCTATTCTAACAGATTGCGGTGAAATAGGGAAGGGCACCCGCGCTTTTTGCGCCTTTTGGGGCGAAAAACATAGCCGGTATGTAAAAATGATATCAGAAACTGCTGCAAAATGTATTATAATAGAGCCCGAAAAGAGGGTACAAGTATGAAAACAAAGCATCACGGGCAAATGTCCGAGTCCTTTCTTACGGCGGTGTTCCTTTCGCTGTCCGGCGGCTTGCAGGATGCCTACACCTATCTGTTCCGGGGCAAGGTGTTTGCCAATGCCCAGACCGGCAATATCGTGCTGCTGAGCGCCAATATCATGGATGGCCGGTGGGACAAGGTGCTGCACTATCTGGTGCCGTTGTGCGCCTTTGCGCTGGGGGTGCTGGCTGCGGAAAAAATGCGGGAGCACTTTCAGGCAATGCAGCGGCTGCACTGGCGGCAGCTGGTGGTGCTGGGCGAGGTGCTGCTGCTGTTCGTGGTGGGCTTTCTGCCCCAATCGCAGAACCTGCTGGCTAACGCCATCGTTTCTTTTTCCTGCGCCATGCAGGTGCAGGCTTTCCGCAAGGTGAACGGCTACGCCTTTGCCAGTACCATGTGTATCGGTGACCTGCGCAGCGGCGTGGAGGCCTTTTGCATCTGGCGCAAGACCCACGAGCCCCGCGCAAAGGACAGAATGGTGCGCTACTTCGGCATCATATTCCTGTTCGCGCTGGGGGCAGGACTGGGCAGCAAGAGCGCGGCGCAGCTTGGTGGCAGAGCCATCTGGATCTCCTGCTGCTTTTTGCTGGTCAGCTTTGCGCTGATGTTCATCCGGGAGGAACTGGAAGAGAACCCGATCATCGAAAAAGATCTGACCGCCATCCGGCAGGAGACCCGGGAGATCGACCGCACCCTGAAGCAGGAACTGCAGGAGGAGCAACGGGAGCTGACGCAGAGCACCCGGAAATAAGAAAAAAGGGGCTGCTGCACCAATGACGTGCAGCAGCCCCTTTTGGCTGAAAGCTGTCGGAACAAAAGGCTTCCCCCGACCGGGGGAAGCCTTTTGCAGAAACCGTTAGGATTGCAGTCGTGTAATAACGCCCGGAGGGGCGGCTTTATTTGTGTTCTGCGCTCCGTGCCCCGGCCTTGGTCAGCAGCTGCTGGAACTTGCGGGCGGCGGTGTTCAGCGGGCGGTGATGGTCGTAGACAAGGCAGATGGAGCGGGAGGGGATGATCTCCTGCAAGTGCAGCTGCACCAGCTCTCCGCTGGCCAGCAGGGGTGCTGCCATGGGCTCCGGCATAAAGGCCAGGCCCAACTCGCTTTTGACCAGCGTGAGCATCTGGTCGGTGGTGGCGGCCTCGGTGTCCGGTTTCAGCACCGCGTCGTGTTCCAGAAAGAACTGCCGGTAAAAGCTGCGGGTCATGCTCTCCTCGTTCAGGCAGATCAGGGGATAACCGGCCAGTTCCTTCAGGTTCAGGGTCTGGCTGGCCAGTGCCGTAAAGGTCCTGCCGCCCACAAGGACTTCGTAAAAGGACATCAGCTCTACCATTTTCAGCCCGTTTTCCACCTCTGCGGGGGTGGTCACGATGGCAAAATCCACCTCGCCGTTGCGTACCGCCTGCACCGCCTGCGGAGTGGAGTGGTTGGAGATGCGCAGCCGGATGCCCGGGTACTCGGTATGGAAAGCGCGCAGCTTTTCCGACAGGTAGATATTCAAAGCGGTCTCTGTGGTGCTGATGCTGATGGCACCGTGCTCCAGCGTGGCGGTGGCGCTCAGCTCTTCCTCTGCATCCTGGATCTGCACCGCCGCCGAGGCAATGCGGGAATACAGCAATTCGCCCTCCGGCGTTAAGGTGACGCCCCGGTTGGAGCGGATGAACAGCACGCAGTTCAGCTGGCTTTCCAGCCGGTTCATCGAGTGGGTGATGTTGGGCTGGTTGTTGCCCAGCACCCGCGCGGCCTTGGTAAAGTTTTGGTATTTCGCTACATAATAGAAAATTTTGTAGTATTCCCAGTCCACATACATGATGCGTCCGCCTCCTCCATGTAAAAATCACATTGCAGCTATGTGCAGGATACTTTTTACACATTCTTTCTCTGCTCGTATAATAGCAACTGCAATCGGAAATTGCAAGAGGGAATTTGAAAGTATTAAAGTTGGTTTTGAACGGAGGCAGTTACCGTGTCTGAAATCAAAAAGGTCGTGCTGGCATATTCCGGCGGTCTGGATACGTCCATCATCATTCCGTGGCTGAAAGAGCATTACGACAACTGCGAGGTCATCGCCGTCTGCGGCAATGTGGGCCAGAAAGGCGAATTGGAAGGGCTGGAAGAGCGCGCCAAGGCAAGCGGCGCTTCTAAGCTGTACATTGAAGACCTGACCGACGAGTTCGTGGAGGATTATGTCATCCCCACCATGCAGGCCGGGGCCGATTACGAGGGCTATCTGCTGGGCACCAGCTTTGCCCGCCCGATTTTGGCAAAGCGTGTCGTGGAGATTGCCCGCGCCGAGGGTGCCGACGCCGTCTGCCATGGCAGCACCGGCAAGGGCAACGATCAGGTGCGCTTTGAGCTGGCCATCATGCACTTTGCACCCGATCTGAAGATCATCACCCCGTGGCGTGAGTGGGACATCCAGAGCCGCGATGAGGAGATTGACTACGCCGAGGCTCATCACATCCCGCTGAAGATCAGCCGCGAGACGAACTACTCCAAGGACAAGAACCTGTGGCATCTGAGTCATGAGGGCCTTGACCTCGAAGATCCGGGCAACGAGCCGCAGTATGATAAGCCGGGTTTTCTCGAACTGGGCGTTTCCCCCAAGACGGCCCCGGACAAGTCCGAGTTCGTGGAACTTGAATTTGAAAAAGGTGTGCCGGTCAGCCTGAACGGCGAAAAACTGAAGCCTGCCGTCCTCATTGCCAAGCTGAACGAGATCGGCGGACGGAACGGCATCGGCCTGTACGATGTGGTGGAGAACCGCTTGGTCGGCATGAAGAGCCGCGGCGTCTATGAGACCCCCGGCGGCACCATCCTCTACAAGGCCCACGAAGTGCTGGAGACTCTGACGCTGGACAAGCTCACCGCCCACAAGAAGCGCGAGCTAGCCATCACCTTTGGTGAGCTGGTCTACGATGGCCAGTGGTTCAGCCCCCTGCGCAAGGCCCTGAGCGCCTTTGTCACCTCTACGCAGGAGCATGTCACCGGCAAGGTGCGTCTGGAACTGTACAAGGGCAACCTCATCAACGCCGGTGTCTGGTCGCCGTATTCCCTCTACCGGGAGGACATTGCCACCTTTGCCGCAGGCGGCGACTACAAGCAGAGCGATGCCACCGGTTTCATCAGCATCTACGGCCTGCCCACCAAGGTGCAGGCCATTGTAAACAACGAAAAAGAAGGTAAATAAAGAGTTATGCTTACCGCTGTTACTGGAATCAACTGGGGCGATGAGGGCAAGGGCCGCGTCATCGACCTGCTGGCCGAACATGCTGACATCGTTGCCCGCTATCAGGGCGGCAACAATGCTGGACACACCGTCGTCACCGAGAAGGGCAAGTTCATCCTGAACCTGCTGCCCTCCGGCATCCTGCACCCGGAGGTGACCTGTGTGCTGGGCACCGGCATGGTGATCGACCTCGAGCATCTGGCCGGAGAGATGGAGGCCATCGAGGCGCGCGGCGTGAAGGTGGAGCCGGAGAACCTGAAACTCTCCGATAAAGCTACTATCTCCATGCCGTGGCACAAGGTACAGGATGGGCTGGAAGAGGACCGCCTTGCCAAAAAGGGCGGCGCGTTCGGCTCTACCCGGCGCGGCATTGCTTACGCTTACAGCGACAAGTACCGCAAAAAGACCCTGCGTCTGGGTGACCTTTTGCATCTGGACGAGGAGCGCACCCAGAACCGTCTGCACATGATCCTGGACGCCAAAAACATGGAGCTGGCGGGCTGCTATCATCAGGAGCCCATGAGCTACGATGCCCTGCTGAACTGGTGCAGGCAGCAGGCGGCGTACTTTGCGCCCTTCATCTGTGATGTGGGCGCTTTCTTGCAGCAGGCGCACGACAGCGGCAAGCGCATCGTACTGGAAGCGCAGCTGGGCGCAATGCGGGATATCGACTACGGCATCTTCCCGTTCACTTCCAGCTCCAATACGCTGGCAGCCTACGCACCGCTGGGTGCGGGCATCCCTAATTGCAAGCTCGACCATGTGGTGGGTGTGCTGAAAGCCTACTCCACCTGTGTGGGCGCTGGCCCCTTTGCGGCAGAGAACGCAATGGACGAGGCGTGGAACGAAAAGCTGCGCAAGGCAGGCGGCGAGTACGGCGCAGCCACCGGACGTCCCCGCCGGGTAGGCCCCTTTGACTGCGTTGCCAGCCGCTACGGTCTGCAATGTCAGGGCGCGGATAAGATCGCACTGACCAAGCTGGACGTGCTGAGCAGCATGAAGCAGATCCCGGTCATCACCGGTTACAAGCTGGACGGCGTGGAGGTCCCCCGCTTCGACACCCTGTCCGACCTTGACCGTGTGCAGCCGGTGGTCACGCTGCTGCCCGGCTGGAATAAGGATATCTCCGGCTGCAAGAGCTGGGCAGAACTGCCCAAGGAAGCCAAGGCCTATGTGGAGTTCCTTGAAAAGCAGCTGGGGCACGAGATCCAGTTTGTTTCCACCGGCGCGGAGCGCGAAAAGTTTGTGCTGAAGGGAGAATGGCTGTGAGACATTTTATTGAGCCCGGCAGCTTTTCTCTGACCGAGCAGCTGGCACTGCTCGACCTTTCCGATCGGATGGAGGCCGACCCCGCGCCCTACGCCCACCTGTGCGATGGCCGCATTCTGGCCACCTTATTCTACGAGCCCAGCACCCGTACCCGGCTTTCCTTCGAGTCGGCCATGCTGCGGCTGGGCGGCAAGACGCTGGGCTTTGCCGGGGCGCAGCTTTCCAGCGCCAGCAAGGGCGAAACGGTGGCCGATACTGCCCGTGTGGTAAGCAACTATGCAGACGTCATTGCCATGCGCCACCCCAAGGAGGGCGCGCCGCTGCGGGCGTCCATGTATGCGCGTGTGCCCGTCATCAATGCAGGCGATGGCGGCCACGCCCACCCCTCCCAGACCATGATTGACCTGATGACCATTCGCCAGCGCAAAGGGCGGCTGGATCATTTGACCATCGGTTTCTGCGGCGACCTCAAGTTCGGCCGGACGGTGCACTCCCTCACCGCCGCGCTGAGCCAGTTCGAGGGCAACCGGTTCGTGTTCATCTCGCCCGAGGAACTGCGCATCCCGCAGTACGTCAAGGACGAGACCCTGACCCCGCTGCACCAGAACTATAAAGAGACCGCCGACCTTGAGGCCGAGTTGCCCGGGCTGGACGTGCTGTACATGACCCGCATCCAGCAGGAGCGCTTTTTCAACGAGGAGGACTATCTGCGGTTGAAAGGCTGCTATGCGCTGGACGAAAAGCTGCTGCAGGTGGCGCCGCCCACCATGCCGGTGCTGCACCCGCTCCCCCGCATCGACGAGATCAAGCCGGACGTGGACAACGACCCCCGCGCCGCTTATTTCGATCAGGTACATAACGGTGTGTATATCCGCATGGCAATTATACTGGCGCTGCTGGGCATCCCAGACCCGCTGACCGGGAAAAAGGTGCTGGAAAGTATATAAGTTGGAAACAGGGCTGCTGCACAAAGCAATGTGCAGCAGCCCTGTTTTTGCGTCTCTCGCCTTTACGCCCCCTCCCGTGAAAAGGCAATTCTGGAAAATCCGCGTTTGCGCAGCAATGAAAGCCCCAGTGGGGCTTTTAAGTGGTAGAGCGGTCTGCGTTAGCAGATGGAGGGGCTTTGCCCCGACAAGCTCCGCAGATTTTCCAGAATTGCGAATTATAAATAATTCTTCCGCTGAATATGCGCAAAGTGCAACAACGACGACCGCCGCCAGTGGCGGAAACAGGGAGGAGTTGTTGGGGCAGCGGCCAGTAAGACGCGAGTGCCGTTCAAGGCACGAAGCGGATGCTGGGTGCCGCAACCCGGAAGCGGAGCGCATTCCAAATCGTCCCGCTACCCCCGCAGCGGAGGGTCCGGCATAAAGATCATGGTGCCCCGGGCAGAAAAAAGCAGCTGCGGCATCATGCAGCTGTACCCCAGCCACAGCACCGCCAGAATGCACAGCACCAAAAGCACCCTGCGCAAAAGCACCGGATGCCGGGCGGGGGAATAGCGTTTTCTGCGGTCACGCTGCATAGGCTGTGCCCTCCTTTTTCAAGGCTTTGCCCAGCTTATGCCGCGGCAGAAAGAATTGTGCACAAGCGGGGTTTGTGGTAAGATAACAGGGAAGAACCACGGAGGAACTGCTTATGCTGACCATTACACTGCTGGGCACGGCTGCCACCATGCCGCTGCCGGAGCGCGCCCTGACCGCCGCTGTGGCGGAGTGCGGCGGGCACAGCCTGCTGCTGGACTGCGGCGAGGGCACCCAGACCGCCGCCCGCCGCGCCGGGGTGAACCTGATGCGCGCGGATGCCATCTGTCTGACCCACTACCACGGAGACCATATCTTTGGTCTGCCCGGGCTTTTGCAGACCCTTGGGGCGCAGGGGCGCACCCGTCCGCTGGTGCTGCTGGGGCCGGAGGGGCTTTTGGAGGTCTGGCGGGCGGTGTATGCTCTGACCGGGCCGCTGCCCTACGCAGTAAAGCCGCTGGTCTGCCGCGCCGGGCAGCCTGTGGCGCTGGATGCTCTTTCGGATGGATGGCCCGCCGGGGCAACGCTGCTGCCGGTGGCAACAAAGCACCGGGTACGCAGTCTGGGCTACCGGCTGGAGTTGCCCCGGGCGGGCAGGTTCGACCCGGAAAAGGCGCGGGCACTGGACGTACCGGTGACCCAGTGGCGGCTTTTGCAGCGGGGACAGGCTGTGCCGCTGGCAGAGCGCATGGTGCAGCCCGCCGAGGTGCTGGGCGCGCCCCGCAAGGGGCTGCGGTTCGTCTTTTCCGGTGACAGTGCGCCCTGCCCGGCGCTGGAACAGGCGGCGCAGGGCGCAGACCTTCTGCTCTGCGATGCCACCTACGCTTTGCCGGAGCAGCAGGAGCAGGCCGCACAGTGGGGGCACAGCACCTTTGGTCAAAGCGCGGCGCTGGCAGCAAAGGCTGGTGTAAAGCGGCTGTGGCTGGTGCACTATTCCCCCATGATCACCGACCCGGAACAGCAGCTTGCACAGGCGCAGAGCATCTTCCCGGCGGCAGAATGTGGTTTTGACGGCAAGCGCATCACCCTGCATTACGAGGAGAACGAGGAATGAAGCTGACACTTGACCCCGGGGCAGCTGCCCTGCTGGACGCCCTGCACGCGGCGGGCTACGCAGCCTATGCCGTAGGCGGCTGCGTGCGGGACAGCCTTTTGGGGCGCACCGCCCACGACTGGGACCTGTGCACCAGCGCCCTGCCGCAGCAGGTGATGGAGCTGTTCGGGGCAGAGCAGTGCATCCCCACCGGTTTGCAGCATGGCACGGTCACCATCAAATACGGCGGGCAGCTGTACGAGACCACTACCTTCCGCACCGAGGGCAGTTATACCGATGGCCGTCACCCGGACGAAGTGCGGTTCGTACCGGACGTGCGGGAGGATCTTGCCCGGCGGGATTTTACCATCAACGCCATGGCATATAATGAAGCCGAGGGGCTGGTAGACCCCTTTGGCGGGCAAAAAGACCTGCAAAACGGTCTGCTGCGGGCGGTGGGTGAGCCGCAACAGCGGTTTACTGAGGATGCGCTGCGTATCCTGCGGCTGTACCGCTTTGCCGCAAGATTCGGCTTTACGCTGGACGCAGCCACAGCCCGGGCGGCGCGGCAGCTGGCACCGCATTTGGACTGCATCTCTGCCGAGCGCATTCAGGAGGAACTTGCAAAGCTGCTGGCTGCCCCGCAGCCGGGGGCGTATCTGGAGCCAGCCGTGCTGGCGGTGGTGCTGCCGGAGCTGACCCCGGCGGCGCTTGAAGCCGCAAAGCCGGTGGTGGATGCCTGTCCGGCGGGGGAGGAAAACCTGCCGGTGCGCTGGGCGGCGCTGCTGGGCGCTCTGGGCGAGACCGACACCCGCCGGGTGCTCAAACGGCTGCGCTGCTCTAATGCCTGCATCGAGGAGACTGCAGTGCTGGTGCGGGAAACGGCAGGGGAGGGCGTGTGCAGAAGTTTCTCCGAGGACCGTCCGCTGGGGTGGGACCCTGCTGCCGCAGGCAGTAGGGCGGGCGATGGAATGGCCTGCAACAGCAACGACTGCCGCCAGCGGCGGAAACAAGGAGTTGCTGTTGGGGCAGCGGCCAGCGAGATGCGAGTGCCGTCCAAGGCACGAAGCAGATGCTGGGTGCCGCAACCCGAACTCGTGTCCGAGGAGAAAGCTTCTGCACATGCCGGTGATATCCACCTTCGGCAGCTTTTAGGCCGATATGGGCTGCGTACCGTGGAGCGGCTATGTGCACTGTGCGCGGCGCTGCACCCGCAAGCTGCCCCGGATTGCGCCCTTGCGGCGCAGCGGGCGCGGCAGCTGGAAGCCGACGGCGTATGCTGCCGGGTGAGCCAGCTGGCGGTGAACGGACGCGACCTGATGGCGGCAGGCATCCCGGCAGGGCCTGCGCTGCGCCGGGTGCTGGAAACGCTGCTGGACGGTGTCATCCGCGCAGAATATCCCAACGAAAAACCGGCGCTGCTGGCTGCGGCGCAGAAAATGATAGCGTCTTGACAAGCGGTTTATGCTGCGGTAGTATTATACTACTGCTTTAGTATGTTGAACCCATAAAAGGAGAACCTATGACCACTCAGAACCCTGCAAACCGTCCCCGCGCCCTCATTGCCATGAGTGGCGGCGTGGATAGCTCGGTGGCGGCCTGCCTGATGCAGCAGGCGGGCTACGACTGCACCGGCATCACCATGCGGCTTACCCACAACGAAACGCTGGGACAGTCCGGCTACCAGACCTGCTGCTCGGAAAAGGATATCGAGGACGCCGCCGAGGTGGCCTTTGCACTGGATATGCCGTATCAGGTGCTGGATTTCACCGCCGATTTCCGGGCGCAGATCATTGAAAAATTTATCCGCGTCTACGAGGCGGGCGGTACCCCCAACCCCTGCATCGACTGCAATAAATATATGAAGTTCCGCCACCTGCTGGACTGGGCGGAGGAACACGGCATGGAGTATGTGGTCACCGGCCACTACGCCCGGGTGGAGCAGGACGCAGCCACCGGCCGCTGGCTGCTGAAAAAGGGGCTGGACGAGGGCAAGGATCAAAGCTATGTGCTGTATAATCTTACGCAGGAGCAGCTGGCGCATATCCGTCTGCCGCTGGGTGCGCTGCACAAGACCGAGGTGCGAAAGATCGCGCAGGAGCACAGCTTTATCAACGCCCAGAAGCACGACAGTCAGGATATCTGCTTTGTGCCGGACGGCGACTACGCCCGCTTTATGGAGCAGTTTACCGGCAAGCACTACCCCGCCGGAGATTTTCTGGATCAGAGCGGCAAGGTGGTGGGCACCCACAGCGGCGCAGTGCGCTACACGCTGGGGCAGCGCAAGGGGCTTGGTCTCGCGCTGGGTGCGCCGGTGTACGTCTGCGGCAAGGATATGCAGGCCAATACCGTCACGGTCGGGCCGGAAAGCGAGCTGTTTGACCGCATTGTCTACGCAGAGGATGTGAACTGGATCGCCATTCCGGCGCTGACCGGGCCGCTGCGGGTCACCGCCCGCACCCGGTATCATCAGGCCGAGCAGCAGGCCACCGTTTACCCCGCAGAGAACGGCTTCCGGCTGGAATTCGACCAGCCTCAGCGTGCCCCCACCCCGGGACAGGCTGCCGTGCTGTATCAGGGCGATGTGGTGCTGGGCGGCGGCACCATCACCCGCGTAGAAAAGTAAGGAGAACAAAATGCAGGATCAATATTCCCGTACCCAGCTGCTGCTGGGTGCAGAGGCTATGGAAAAGCTGCACCACGCCCGGGTGGCAGTGTTTGGCATCGGCGGCGTGGGCGGCTACACGGTGGAGGCGCTGGCACGCAGCGGCGTGGGCGCACTGGATCTGATCGATGACGATAAGGTCTGCCTGACCAACCTCAACCGTCAGATCATCGCCACCCGCAGCACGGTAGGGCAGTATAAGGTGGATGTGGCGGAACAGCGCATCCACGATATCGACCCCAACATCAAGGTGACCACTCATCAGTGCTTCTTTGGCCCGGAGACGCAGGACGATTTCGATTTTACCCAGTACGACTATGTGGTGGACGCCATCGACACCGTTACCGGCAAGCTGGCACTGGTGATGAAGTGCAAGGAGGCGGGCACGCCCATCATCTGCTCCATGGGCGCGGGCAACAAGATGGACCCCACCCGCTTTGAGGTGGCCGATATCTACAAGACCTCGGTCTGCCCGCTTGCCAAGGTGATGCGTATCGAGTGCCGCAAGCGCAAGATCAAGCACCTGAAGGTGGTCTACTCCAAGGAGCCTGTCATGACTCCCATCGAGGATGACTCCATCAGCTGCAAGAACCACTGCATCTGTCCCCCGGGCACTCAGCGCAAGTGCACTGTACGGCGCACCGTGCCGGGCTCTAACGCCTTTGTGCCCTCGGTGGCCGGTTTGATCATCGGCGGCGAGGTCGTCAAAGACCTTGTGGGCTTTGTACCGCTGAAGGGGTAAAACAGACCGCAGCTTCCTTGCCGCGTGGGACGATTTGGAATGCGCTCCGCGTTGCTCTGCGCATCATCAGCGGAAGAACGATTTGAAATTTTGAGGTTCTGAAAAACCCGCGGGCTTTTCAGAACCTCTTTTTCACGTTTTTTTACGCGCTGCAACGTTCCATAACATAAAATTGCAACCAATTTGCAATTTGGTATTGCAATTGGGAAGGATATCGTGTATAATCTACCCTGCACGAAAATGCAAACTGATTGCAAATTGTTGAGAGACGACCCCCATGCGGGGCTTTGGAGCGATTATTTATGGAACTGTTTCTGGATGTTTTGGGCGAAACCTTGGTGGATACCGCCAAGATGTTGCCCTTTCTGTTTCTGGCCTATCTGCTGATTGAGTATATCGAGCACCGCCACGGCGAGCGCATCGAGGCGCTGCTGGCGGGCGGCGGGCGCTGGGGCGCTGTGCCGGGCGCGGTACTGGGCTGTGTGCCGCAGTGCGGCTTTTCGGCTATTGCGTCCAACTTCTACGCTTCCCGGGTCATCACGCTGGGCACGCTGATGGCAGTGTACCTTGCCACCAGCGACGAAGCCATCCCGCTGCTGGTCTCCATGCCGACCTACTGGGATAAGCTGGCTGTTCTGATGGTCATCAAGGTGGTGTACGCCATCGTGGTGGGCTTTGTGCTGGATTTTGTGCTGCGGGGCGTGCTGCCCAAAGGGCTGCGGGGCGGCTACACCGGCCATGCGGACGAGGTGGACTGCCACGAGGAACACAGCGATGCCGAGGGCAACGAAAAGCCCATCTGGCAGGCAGCGCTGCGCCACACGCTGGAGATCTTTGTGTTCATCTTCGTGTTCAGTCTGGTGTTTGGCATGATCGTAGAGGGCGTGGGCGAGGACGTGTTTGCCGAGGTGCTGGGCGGCATGGGCTTCTTCCAGCCGGTGGTGGCGGCTCTGGTGGGCTTGATCCCCAACTGTGCCGCCAGCGTGCTGCTGACCCAGTTGTATGTGGAGGGTGCGCTGCGCTTTTCCAGCCTTGTGGCGGGGCTGTGCACCGGTGCGGGTGTGGGCTTGGCTGTGCTGTGGCGCGCCAACCCCTCGTGGAAGCAGAACCTCTTCATCACCGGCCTGACATGGGTCGCCGGTGCCTTTGTGGGCGTGGCGATGCAGGTGGTCGTGGCGGTGTTTGCCTGAAGATAAAAGTATTTTGGATTTCGGGACAGTGGAATGCCTGCGGGTATTCTGCTGTCCCATTTTTCTTTTCCCCCTCTCCCGCTGGACTTTGAAATGTGTTATACTGGGAGAAAACGATGCACACAGGAGAGATGACCATGCAATATAAGATTCTGGCGAGCGATTACGATAACACGCTGGTGCCCTTTGGAGAAGCAAAGCCCCGCCCGGCGGTGGTAAAGGCGGTAAAAAAACTGCAAGCCGCTGGGGGCAAATTCGTGCTCAGCACCGGACGCGCATACCCGGGAATCCGGGATAAAAACCAGCTGGGCGGCATCCGGTACGACTACGCCATTACCTGCA
>ERZ839767.3880-NODE-3880-length-16197-cov-3.085491_pt1 | contig 16197 bp, 11 predicted proteins | sample MGYA00519879_ERZ839767 | MGnify/ENA primary metagenome ERZ839767 (study PRJEB31850, sample SAMEA3708852) | human gut metagenome | biome: human gut; feature: human-associated habitat; material: faeces | place: China | collected 2014 ...
ACGATATGCATATACAAAAGGATCGGGACGATATGAATTTATCGCTATGGAAAACTCGTTTCACGGCAGATCATTTGGAGCGGTATCGGTTACAGGACATGATTCTTACAGAGAACCTTTTGAGCCGCTTGTTCCGGGGGTAAAGTTTGCAAAATTTAACGATCTTGACAGTGTGAAGTCGCTTGTGAATGAGAAAACGTGTGCGATTATTTTAGAACCGCTTCAGGGAGAGGGCGGCATTCATCTGGCGACACAGGAATTTATGGAAGGGATCAGAAAGCTCTGTGATGAAAACGATATCCTTATGATCTGTGACGAAGTACAGTGCGGCATGGGCAGAACAGGTACGATGTTTGCATGGCAGGGGTACGGAGTAAAGCCGGACATCCTTACGATGGCGAAAGCGATCGGAAACGGCATTCCGGTCGGCGCGTTTGCAATGACGGAAGAGGTTGCCGGATATTCTCTTAAACCGGGAGATCACGGGGCGACATACGGAGGAAATCCGCTTGCGTGCACGGCGGTAAAGACAGTTCTTTCCATTTTTGAGAGAAAAAATATTGTAGGACATGTCAATGAGATAGCTCCATACTTTACAGAAAAATTAGAAGAACTTAAAGCGGAATTTGACTGTGTGACAGAGCGAAGAGGAAAAGGTCTGATGCAGGGTCTTGTGATCACAAAGCCGATCAAAGAGATCAATGATCGTGCGATTGAAGAAGGTCTGCTTATCATACAGGCGCAGGGAAACGTAATCCGTTTTGTTCCTCCGCTGATCGTAGAAAAAGAGCATATCGATCAGATGGTTGAGAAGATGCGCAGAATACTTGCATAAAAGTGTTTCCGTAAAGATATTTCTCCAATGTTTTCATAAGAGAAAATGTTACATAAATAGACAGAATAAGAAACCGGTCGAAGGACATACTAAAGGAAGTTAGAAAAATTGTTTGATCTAAACAGTTCGGAGGTATGTATATGATCGGTTTTTTAATTGCTCTTTTGTCCGGAGCGCTTATGAGTATTCAGGGAGTATTTAACACACAGGTTACGAAGACAACAGGAATGTGGGTCGGAAACGGCTGGGTACAGTTTACGGCTTTTGCGGTTTGTCTTGCGATGTGGTTTTTTACCGGAAGAGATCAGGTTTCACAGCTTATGGAAGTACAGCCGAAATATATGCTGTTAGGCGGTGTGATCGGCGCAGGGATCACATGGACGGTTATAAAAAGTATCGAAGCGTTAGGGCCTGCGCGTTCAGCTCTTCTCATTGTGATCGCACAGCTTACGGTTGCTTATCTGATCCAGCTTTTCGGATTGTTTGGAATGGATCGGGAGCCGTTCTCATGGAGAAAAGCAGGTGGTCTCCTTCTTGCGGTTGCCGGCATAGCAGTTTTTCAATGGAAATAAAAGTAATAAATCTGTAATATATATGTTTTTTTTGTAAAGAAAAAGAAAGTTGTCCTTAATAGGTTGACAGAGATGTAACAAGACGTTAATTGTCTATTGTAATTTTAGTAAAAATTCGTTACAATATTAATGTCCGACATAAAGGGGTAATTCTCCCGGCAAAGCTGAGGAGAAGAATATGCAAGACAATCAGAAAAAATACAGAAAAAAATACGCTGTCATGACAGTGTTCTTTCTTATTTCGGCAAGTTTCCTGTTTGGGTGCGGGAACAAAGATTCGGCCGTTCCTGAAACAGAAGAATTTTTATTTTCTGCGGAAGAAGAAAAGTCGGATCATACATCACAAAAGAGCGAAGAGCCAGCAGAGAAGGCAGAAAGAAAAAAGGCGGAAGCGGACAGCGGTACAGTGGAAGAAAATCCGGAGCGTAAAAAAGTATTCGTATATGTTTGCGGAGAAGTTCAGGCTTCGGGCGTATATGAACTGGAACAGGATTCCAGAGTGTTTGAAGCGATTGCGAAAGCGGGCGGGCTGACAGAAAACGCTGCGGCGGAAGCGGTTAATCAGGCGAGGGTTGTCGTTGACGGAGAACAGATTTATGTGCCTTCTTTAGATGAAGTGAAAGGCGCAGGGGTTGTATCGGAAGTGACCGAACGTACGGACGATGGGAAGATAAATATTAATACAGCCGAAAAAGAGGAACTCATGACGCTTACAGGAGTCGGAGAGGCGAAAGCGCAAAGTATAATCGCATATCGGGAAGAACACGGCGGCTTTCAGTCAATCGAAGAATTGATGCAGATTGAGGGAATCAAAGAGGGAGTATTTAATAAAATAAAAGAAGACATAACGATCTGACATAAGAGAGCGGTTTTGTATACCGCAGTGCATAAGGAGTCGAAAAAAGAGGAGTATGGGTAAGAGAATTTTAGTTGTTGATGATGAGAAGCTGATCGTAAAAGGAATCCGCTTCAGCCTCGAGCAGGAAGGCATGGAAGTAGACTGCGCCTATGACGGCGAGGAGGCTTTGGAATACGCAAAGGCATGTGAATATGATCTTGTCCTTTTGGATGTGATGCTGCCGAAACTGGACGGTTTTCAGGTGTGTCAGCAGATTCGGGAATTTTCGGATATGCCGGTTGTGATGCTGACGGCAAAGAGCGAGGATATGGACAAGATACTGGGACTGGAATACGGTGCGGATGATTATATAACGAAACCGTTTAACATTTTAGAGGTGAAGGCGAGGATCAAAGCCATCATGAGGCGGACGTCGAAACGGAAAGAACCGGCAGGCGGACCGGTGCTGATCAAAGGAAGCTTAAAGATTGATTGTGAGAGCAGAAGAGTATTTATCGGAGAGAGAGAGATCAATCTTACGGCAAAAGAATTTGATGTTTTAGAGCTTCTGGCAATGAATCCAAACAAAGTATACAGCAGAGAAAATCTGCTGAATCTGGTGTGGGGATATGATTACCCGGGAGATGCAAGAACAGTAGACGTACATATCCGAAGGCTTCGTGAGAAGATTGAGATGAATCCGAGTGAACCGAAATATGTACATACAAAGTGGGGAGTGGGTTATTATTTCCAAGATTAAATATCAATTTGTATCCAACCGTAAAATTATCGGGAACATGCGTTTTTGTGTGATTCTTTGTACAATGCTGGCAGGGCTGATACCCTGCCTTGCAACACTTTTCGGAATCGTAGCATTTTACGAGTCGCGTGCGGTCGAACTTCGGACTGCGGAAATCCAAAATCAATGTACAATATTAAGCAATCAGCTCTCGGCATACGGATATCTTTCCGATCCGACTTCGGAAGTGATCGATTCTAATCTGACGCAGCTGACGAATATATATAACGGCAGAGTTATGATCATGGATGAAGATCTCTGCGTAATTAAAGATACATATAATCTCGATGAAGGAAAGACGAATGTATCGGAAAGCGTCGTTCGGTGCATGCGCACAAAGCCGACGAACCACTATGATAAAAAGAATCATTATATCGAAGTGACTTCACCGATCAATATCCCGGGGAAAAAGAAGATAGACGGTGTGATTTTAGCAAGTGTCTCTACAGACAGTATTGAAGTTACAAAACAGGTATTTTATACGCATGGAGGTGTCGTAGTAGGAATAGCGGCGATTTTCCTGGCTGTTTTCGGGGTGGCCCTTGCCAATAAACTTGTAAAACCGATTCATAAGATTACAGGGGCGATTGAAAATGTGAGTGAAGGATACAGTGACGATGTGCTGCACGTAGACACGTTTGCGGAGACAAGTCAGCTAAGTGAAGCGTTCAACAAAATGCTCGGCAGACTAAAGCAGCTGGACGACTCCAGAGAAGAGTTTGTCTCAAACGTTTCCCATGAACTGAAAACTCCGATGACATCGATGAAAGTGCTGGCAGATTCGCTTCTTGAGCAGGAAAACCTTCCTGTGGAAATGTACCGTGAATTTATGGAAGATATCGCGAAAGAAATCGACCGGGAAAATCAGATCATAACAGATCTTCTTTCTCTTGTGAAAATGAATCGGACCGGTCAGACGATGAACATTCAGCAGGTGAATATCAACGACTTGCTTGAACAAATATTAAAGAGGCTGAAACCGATCGCGGAAAAGAAAAATGTTGAGATGGTCATGGAAAGTTTCCGTCCGGTGAGCGCAGAGATTGATGAGACGAAATTTACACTTGCCGTTTCAAATCTTGTGGAAAATGCGATTAAATATAATCATGAAAACGGATGGGTTCATGTGTCTTTAAATGCCGATCATAAATATTTTTATTTAAAAGTAGAAGATTCCGGTCTTGGAATCCCTCAGGAAGATCAGGCACATATATTTGAGCGGTTTTACCGGGTAGACAAGTCTCATTCCAGAGAAATCGGCGGAACGGGACTGGGGCTTGCGATCGCCAGAAACGCAGTGATCGTTCACAGAGGATCGATCAAAGTGCATAGTAACGAAGGCGAGGGAACGACATTTACAGTTCGGATTCCGCTGATCTATACAACAGTGCCGGAAGGAGTGGGGAGATGAAAAGGAACAGGAAACTTGCGGTCGTAATATGCATTTGTCTTATTTTGTCCTTGTGTCTGCCGTTTTTCCTTTCAGGCTGCCGGAAGAAGAAAATAGATTCGGAGATGTCAGTCTATTATCTTAATGAAGACAGAACAGGACTTGTTAAAGCGCCCTATGAAACCGGGAAAACGGCAAAAGGCAAGAAGATGACGGACAAAGAAATCTGCGGTATGGCAGAGGATATACTGGAAACGCTTCGGAAACCATCGGATAAAATCGAAAATGTTCCTCCGATTCCGAATGAAGTATCTGTACAAAAATGTGAACTGCGGGGGAGTATATTAGATATCGACTTCAATAAAGCGTATTTAAAAGTAAACAGTCTGGAAGAAAAGCTTATGAGGGCATCTATTGTATGTTCGCTTTCGGAAATTGAAGGGGTCAACGCAGTACTGTTTACGATCGACGGAGAGTCGCTTAAAGACAGTGACGGCAATTCGATCGGACTTATGACAGAAGATGATTTCGTAGAAAACACAGGATCGTCACCGAGCGCCTACCAGACGGTAGAATTAACGCTTTATTTTGCAAATGAAAGCGGAGATAAGCTTGTTCCGCAAAAAGTTTCGGCAAGGTACAGCAGTAATTTGTCGAAAGAGAAAATGATCGTTGAGAAACTGATGCAGGGTCCTGAAAGCGGAGCTTATCCGACGATCAACCCGAATGCAAATCTGTTGGGAGTGACGATCAAAGATGATATTTGTTATGTGAATTTCGATAGTACGTTTCTGAACGGAGAGTATGATATCCTGCCGAAACTTACGATTTATTCAATCGTAAATTCGCTTGTTGAGGGAACAGAGGCGACGCAGGTTCAGATTACGATTAACGGAGAGTCAAAAGCTAAGTATATGGGCACTGTGGATCTTTCACAGCCGCTGAAAGAAAATTTAGAGTTGGTCGCAGCCGATGACAAAAAATGAAAAGACGACCATTATGTATATTTTGCGTACTGTTTCTTACAGTACAGGCGATAAGGGTGCTGTTTTTCGGCGCGGGAGATTACACTTCCGCGCTTGGGCAGATCGTAAACCGAAACAATAAAGGAGAAATCAATCTTATATTGACGGGAACGGCAGATAGGATTGATGAAAAAGAATCTGTAACGGCAGTCCGTGTAAAGGGGAATGCCGTCTCTTTTTATAGTGGCAGCGATCGAAAGATCGCAAGGCAGTCTGTATTCGGAAAAAGCGACGGGCATCGTTCTTCCTATGATTTCAGTCAAGAGCTGCCAAGAAAAATATGGAAAGAGAAAGTGCTTGTTTATCTTGAAAAAGAAGATGCGGCACATATCAAAATCGGAAATAAACTAAAAATAAAAGGAAAGGCGTCTGCATTTGAGACTGCACGTAATCCGGGCAATTTTGATCAGAGAGCTTATTACAAAAGGCAGAAAATAGGCGCATATGTATGGGCGGATGAAGTCGGTATATTATCCGGGCAGACTGAATGCATCAGACAATTCCTGCATGAATTCAGGCAAGGTTGGAAGAAACTCCTTGTAGGGTGTTTGGGCAGTTATTATGGAAACACGATAAGTGCGATCTTTCTCGGAGAAAAAGGAGACCTTGATCCATATATGAAAAAGTTGTATCAGAAAAACGGGATCGGTCATCTGCTGGCCATATCAGGGCTTCATATGTCCTTTATCGGAAGCGGTCTTTATGGATTTCTGAGAAAAAGAGGAGTGGGATTTCCGGTGTCAGGAGCTGTCGGAACGATTGTTTTGCTTTTTTATACAGTAATGACCGGAGCGAGTATTTCAGCTTTAAGAGCGCTTATTATGTTTTCCGTTCGGATGGGCGCTGAAGTGACAGGAAGAGATTATGACCTTCCCACAAGTCTTGCTGTGGCAGCGGCGCTGCTTAGTGCAAAAGATCCTCTCTGTCTGTCAGATGCAGGATTTTTGTTTTCTTTTGGATCACTTTGCGGAATTTGTATGCTGACGCCTTTGTTTGAATGTTTGTTCGGGTGTGGTACGGAGAAAAAGAATATATGGACGCATATGGGGAAAGCGGTGAGCGCAAGTTTGGCAGTGAATCTGTTTTTGCTTGGTCCTATGCTGTACTTTTATTTTGAAATCCCGCCGTACTCGGTTTTTTTAAATTTGTTTGTGATCCCGGCTCTCCCGGTTATTATGGGAACGGGGCTGTCGGGTTCTGTGATGATCCTGCTTGTAAAACCGATCGGTATTATTTTGCTGAAAAGTTCCGGCGTGATACTTTGGGCGTATGATCGATTGTGCTCTGCGGCAGTTATGCTTCCGTTCGGGCGGATAACGGCAGGAAAACCGAGCGTACAATTACTTGTCGCTTATTATGTGATATTGTTCGCGTTATATGGAATGTATCGGCGTTTTCCAAAGAAAATATGGGGGTATATGCTTTTTGTTTCGGCGGTGTTTTTGATTGTTTTATGCGGAGCAAAAACCCGGGATATTGAAGGAATAAAAATAACAGTGCTGGATGTGGGGCAAGGTGATGGCATTGTTCTTTCGGGAAAAGGGAAAAACTATTTGATAGACGGGGGCAGCAGTGATGTAAAACAGGCAGGCGCTCAACGGATCGAACCGTATTTGTTGTCGGAGGGCATCGGATGCCTTGATTATGTATTTGTGACTCACGGAGATGAGGATCATATCAGTGGAATAAGAGAACTTCTGGAAGGGCAGAAGCTGGGAGTTCGTATTGACACGCTTGTGCTTCCTCCCGAAGAATATCATGATGAAAAGTTGGCAGATCTGGCGCGCATAGCGGTAGAAAACGGAACGCGTGTCGTTTCTGTGAAAACAGGAGCAAATATATATGGAAGAGGAGAAAGGCAGACAGAAAAAAACGATTCAAAAGAAGTGATGCGGTTGAGATGTATCGGCCCGCTTACGGACATACCGCAGGGGCTGACAAAACCAAAGGCGGGAAATGAGGCGTCTCTTGTGCTTGAGTTTTCTTATGGGAATTTCGATATGCTTTTTACCGGGGATGTGGAAGGTGCGGGAGAGGAACTTCTTGTTAAAAGCGATGTTTTGAGAAAATATGAAATTTTAAAATGTGCCCATCATGGATCGAAAAACTCGGGTACAGCTGCATTTCTTGAGAAGACAGATCCAAGAGCGGCTATCATCTCGGCAGGAATTGATAATCGGTACGGACATCCGCATGAAGAGACGTTAAATAGGTTGAAAAAGAGAAAAGTGAAAACATATAATACTCAGACAGACGGGGCTGTCACAATAAAGTCTGACGGAATACAGATTAGTATTGAGAGTTTTCTCTTGTCAAAATGATTGTTTTTCCTTTATAATACAAGAGTTATGAAAAGCTTAAATGAAGATTTGAAAACGGGACAATTTAAACAGATTTATCTTCTGTACGGAGAAGAGTCATATTTGAAGCGACAGTATAGGGAACGGCTTGTCAGAGCGATGATTCCGGAAGGCGATACGATGAATTATGCCGTCTATGAAGGAAAGAACATAGATATAAAAGAGGTAATCGATCTGGCGGAGACATTGCCGTTTTTTGCATCGCGCCGTCTTATTGTGTTTGAAGATACAGGCTTTTTTAAAAATGCAGGAACAGATCTGGCAGATTATATTACGGACATCCCGCCTACTACTTATTTTTTATTTATAGAAAAAGAGGTAGATAAGCGAAACAGGCTGTATAAAGCGGTAAAGGCAAAAGGTCATATTGTCGAGTTGACGGTTCAGGATGAAAATACGCTGCGGCGCTGGGTGCTTGGTCTTGTAAAGAAAGAAAAAAAGCAGATGGAAGGCGCAGATGCGGCATATTTTCTGAATAAGGTCGGCACGGATATGGAGAATATCACACAAGAACTGGAAAAACTGTTTTGTTATACGATCGGAAGAGATCGGATTACAAGAGACGATATTGATCAGATCTGTGTCACTCAGATTACGAACCATATATTTGAGATGGTCAATGCGGTTGCAGGAAAAGACCAGAAGAGGGCGTTGGATCTTTATTATGAGCTACTTGCCCTGAAAGAACCGCCGATGCGTATTCTGTTTTTGATGACGAGAGAATACCGCCTTTTATTTCATGTCAAAGGTCTGATGGTGAATGGATACGGGAAGAAGGAAATCGCTTCAAAGGCAGGGATCCATCCGTTTGCTGCGGGAAGGTATATGGATGCGGCGAAACGATATGAACTCGGAGAGCTGAGAACTGTTATGGAAGAAGGGGCGCAGTTAGAGCAAAATGTTAAGACCGGACTTATGACAGATACTTTGGCTGTGGAACTTTTTATTGTGAAGAATTCGGGAAAGCAGTGAAGTTTATCACAAAATCAAATACAGAAATCATATAAAATATGCAAATAATGGAGGAATGAAATTGTCAGTTATAGATCAGAGTAAAATAAGAAATTTTTGTATTATCGCGCATATCGATCACGGAAAATCTACGTTAGCAGACAGGATTATTGAACAGACAGGCCTCTTGACGAGCAGAGAGATGCAGTCTCAGGTGCTTGACAACATGGAGCTTGAAAGAGAACGCGGAATTACGATTAAAGCACAGACGGTTCGTACCGTATATAAGGCAGACGACGGGGAGGAATATATGTTTAACCTGATCGATACGCCGGGACATGTAGACTTTAATTACGAAGTTTCAAGAAGTCTGGCTGCGTGTGACGGAGCGATTTTAGTAGTTGACGCAGCTCAGGGAGTAGAAGCACAGACATTGGCGAATGTATATCTTGCGTTGGATCATGACCTTGATGTGATCCCGGTGATCAATAAGATCGATCTTCCGAGTGCAGATCCGGAGAGGGTGAAAGAAGAAATTGAGGATGTGATCGGTATTGAAGCGGAAGATGCCCCGCTTATTTCAGCTAAGACAGGACAAAATATCCATGACGTATTGGAGCAGATCGTGAAAAAAGTTCCTGCGCCTCAGGGAGATCCAAAGGCTCCGTTAAAAGCGCTGATCTTTGACTCCGTCTATGATTCTTACAAAGGGGTCATTGTATTTTGCAGGATAAAGGAAGGAACGGTGAAGAAAGGAACTCCGATGCTTATGATGGCGACAGGCGCTCAGGCAGATGTTGTGGAAGTCGGAACTTTCGGAGCGGGAAGATTTATACCATGTGAAGAGTTGAGCGCCGGAATGGTCGCACTTGAAGCAGGAATGGTAGGATATATCACAGCCAGTCTTAAGAATGTAAAGGATACCCGTGTCGGAGATACGATCACGAATGCAGAGAATCCTTGTGCAGAACCACTTCCGGGATATAAGAAAGTAAACCCGATGGTATATTGTGGACTTTATCCGGCAGACGGAGCAAAGTATCCGGATCTTCGAGACGCTCTTGAAAAATTACAGCTCAACGATGCGGCGCTGCAATTTGAAGCGGAAACATCGGTCGCTCTTGGGTTTGGATTCCGCTGCGGATTTCTCGGACTTCTTCACCTTGAGATTATCCAGGAACGTTTGGAGAGGGAATATAATTTGGATCTCGTAACAACGGCGCCGAGTGTAATTTACAAAATCCATAAAACAAACGGAGAAGTGATCGATCTGACAAATCCGACGAATATGCCGGATCCGGCGGAGATTGATTATATGGAAGAACCTATGGTAAAAGCGGAGATCATGGTTACATCGGAATATATCGGTGCGATCATGGATCTTTGTCAGGAACGCAGAGGCATTTATCAGGGAATGGAATATATCGAGGAAAAACGTGCCGTATTGAATTATCATCTTCCGCTGAATGAAATCATCTATGACTTTTTCGATGCATTGAAGTCAAGATCAAGAGGATATGCGTCATTTGATTATGAGATGATGGGATATCAGAAATCTGAACTTGTGAAGCTTGATATTCTTATTAATAAAGAAGAAGTGGATGCATTGTCGTTTATTGTATTTGCAGGAAGCGCTTATGACCGCGGAAGAAAAATGTGCGCGAAATTAAAAGAAGAAATTCCGAGACAGCTTTTTGAGATTCCGATACAGGCGGCAGTCGGAAGTAAGATCATCGCTCGTGAAACAGTAAAGGCAATGAGAAAAGATGTGTTGGCAAAATGTTATGGCGGTGATATTTCACGTAAGAGAAAACTGCTTGAAAAGCAGAAAGAGGGAAAGAAAAGAATGCGTCAGGTCGGCAGCGTAGAGATACCGCAGAAAGCATTTATGAGCGTACTGAAGTTGGATGACGAGTGATTTTTGTTGTCGATGTATAAGTGAAAAAGTGATGTTTAAAACATCTTAAAGAGGTAAAGGAAAATATGAAAAAAGAACTGGAACTGTATGTGCATATTCCTTTTTGCGTAAAGAAATGTGCGTATTGTGATTTCCTTTCGTTTTCTGCAAAGCAAGAGGAGGTTTCTGCTTATGTGGAAGCTCTTGCGGAGGAGATAAAAGGAAAAAAAGAACAGTTTTCGGATTATTGCGTGACAACGATTTTTTTAGGCGGTGGAACTCCTTCTATATTAGAGGGAGTATACACTGCCTCTATTTTTCGTGCTTTGCGGGAAAGTTTCGATATTGCGGAGAATGCGGAAATAACGATGGAAGTAAATCCCGGAACTGTGTCGGAAGAAAAGATAAACATGTGGAAAACATGCGGAGTGAACCGGTTAAGTATCGGTCTTCAATCGGTCGATGACGGAGAACTGAAAATGCTTGGACGTATCCATACATATGATGAATTTCTCACTACATGGAAGATGGTAAGAAAAGCAGGATTTCATAACGTTAATATCGATTTGATCTCGGCGATTCCCGGGCAGACAAAAAAGAGCTGGGAAACAACGCTTCGCACAGTTGCGCAGTTACAGCCGGAACATATTTCCGCATATAGTTTAATTATAGAAGAAGGAACTGTTTTCGGTACGATTTACGGGGAGGATGGGGAGCGGATATGCCAAAAAGAACTGTTGTCCCGCGAGAGTAGTATGCCGGAAGTATCAGATAAAGACGGTAATATAAGAAAAGACAGACAGATACTTCCGCTTCCCGATGAAGATACAGAACGGGCGATTTATGAAATAACAGAGAAGATCCTTCGGGAATACGGGTATGAGAGATATGAGATTTCAAATTATGCAAAACCGGGATATGAGTGCAGGCATAATTTAGGGTATTGGGAGCGAAGAGAATATCTCGGACTGGGACTGGGGGCGTCCTCTCTGATTGCCGAACACCGATTCTGCAATACAGATAAAATGGATGTTTATATAAGACTGAATAAGACTGTAGATCCGGACGGCAAAAAAGAAGAGAGTAAAAAAGCGGTATGGGAAAAAGCAGAAGAAGTAAGTGTACTGTCAGTGCAAGAGCAAATGGAAGAATTCATGTTTCTCGGACTGCGGAAAACAGATGGAGTGTCGGAAAAAAGTTTTTTTGAAACATTCGGGGTGCAAATAGATACGGTTTACGGAGAAACGATCGGAAAACTTGAAAAAGAACGTCTTTTGATAAAAGAAAAAGGGCAGATCCGCCTGACAGAGCGGGGAGTTGATATAAGCAACTATGTAATGAGTGAGTTTTTGTTTTGAAAAAGCGGATGCTGTGATTCTGCCTCTTTCGGATAATAGGAAATTCAGATAGAAGACATCGTTTCGGATGTACAGAAATAAATAAAAAAATAATAAACACTGTTGACAAAAGGAAAATGCAGTGCTATCTTAATATACGAAAGGTGTTAGCACTCGAAAGAAAAGAGTGCTAATAGCGAGAGAGGAGGAAAAGCTGTGGCGGTCGATACGTCGTTAAGTGAAAGAAAACTTACTATATTAAAAGCGATCATACAGAATTACCTTGAGACCGGAGAACCGGTTGGCTCGCGGACACTTTCTAAATATACAGATCTGAATTTAAGTTCCGCGACGATCAGGAACGAGATGGCAGATCTTGAAGATCTCGGTTATATTTTTCAGCCGCATACGTCGGCGGGAAGGATTCCTTCGGATAAAGGATATCGGCTTTATGTTGATATGCTGATGGAAGAAAAAGAACAAGAGATTGCAAAAAGAGAAAGCGCGATGTTGGAGAAAACCGATAAGGTTGAGAAAGTATTACAGCAGGCAGCAAGAGTTTTGGCGACGAATACGAATTATGCGACGATGGTATCGTCTCCGATTAACAATCGGAATACGCTGAAATTTATTCAGCTTTCTCAAGTTGATGCAGAACAGATCGTAGCGGTTATCGTACTTGGCGGTAATGTAATCAAGAATAAGATCATCGAAGTAGGGGAAATGTTAAGTAATGAGAATCTTCTGAAGTTAAATATGCTTCTTAATACTACATTGAACGGACTTCCGATCGATCAGATCACACTTGGATTGATCGCAAGGCTGAAAGAGCAGGCAGGCATTCACAGTGAGGTTGTCGCTCATGTACTGGATGCGGTGGCAGAGACGATCCATGTAGAAGAAGATATGAAGATTTATACAAGCGGAGCTACGAACATCTTTAAGTATCCGGAGTTGAGCGATAAGCAAAGCGCACAGGAGATCATCAGTGCATTTGAAGAGAAGCAGCAGCTCGCCGATCTTGTGACAGAGACACTGGCAAGTGAGGATAGTCACGGAATACAGGTTTATATCGGAGATGAGACTCCGGTTAAAACAATGAAGGACTGCAGTGTCGTGACAGCGACGTATGAACTTGGCGAAGGCATGAAAGGAACGATCGGCATTATCGGACCGAAACGGATGGATTATGAACATGTCATGAAGACGCTGAAAATTCTGCAGGGAGAGTTGGATGCGATTTATAATAAAGATCCAAAAGGATAGAAAGGTGGAAAGCCGGTGGGTGACAAGATGAGCAAAGAAGATATGATAAAAGAAGCTGTCGAGGAAGCAAAGGCAGAAGCGGCAAAGATGGAAGACGAAGCGGCTGCAGATGAGCAGGACGAGGCGGCAGAGACGAAAGGATCTGTTGAGGAGGAAGCTTCAAAAGAGACGGAAGAGTCTCAGGATACAAAAGATACAGAATCAAAAGAAAAGAAAAAGTTTTTCGCAAAGAAAGAAAAAAAAGATAAAAAAGACGAGAAGATTGAAGAATTGACTGATCGTCTCACCCGTCAAATGGCAGAGTTTGATAACTTCCGCAAGCGTACAGAGAGAGAAAAATCTCAAATGTATGAAATCGGAGCGAAAGATATCATAGAAAAAATTCTTCCGGTTATCGATAATTTTGAACGTGGTCTTGCAGCCGTGCCGGAGGAAAGTAAGGAAGATCCTTTTGTAGAAGGAATGGAAAAAATCTACAAACAGATCATGACGACTTTGGAAGGGGTCGGTGTAAAACCGATCGAAGCGGTAGGCCAGGAATTTAATCCTGATTTCCATAATGCGGTTATGCATGTGGAAGATGAGGAAGCGGGTGAAAACATCATCACGGAAGAATTTCAAAAAGGCTATATGTATCATGACAGCGTCGTAAGACACAGTATGGTAAAAGTAGCAAATTAGTAGAAAAGCAACTTTATTTCAGAATAATAAAAAGCGATAAGAAGCAGGAGGAAAAAATCATGGGAAAAATAATCGGTATTGACCTTGGTACAACAAACAGTTGCGTAGCTGTTATGGAAGGCGGACAGCCGACAGTGATCGCAAACACAGAAGGCGCAAGAACAACGCCGTCAGTCGTAGCGTTTACAAAGACAGGAGAGCGTCTCGTAGGAGAGCCGGCAAAACGTCAGGCAGTTACAAACGCAGACAAAACAATTTCTTCTATCAAAAGAGAGATGGGAAGCGATTTTAAAGTGACGATCGATGAGAAAAAATATTCTCCTCAGGAAATTTCCGCAATGATCCTTCAGAAATTGAAAGCGGATGCAGAAGGTTATTTGGGAGAAAAAGTAACGGAAGCTGTTATTACAGTTCCGGCATACTTCAACGACGCGCAGCGTCAGGCTACAAAAGATGCAGGTAAGATCGCAGGTCTTGATGTAAAACGTATCATCAACGAGCCTACGGCAGCGGCTCTTGCTTACGGCCTGGACAATGAGAAAGAGCAGAAAATCATGGTATACGACCTTGGAGGTGGTACGTTTGACGTTTCCATTATCGAGATCGGCGACGGCGTGATCGAAGTTCTCTCAACAGCAGGAGATAACCGTCTTGGCGGTGATGACTTTGACCAGAAGATTACAGATTATATGCTGGCAGATTTTAAGGCAAAAGAAGGCGTTGACCTTTCAACGGATAAGATGGCTCTTCAAAGATTAAAAGAAGCGGCAGAGAAAGCAAAAAAAGAACTTTCTTCCGCAACAACAACAAATATCAACCTTCCGTTCATTACGGCAACTGCCGAAGGACCGAAACACTTTGATATGAATCTGACAAGAGCAAAATTCGATGAGCTGACAAGAGATCTCGTAGACAGAACGGCAGAGCCGGTAAGACGCGCTCTTTCCGATGCGGGACTTACAGCGGCAGATCTCGGTCAGGTATTGCTTGTAGGCGGATCTACACGTATTCCGGCAGTACAGGAAGAAGTAAAGAGACTGACAGGAAAAGAACCGAGCAAATCTTTGAATCCGGATGAATGTGTTGCTCTTGGAGCTTCTGTTCAGGGAGGAAAACTTGCAGGAGACGCAGGAGCAGGAGATATCCTTCTTCTTGATGTTACACCGCTTTCTCTTTCTATCGAAACAATGGGCGGAGTTGCCACAAGATTGATCGAGAGAAATACAACGATCCCGACAAAGAAAAGCCAGATATTCTCTACAGCGGCAGACAACCAGACAGCGGTAGATATCAATGTCGTACAGGGAGAAAGACAGTTCGCAAAAGATAATAAATCACTCGGACAGTTCAGACTTGACGGAATCCCGCCGGCTCCGCGTGGAATCCCGCAGATCGAAGTTACTTTCGATATTGATGCAAACGGTATCGTCAACGTATCTGCAAAAGATCTCGGAACAGGAAAAGAACAGCATATCACGATCACAGCAGGTTCTAATATGTCAGATTCCGATATTGATAAAGCGGTAAAAGAAGCTGCTGAGTTTGAAGCTCAGGATAAGAAACGTAAAGAGGCGATCGATACAAGAAATGAAGCTGATGCAATGGTATTCCAGACAGAAAACGCTCTCAAAGAAGTTGGCGACAAGATCAGTGCAGATGACAAAGCAAAAGTTCAGGCTGAAATTGATAGCTTAAAGGCTGCCATTGAGAAGACAAACATCGAATCCATGACAGATGCTGAAATCGATGAACTGAAAGCCGGCAAGGAAAGACTGATGAATGTTGCACAGCCTGTCTTCACAAAGATGTATGAGGCACAGAACCCTAATGCAGGTGCAGGCCCACAGGCAGGCCCTCAGGGGGATGCTGGTCAGCAGAGCTACCAGAACAACAATGATGATGTTGTTGATGGTGACTATACAGAAGTCTAAAATTAGCGTATAATAGATAAGACTTGTAAGAAAGTCCTGAATGAATAAATAAACACAAAGGCGAAAAGTAAAGTGGCAACACTTGGCTTTTCGCCATTTCCAAGCATAGAGGGAGAATCTCAGATGGCAGATAAAAGAGATTATTATGAAGTCCTTGGCGTAGATAAGAACGCAAGCGATGCCGAGTTGAAGAAGGCCTATCGTAAATTAGCGAAGAAATACCATCCGGATACCAATCCTGGAGATAAAGAAGCCGAGGCTAAATTTAAAGAAGCTTCCGAGGCATATGCTGTATTAAGTGATGCAGACAAGAGA
>ERZ839767.3900-NODE-3900-length-16120-cov-6.438842_pt1 | contig 16120 bp, 11 predicted proteins | sample MGYA00519879_ERZ839767 | MGnify/ENA primary metagenome ERZ839767 (study PRJEB31850, sample SAMEA3708852) | human gut metagenome | biome: human gut; feature: human-associated habitat; material: faeces | place: China | collected 2014 ...
TCTGCAAGCGTCCTCGGTATTGTAGCGACGGCGAAACTCTTTGAAAGTAATCTCATCTGTACGTGCCATGATGATGTTCCCCTTTTTGCTTTTGGGAACATTGTAGCATACTATCTGTCCAATAAACCGGACTTTTTCATGATATTGTGGCTTGCTGTGTTAAGTCGATAAGCATTATTATTTATTGCCTTTATATTCAGACTGTGCTATCATAAAGGAAATCATTCCATATTCAATCAAATAGTCCGTTTTATTACACATATTATTCTGTAAAATAAAATCAGAATCTCAATTATGCATTGGCCTTCTCTAGATTCTCGCACGCAGCCCATAATGTATCGGAGTCATTTTTCCATCCTCTACAATCACCCACTCCCGGTAAAGTTCCAGTCTCACCATTTTCCAGCAATCAGCGAATATTTCAAAGCATTCTCCACAATGCAGCCCACCATAAAGCGCTCCATTGTCAAAAGCGATATCCGGGCGCTCTCCGTTCCAAATCAAAATTCCTGTCATAAAAACTCCTTTAGAGGGGGATTCCCATGAAATTATTCGATATCCTGCCCAGTGACCTTTTTTCCGTTCTGGCTTCTCCAAATCGAGTTTTGTATTCTGATGCGTTGGATGTCTTGTACAATGCCTATCGGGAAACCTTGAAAATACCGGAAGAAAAACTATACACCATGCTGCGGAGCAAGCTGGAGCAGCAGCTGGCTGACGCTTCTTTTGAAGGGGAAGATATTGACGAGGAGGAACTGCGGGATATTTCTGGTCGTGCCAGGTTCCTGATTCGGAAGCTCTGCGCAAAAGGCTGGTTTGAAAAAGAGCGGGGCGAGGATTTCGAGGAATACATCACAGTTCCCGGTTACAGCAGCCAATTATTGGAATTATTTCACCAATTGCGGGACGACCGCCCCGCCCGTGGATATTCCTATGTTTTCGGCACGTATTCCACATTAAAGGTGGCAAACGAGGGAGATAACGTATACGATAAAATGGCAGCGGTTTACAGTGCTTATGATAACACGCAAGCGCTTCTGAATTTGCTGCAAATGGTCTACCACAATGTGCGGCACTATTTCAAGATCCAAATTGCAATGCAGGATGTCAATGAAGTTTTGGCTTCCCATTTTAACGAATATGGTCAAAAAGTTGCCGAGGCATACATTCGTCCCTTGAAAATCAAGGATTCTGTTCCCAAGTACCGCGGCCCTATTCAGGAGATTTTGAATACCTGGATCGAGAATGACGCGCTTCTCATTGCCATGGCAAACGCGGTATTACAGGATAAACGGGCTGCCACACTGGCAGAATGCCGCTCCGATTTGCTGCAGAAGATTTTCTTTATAAAAGAACGATATGACCACATCGAGCGGGATTATCTGGATGAAATTGATGCCCAGGTGCGCCGCTACACAAGAGCCACAACGCAAAAGATTGAAAATCTGACAAATCGGGACGAAAACGTTCGTGGAAATCTCAATTTTCTCCTGGAAGAACTTTCCAGAAACCGCCGTGCGGCAGACCTTGTGGAGCAGATTCAGCCGATTTTTCAGCTGTATGAGCAAACCTACTTATCCGGCAAAAGCCTCTGGTATCGGAAACGCCCGGGGAAGCGTATAAAATCCGCGCCTGTTCCCGTCGAGGACTCCATGCCTGATCCCAACGTCCGCATCCAGGCCGAGCAGCTGCTGCACTCCGAATACGGTCGTACCGCCGTCACGGAATATGTGGAGAGCCGGTTAGGTGCAGAAGGCATCTGTTATTCCAAAGACATGGTACTGGAGAATGACAAAGCCTACATTATGAGCCTGCTGGCCGTTCTTGCCGGCACCGACCGAGATTCTACTTTTACTGTAAGGGAACTGGGCGGTCGTTATGAAGAAAGCATTTATGAAGTTCCCCAGCTGCAAATCAGCCGCAAGGAGGGTAAAAAATGAATATGGATTGGCTAAACAGCGCAACACAGCGTGAAATCGATCAGTTTCGATCCGTCTGTAATCAGTTGTTGAGTTGCACCTATGTCGTACGGACGCTCTATAAGCCCGACAAAGGCAGAGTGACAAATCCAGATTACACCTTCTTGTCCATTCACTTTGAAGATGTCAGCGATTATCTCAGCCTTTTGGGGTGGACACTTCACAAGGAGGACATGGATGGCTTTTTCTATGTTCTAAACGCAGATGAGGCAAATCGGTGCAATCTCGACAAAAAGGAAACCGCACTGCTGCTTGCAATTCGGATGATTTACGACGAGAATCAGGAAAACCTGGGACTGGAGCAGGATGCCATCTGCACCGTAAGAGATGTCCTGGAAAAAGTCGTTACAGACTATGCGATTTTACCGTCTAAGCCCAATATGGAAGATGTCAAGCGCGCCCTCACACGCCTGGAAAACCATTCCATTATTCAACGAATTGACGGCAAATTCAACAAAGGCAGCTGTAAATTTGCCATTTTGCCCACAGTTACATCCGTAGTATCTGCTGACAGGCTTAATCAGCTTGTTGCCGCGTTAAAGAAAGAGGATGAACATGAAGAAACTGACGAAGATTCTGTTGGTTAATTGGCTGTATTTTTCCAAGGAAATAATTGAGATCAACGATGTCAACTTCCTCACCGGAAAAAACGGTGCAGGAAAGTCCACTGTAATTGATGCGTTGCAGATCGTGCTTCTCGGCGAAACCAGCAGCCGGAATTTCAATCAGGCTGCTAACGAAAAATCCCAACGCACCCTGGATGGCTATTTGCGGGCAGATATGGATGGCAGCAATCCCTACTCCCGCAGGGGAAAGGATTTCACCAGCTTCATTGCCTGCGAATTTCTGGATGATGTAGAAGGGGCCAGCTTTGTAACCGGTGTTGCTTTTGACTGTCGCAGCGACGGGACAAATGTGGAGCATTTTTTCACTTACAACGGTACGATTCCCGAAAGCGGCTTTGTTGAAAATGGATTTGCTTTGGAATATCCCGTATTTCGGAAGCTAGTCAAGGCGCAGTACGGCTCCACCGCTGAATTTTATGATACGCAAAAGCAGTATCGTACAAATATGCTGGCAAAGTGGAACGTCCACAGCGAACAGATCACCCGCATGATGAAAAAAGCGGTGTCATTCCGTCCAATTGTGGATATTCAGAAATTTATCACAGAGAACATCTGTGATATCCCGGAGAAGCCGGATATTGGAGCCATGCAGGAAAACATCCGGGCATATAAGCGGCATGAGCAGCTGGCTCAAAGGCAGGAAGAAAAGCTTGCCGCTCTGCAGGAGATCGGCAAACTGTTTCGGGATATGCAAACTGCACTGGATCGCTGGCAGCAGCAATCTTTTCTGGTGCAGTGGGCGAAGAAAGAGACGCTGGAAGCGAAAAATCAAAAGTTCCAGGCAGAGCAGCAGGAGCATGAAGCGCAGATCGCCTCCATAGGCTCTGAGCTGGAACATATTGCATCGGCAATCCATGAAAAGGAGCAGCGCAAAAACGATCTGATTGCAGCCTGCGCCCAAAGTGACGTTTCCCGGGAAGAGGAGAGGCTTCGCACCGCTCAAAGCTCCCTGCGCACTGAGCAGCGGCGGTTAATGGAACAGCTTCAAAAGGATGCCCTGGAAATCAAGCGGGAATCCACGGTTATGCTGAACCTGTGTAAAAAAATACAAGACTGGCAACCTTCTGATGCATTGACCGCCATCGTGGAAGCTACAAATGCCGTTCAGACTGCCTATTCCCGTTTCTCCGATTGCAGCTATGAGATTTTCGCAAAATCCTCCGCAATTTTTGAAGCGGCGCAAGATGCCACCTCTTCTCTTATGGCAGCAATCCGGGATGGCACTTACGCGCTCAAGGTGCTGCTAGACGAGCAGGCTGCCGCTTATGACCAAAAAAGTGCCGTCCTCGCCAATCTGAGAAAGAACATCAAGGACTATCCCAAAGGACTGCTTTCATTAAAAGGATATTTGGAGACTACAGTAACCGCGCAGACAAAAAGCCCTGTCCACATTGAAATTTTGGCGGATGTTCTTGAAATATCCAAAACAGAGGAGCATTGGCGCAGAGCTGTAGAGGGGTATTTGAATACCCAGAAATTCTATCTGCTGGTCGCCCCCGAATACTATTCAGACACGCTGCGCATCTTTAACCAAGTGAAACACACATATGGCAGCGGTTCTTTCGGCATCGTAGACATTGGCAAATTACGGGAGCGGGAACACATAGAGCCGTTGGAGAATTCTCTTGCAAAAAAGGTGGAAACCGAAAATGGTCTTGCCCGCAGCTACATTGACTATCTGTTGGGCCGCGTCGTGTGCTGCAGCCATGTAGACGAGCTGCGCCGGTTTAAGACATCCATAACCGCAGACGGGATGCTGTATCAGGGGTATGTTGCCCGGCCCATTCGGAAAGAACTCATGGACGATGCCTTTATTGGACACCGTGCCGTTGCCCTTCGGATATCACGCATTGAAGCAGAAATAAAAGGCATTGAGGATACATTGCGCATCTGGAACCCCGTCTATCAAACACTGGACCAATTTGGAACCCGCGATGTTCTGTTTACTGCCCGTTTTGTGCAAAATACGGTTGCTCAGCGACAGACAGATTATCTCCGCGGCATGGAAATCGCCAAGGAACTGGAACAAATTGACGAACAAATGTCCTGCCTGGATCTGTTCTGGCTTGATGAGCAGCGTAAAATAATCAAGCAGCTGGAAACTGAAGTCGCGCAGTTGAACAGCAAAACTGTGCAGCTGAGCAACCAGCAAGCTGTCCTGCAGCAGAAGGTACATGATATTGTCTGGGAAACGCTGCCAGAAATCAACCAGGAATTGGCGGAAATTGAGGAGCGCATTGCGGACAATTTTACCCATGGGTTTATCCAAAAAGTCGGCCTTCCCAGATATCAGCAGGAATTCAATCGCCTGAAAAATGCCTCTGCAATTTCCACGAATTTCGGAAACCGTCTGGAGCAAACGGTACGGGAACGAGATGCCGCACAGCAAAAGCTTTTCCAAAGACGCAGGGAATACGCCATAAACTTCCGCCCCTGTTCTTTCCGGATAGAGTCCATGCTGAATGATGAATACGATGCGGAACGAACGCTATTGGAAGAGAGTGAATTGCCCCAGTACCGTGCCAAAATCAAGGCAGCCAAGGAAAGCGCCATGGAACAGTTTCAGAACGATTTCCTGGCAAAGCTCAAGTCCAGCATCGACCAGGTGCAGGATCAGGTTAAAAGTCTGAACAAGGCTCTGGATCAGGCACAGTTCGGAACAGACCGCTATAAGTTCCGCGTAGACCGAAACCCAGACTATGCCGACTATTACGATATGATCATGGCCCCAGAACTAATGGAGGGGGAAGCCGGACTTTTTGCCATGCCCTTCCAGCAGAAATATGGTCAACTAATCGAGGACCTTTTCAGCCGTATTGCCACATCCGATGATTCTCAGTTGAATAACAGGAAGCAGAGTGAGCTTCAGGAAAATATCGCACGCTTTACCGACTTCCGCACCTACCTGAAGTTCGACCTGGAGACCACCGATCAGAACGGCTCCAAACAATTGCTGTCCCAAACCCTGAATACCAAATCCGGCGGTGAAACGCAAACGCCCTTCTACATTGCCGTCCTTGCCTCCTTTGCCCAGATCTATCAGGTGAACAACCTGTCCGGTCTTGCCAATAACACCGTCCGTCTTGTGGTATTTGACGAAGCCTTCAACAAAATGGACAGCGAGCGGATCGTAGAGAGCGTCCGGCTGCTCCGCAAAATGGGGTTGCAGGCAATTATCTGCACACCTCCGGATAAACTGCCGGATATTATGCCCCTTGCGGACCGCACACTTCTGGTCTGCAAGGACAAATACAAAATGCACATTCTGCCCTACGGGAAAAGGATAGAGAAAATATGAATGAGGTAGTCATTCTTTCCCACTTGCTGGACAAATATGAGCGCAGCAAGCATCTTTTCCAACCAAGTGAAGCCGGACGCGGTGTCATGCTTAAAGTCGGTCCAGGAAAGAAGGATTTTCCGGAATACGATTATGAGAACGCCTCTGTCCGTGACGCCTGCAACACCTCCGCGATTCACCTGGAACAGGAAGGGCTCATTCAAAACGAATGGGTCAAAGGCAGGCCGGTTCTCTCCTGTATTCGACTCAATCTGAATCGGGTCATGGACTGTTATCGGCTGGTCGGACGCGTACACCCAAAGGAATTGGCCATGCAGGTGGCATCCATAGTAAACGAACGGCTGGAAAACGCATCGACCTGCTGGATCGTCGCATGGAGGAACCAGATATGTTCCGACGCTCAGTCAGAATACGGCGTCCCCGCATACTGCAAGGAGGGTCTCTCTCCTCTGGAAGATCTTCTGAAAGCAATGGCATGTTATGATGCCATGCACGGAGAATCCACAACCATGCGGGCATTCAGCAGCAAATGCTTCCATGACACCAAGTATTTTGAACGGAACGTGCGCGATCTTTTTCTTCGCATTGCGCAAAAATATGATGTTGGCCTTTCTCAAATGTCCGCGCAGGAGTCCCTGGGCACGCGGGAACGACTGGCTTACCTGGGTATTTACGCAAGGCCGGAACTTTACGAACTGGCAGGAGATATAATCGTCCACACAAAAAATGGCAGTATCCATTTCTCTGCCGCCATGCCCTATGGCCTCGCTCTGCCCAGCACTTCCATCAATCAAATTGTGTCCATTGGCTTAACCCGGATTCAGAAAATTGTATTCATTGAAAACAAAACAAATTACGACGAGTATATTCTTTCTGAACTTACCCACGACACGCTTGCGGTTTATCACGGCGGTTTTCTAAGCCCGCAAAAGAAAAAGCTGTTCCAAAAGCTTGGTGAGGCCATGCAAGCCAACTGTGATGTGTTCTTTTGGGCCGATATTGATTTGGGCGGATTTCAAATGTTTGCACAGCTTCAGCAGCTCATCCCATCACTGAAACCGCTGCGGATGTCCGGGAGCGACGTTGATAAATACCACACAACCGGTCTTATCCGTCCCGCATCCTATTTGAATGATTTAAAGTCTGCTTTGGAACATCAGGAGTATCCGCTTTTCACCGATGCAATTCAGGAAATTCTAAAATACGGGGTTACAATAGAGCAGGAAGTATTTCTATACCTCTGACTCTCGAAACAAATTCGACTACGCTATTCAGGAAAGCGCCTCCATTCTATCCTTATCTCTCGGATAGAATGGAGGCGCTTTGCTTGGACGAAGGCGGGAAAAATGCACAGCGTTTCGACAGCTACCGTTTTTCCGTCACAAAATTTGCCAAACCAATCCCCTGCCGCACTACCATCTGCTCCTTCACCACCCGGTAGCCCCGCTGTAGGAAAACGATTTTGACTATCCTTTTTCAAAGCGTTTCATGCACCATGCCATTGTCTCCTGCAGTTCCAAACTAAAATCGCCCAAATCTCCCAGTGTAATCACGCCATATTGCAGCAAAGATAAAATATCATTCCGCATCTGACTACGGCGCATATCAATAACGGCTCCCGGATGGTGCTTATCTTTGGCTATCCGTTTCTCCAATGTCCAAAACTTTTCGGGCGCATTTTCTTTGGAACACAGGATTGCTTGATACTCCTCCACAAGCCTTTCCATATAAGCCTCTTGCCAAACGGGGACTTTTTTGCGAAACTGTTTCCAATCCGATTCAAGGCAATCGCTATACATCAATTTGTATATCCCCCCTTTATCCTTCATACAATCTTGTCTGTCCATCGATGGGTCTATTCTATTCTTTTGACAAAATCTCATGCAGTTCTACAGGCGTGAATCCTCGATTGGAATGCTTATGTGTATGGTTGTTCAAATCCTGAATCAGCTGCGCAAATTCAATAAAATCCCACTTTTCGCCATCCACTATTTCGGTCTCATCGAAATACTTGAGAATACTCTTCAACGGATGATCTTCCACAATGAGCCGCTGCAAATCCACACAGCAATCTTTCACATCCCCTTTCGGCAAATTTGTTGCGGCACGCAGATATTGCAGCATTGCAGCCTTCTGCGGAGTATCCGGGAAATACGTTTCATCCGCGAACTTGAGGAACGCCTCTTTGGGAAAAATCTTCAGCGGCTTTCCCTTCTGCTGACGTCTTAGCTGCCGAATGCCTTGCTCCAGATCATCCAGCAGCGTTGCGGTCACAACCTGGCAAAAGTTTGCCGGATGGTTTTCATCAAATCGCACACCCGGTATATCCACAATGAGAAAATTGTCCTCCGGCTGCATGTCCAAATCAATGACTGCCAGCACCAGCATAAAGGCCGCTTCATCCATTGGCGGATTCTGGCTGTTATAAAGCTCAAGTAAATCTTCAATGCGAAGTAACCCGTATAGGGATGCTGCTGCCCTCAGATATTTTCGTATTTCATCAATCGTCTCCCGCGTTGCTGGAACATTTGAAAACAGCTTTTTCCGGTCTTCCTCTGTAAGCAGTGCGCACTCCTCTTCCGGTTCCATTTCTTCATCATCGTCTTCTTCATCGTCCTCATCCCAATCCGGGTACTGCTCCGGTGCTTCCCCCACCGTGCGGATCACTCCGGGAATGTCCGTTCTCTCCTCCAATTCCCGCAGCACCCTGCATTGGAAACGCCATTCGTCTCCAAAATCAAACAGAAACTTGAATTTATCTCCCTTTTTCAACCGCAGCTGCCGGAGCGTAACATCACTGGAGTATTTTTCACCATCATCCGGGTAATCTGAAAAATACGCCCGCGCATCGCTCCAATAGCGATCATCCATAAAAAACGCATGGGCATGGTCATCGTCAAAATCGAATGCATCCAGAATTAGTTCATGCAGTCTGTCAAGCGTTTCCTGATCTCCTATGCGAATATGGCGATAGCACCCTGCTCCAAGAGAAGCACTCATTACATAGCTTTTCATAACGAACCGCCCTTTTTATTTTTATCATATCACAATTTTGTATGGAACGCAACGAAGATTCTGCTGGTCAAAATACTTCCTCGCGCATCAACAAAGCTGTTTTTCCCTCTGGACTGACCGAACCGGGCTCTCTGGGCATTGGCAAAAACCTCGTTCATGTGTTCCAGCTTCCGTTTCAGTTCGTCAATTTCCGCTTTCCGCTTTGCGATGGTATCTTCCAATGCAGCCACTTCCGCGGCGGTGTATGTATTTTTTATTCTCCGCGGCCATAGCTCGCGCCCCTAAAAAGTAGATTTATCCTGGATTTATGATACCATAAATCCAGGATAAAGTACAGAAAATATGCAATTTCAAGAGTTTTTTGCCAGAATAAATCCTTCGGTTTTCCTTTGCGGATGGCCGTTTTCTGTTCAATGTGAAGCCCTTCCATGAGCCAGCGAAAGCTCTGGGAATCCAGCAGCTTCAGCTCCGCCTCTGACCTAGGCCACTGAAATCTACCGTTGGACAGGCGCTTGTACAGAAAAATATAGCCGTCTCCTGTCCAATACAGTGCCTTAATTCGGTCTGTCCGGCGACCGCAGAACAGGAAGAGGCTTTCTTCATTCAGCTGTCCGCCATACTGCTGGGTCACAACTGCGGCCAGCCCGTCGATTCCAGGACGAAGGGCGGGGGTTATTGAGCGCTTACTGTCGAAGGTGCAGAGCAGATAATTTATAGGGATTTACCGTTTTCCCGGGCGATTTGTGCAAACCAGTGAGCACTTTCCTTCGGGATTCTTGTTTGCGTCGGATAGTCGACATAGATCAGACCAAAGCGCTCTGCATAGCCACTGTGCCACTCAAAATTATCGGTCAGCGACCAGTGGAAAAAGCCGCGGATGTCGGCGCGTTCGCTGCCTTTGCGAAGCGCAAGCAGGTAACGGTGCAGAAAATCGATTCGGTCGGCGTCGTGTACCTGCCCGTCGAGATAGATCCGGTCATTGCAGCTCAGGCCGCATTCCGTTACGTAAAGAGGAAGCTGATAGCGCTCGTAGAGAAAGGCGTAGCCATATTCCATGATCTCCGGTGTGACCGGCCACTTGAGGGCGGTGCAGGGGAAGCCCCTCGGGCGCGGAAGATAGACCGGCCACCCGTCTGCATCGGCTGCGATCTCACTGCCGTTATAAGAATTGACGCCGATGAAATCGGGGATGGCGTGCATGATGTCCCAATCCTCCGGTGAAATTTTCCGCATAAGAGACGAAAGCGCCCCCGGTTCCGGCTCGACGCGGCCGAAGCACGCGGCGTCGAGCGTGATGGGATGGGTGAACATCCAATCGGTATCCGTCAGACGGAAGGTCTCGTTGCGTGCCGCCTCCTCGTCGGCGGGGGCGTGGGGATAGCAGAGCTTCCCGGTGGAAGCGATGCCGATCTGCGCGTCTGGCGCGGCGCTTCGGATCGCGCGGAACGCAAGCCCGTGGGCGAGCATCAGGTTTTTCCAGCACTGCACGAGCCGCGGCAGGGGATAGCGCCTGCCCGGTGCGTGGATGCCGTCGCAATAGCCGAGCTTGAGAACGATCTGCGGCTCGTTGAGTGTGATGAAATGGGAAACGCGGTCACCAAAATGCTGTGCCATCATACCCGCAAAGCGGGCAAATGCCTCCGCCGTCTCCCGGCGCAGCCATCCGCCCCCCACTTCCAGTGCCTGGGGCAGCTCCCAGTGATAGAGCGTCATCCATGGCGTGACGCCATGCCGCAGACAGCAGTCCACCACGCGGTCATAGTAGCGAAGACCTGCTTCGTTCCAGCGCCCGTCGCCGTTTGGGTCGATGCGCGCCCAGCTTGTGGAAAAACGATATGCGCGAAGGCCGAGCGCTGCCAGCAGGGCGATATCCTCTTCAAAGCGGTGATAGCCGTCGCAGGCGACGGAACCGTCTTCTCCGTTTGCGATGGCGCCCGGTTTCCGGCAGAATACGTCCCAGACGCTCTCCCCGCCGCCGTCCGCGGTGGGGTATCCTTCTGTCTGGTAGGCGCTGGAAGCGGCGCCCCAGACAAAATCCTTGCAAAATGCCATATCAGTTCCCCATGACGACGCGCACCGAAACGACGCTGCCCGGCGCGGCGGGGGCAATGAGATTCCCCTCCTGCGGCTTCCCGTTCACGTACAGCGCCCTCACGCCGTGCTCCGCGCCGTCCGTGTTTTCGATGGTGATGTGATACTGTGCGCCCCGGAAGCGCCGTGTCAGCGTGACGGTCTTCCACTCCGGCGGGATGCAGGGATCGATCCGCAGTCCGTCCAGCTCCGGCTGTACACCCAGAATCGCCTGGGAAATGGATACAAACGTCCAGGCGGCCGTACCGGTGAGCCAGCTGTTTTTGGCCTCGCCGAAGGTCGGCGCGTCCTTGCCTGCGACCATCTGGCTGTAGACGTATGGCTCTGTGCGGTGGATTTCGCTGACCGACTCCAGATAGGCCGGACAGATTTTCCGGTAGGTTTCAAACGCGCGGGCGCCGTGCCCCAGGACGGCCTCCCCACAGGTGATCCAGGGGTTGTTGTGGCAGAAAATACCGGCGTTTTCCTTGTATCCCGGGGGATAGGAGCTGATTTCGCCAAGATTGAGATAGTATTTCGTGTAGGCAGGCTGCAAAAGAACAATGCCGAATTTGCTGTCGAGGCGATCTTCTACGCTCCGGAGCGCTTTTGCTGCCTCGCCGGTTTCCTTGCCGATGCCGGCCATGACACACATGCCCTGGGGCTCGATGAAGATCTGCCCTTCCGCGCATTCGTTACTCCCGACCGGTGCGCCGAAGGCGTCGTAGGCTCTGCGGAACCAGGCGCCGTCCCAGCCTGCGCCCAGCACGGTTTTTTCCATCTCCGCGACTGCGTCTGCGGCCTCCGCCGCTTCCGCGTCCAGGCCAAGATGCCGGCAGATGTCGGCATACGTCCTGCCGTATTTGACAAACATGCCTGCGATGAAAACGGACTCTGCCACGGGTCCCTCGCTGGGGCCGGTAATCTGGAAGCTCTCCCCCGGGTGGGCGGAGAAGCAGTTGAGATTCAGGCAGTCGTTCCAGTCGGCGCGGCCGATCAGCGGCAGGCCGTGGGGGCCGAGGTGCGTGCAGGTGAACCGGAAGCTGCGGCGCAGATGCTCCATAAGCGGCGCGGTGTTGTCCGGGTCGCAGTCGAAGGTCACAGTTTCGTCCAGAATCGTCCAGTCGCCGGTCTCCCGCAGGTAGGCGTCCACACCCGCGATCAGCCACAGCGGGTCGTCGTTGAAGCCGCTGCCGACCGCGAGATTTCCTTTCTTCGTAAGGGGCTGATACTGGTGGTAGGCGTTGCCGTCCGGGAACTGGGTGGCGGCAATGTCCAGAATGCGCTCTCTCGCGCGCTGGGGAATCATGTGGACAAAGCCCAGCAGATCCTGGCAGGAATCCCGGAAGCCCATGCCCCGCCCCATGCCGCTTTCAAAATAACTGGCAGACCGGCTCATGTTGAATGTGACCATACACTGATACTGGTTCCAGATATTGACCATCCGGTCGACTTTTTCGTCGCCGGTGACGGCGTGATAATTGGCGAGCAGACCGTCCCAGTAGGCGCGGAGCGCAGCCATTGCATTGTCAAACTGCGCCGGCGTGTGATACCGGGCGATCATTTCCCGGGCGCGTACCTTGTTGATCACCCCCAGAGCGGAAAACTTTTCGGCTTCCGGGTTCTCGATATAGCCGAGTCCCAGCACCAGCGTCTGCTCCTCGCCGGGAAGCAGCGTCACATGGAACTGCATTGCGCCCACCGGCGCCCAGCCGTGGGCGACGGAATCGGTGCAGCGTCCGGCGGCAACGGCCTGCGGCATGGCGGGGGAGCCGTAGGGGCCGATGAATGCGTCGCGGGCGGTATCGAAGCCGTCATAGGGACGGTTTGCCCAGAGGACGGCATAGTGGTTCCGCCGCTCCCGGTATTCCGTTTTGTGGTAAATCGCGTCCGGCTCGATCTCCACTTCACCGATGGAGAAATTCCGCTGGAAATTGGAGCCGTCGTCCATTGCGTCCCAGAGGCAAAACTCAACATACGGGAAGGCGTCCAACGTCTTTTCTGTGCCGGTTTCGTTTTTCAGCGTCAGCCGGATGAGCAGGCAGTTTTCGCCCTGGGGGACAAGCAGCGTCTGGGCAGCAAGAATGCCGTTTTTCCTGCCCTCGATCACGCTGTAGCCAAGGCCGTGGCGGCAGGTATAGCCGTCCAGCTCCGTTTTTGTGGGCTGCCAGCCGGGGTTCCAGACTGCGCTGCCGTCTTTGATATAGAAACGGAACCCCTCCTGATCGGTCGGGCAGTTGTTGTAGCGGTAGCGGGTGAGACGGCGCAGACGCGCGTCCCGGTAGAAGCAATAACCGCCTGCCGTGTTGGACAGAAGGGCGAAGAAATCCTCGCTGCCGAGATAGTTGATCCACGGAAGGGGCGTGCGCGCGTCAGAGATCACATATTCCCGCTGCTGGTCGTCGAAATGGCCGAAATGCATGTTGAAAACTCCTCCTTCGCCGGAAGCCGCTGGGGCACCGACTGTAATCGAAAACGTTTAAGTATCCAAATGTGGCAAAATCACAGTCCTACAATAACGGATTTTTGCGCAAAATGCAATACTCTTTTTATAATTTTTTTGGGAAATGCCGATTTTTTTGCTTTCCCGGCGGAGATGCGAAAATACATCGGAGAGTTTCGGACTGTTAAGATGTCAAAACGACCAAATTTACGTAACGAAACTTAACGAATTAAACAAACTTTATGAGATATGCCAAAATGACAGAAATTTATCTTGCAATTTTGAGCAAAATACGCTATCTTGAAATTACGAAATCGATTAAGCATTTTCGGAACAGAAATGGAGGCGCGGCCGGATGGTTTCCATGAAGGATATTGCAAAGGCGTGCGGTGTCTCGGTCGCAACGGTCAGCAAGGCGCTCTCCGGGCAGCCGGATATCGGAGAACAGACCCGCGAGCTGATCTGCAATACAGCCGACAGTCTCGGCTATATGACAAATTCCGCCGCACGGGCGCTCAAGACAAACCGAACCTATAATATCGGCGTCCTGTTTGTGGACGAGCGGCGCAGCGGCCTTGCCCATGAGTATTTTTCTTCGGTGCTGGAAAGCCTCAAGGTTGAGGCCGAGGCCAGCGGCTATGACATCACGTTCATCAACCGCAACGTCGGCAAGAAGGCCACAACATATTTACAGCACTGCCAGTACCGGGGGGTGGACGGGGTCGTGATCGCTTGCGTTGATTTTGACGATCCGCAGGTGCTGGAGCTGGTCAATTCCAAGCTCCCGGTGGTGACCATCGACCATGTATTCAATAACCGCGCCGCCGTCGTTTCCGACAACGTGCGGGGCATGGAGGAGCTGGTGCGCTACGTCTACGCCAAAGGCCACCGCCGCATTGCGTTTATCCACGGCGAGCAGACCGCCGTCACCGAAAACCGTCTGACGGGTTTCTACCGCGCCTGCGACGCGCTGGGGCTGGAAATCCCGGATGAATATATCCGCGAGGGCGTGTACCATGACCCCGATCGCTGCGCGGAGCTGACGCGGGAGCTGCTGCGCCTGCCGGAGCCTCCGACCTGCATCCTGATGCCGGACGATTTTTCCAGCATCGGCGGCAGAAACGCCATTCACCGCATGGATCTTCGTCTTCCCGAGGATATCAGCGTGGCGGGCTATGACGGCATCCAGATTGCAAGCGTCATGAGTCCGGCGCTTACCACCTACCGGCAGGATACCCAGGCACTGGGAAGAACGGCCGCGGCAAAGCTCATCGAGCTGATCGAGAAGCCCCGCACGGCGCTGGTCGATCGGGTCCTGATTCCGGGACACCTTGTGGAGGGCGCGTCTGTCCGCGCCATAGAGACTCTTTGACACGGTGTTATCTGCATGAGGCAGAGCACATAGATGACAACCACCAAAATTTAACAGGAGGAATTCAAATGAAAAAGTATCTTGCGCTGTTTCTCGCAGTTCTGATGCTTGCAGCCGTGTTTGCAGGCTGCGCGGGCAAGGGAACTTCCACCGGCACATCCGCCAAAGAAGGCAAGGTCTTCAACATCTACGCATGGAACGAGGAGTTCAAGGGCTTCTTTGAGAAATACTACACCGTTCCCGAAGGCGTGACGGTCAACTGGATTATCACCCCCAGCGCGGACGGCGCATACCAGGATAAGCTTGATGAGGCGCTGCTGAATCAGGAGAACGCTTCCGCCGACGATAAGGTCGACCTGTTCCTGGCTGAGGCCGACTACATCCAGAAGTACACCGAGTCTTCCGTTACGCAGGACGTCGCCGCCCTGGGCGTGACCGACTTTTCCAACACCTACGCCTACACCGTGCAGGCCGCGTCCGACGCTTCCGGCGTTGTCAAGGGCGTCTCCTTCCAGTGCTGCCCGGCAGCTCTGATCTACCGCCGCTCCATCGCCAAGGACGTTCTGGGTACCGATGATCCCGCCGAGGTGCAGGAAAAGCTGAACAGCTGGGACAAGTTCAACGCCGTCGCGGCTGACGCCAAGGCCAAGGGCTATCTGATGACCGCTTCCGAGGCTGCGACCTACCGCGTGTTCTCCAACAACGTCTCCCAGCCCTGGGTTGACGCAGACAACAAGCTCCAGATCGACCCCGCTATCCAGACCTGGATGACCCAAGCCAAGGACTTCTCCGATAACGGCTATACCCAGGACTGCGACATCTGGTCCGACGAATGCACCGCCCAGATGTTCGGCGACGGCAAGGCCATGTGCTACTTTGGACCTGCCTGGTACTTCAACTTCTCCATGGGCAACGCCCAGGACGCGGAGAAGGGCTGCTTCGGTGACTGGGCGATCTGCGAAGGCCCCCAGGCGCACTTCTGGGGCGGCACTTGGCTGCTGGCGCCTGCCGGCACCGATAACCCCACCATGGTTGCCGACATCATGAACACCTTCATCAACGACGAAGAGGTCTGCACGAACCTGGTCAAGAACGAGGCGCAGTTCTCCAACAACCAGAAGGTCAACGAGACCGTTGCGAAGGATCCGTCCTATGGCAGCGACTTCCTCGGCGGTCAGAACGACATCGCCCTGTTCTGCGACCTGGCCAAGAACATCAAGTTCGAGAATCATACCATCTATGACCAGCTGCTCAACGAGGGTCTGCAGGCCAACTGGAGAGAGTACTGCAAGGGCACCGTCACCGAGGACGAGGCCA
>ERZ839767.3907-NODE-3907-length-16105-cov-6.518754_pt1 | contig 16105 bp, 14 predicted proteins | sample MGYA00519879_ERZ839767 | MGnify/ENA primary metagenome ERZ839767 (study PRJEB31850, sample SAMEA3708852) | human gut metagenome | biome: human gut; feature: human-associated habitat; material: faeces | place: China | collected 2014 ...
AAACCCCCGAAAGTTGGCTTGTGAAGCCGGTTTTCGGGGGTTTTTGTTTGTGCGGCAGGGGATGGGAAAGTGGGCGATTGTGCCTTAATTACCCCTGTTTATCTGGAAATTGCTTTAATTAGTAGCGCAAGAAGTGGCGCAAAGTGGCGCAAAAAATAAGACTGATTCAGCCGGTTTCCTGACTGAGATATCCGTCCAGAAGGTTGATCTTCTTTTTCTTGAATTTCTTGTCCAAAGAGGTATAGATGCCCAGCGTGACGTTGATATCCTTGTGGCCCATCTGATTGCGGGCGGTGACTTTTATACTTTGGCTTGCCATGCTCGTCCTTGCCGATACAGATGCGATAGCGATAGCGGCCATCCATGCCCTTTTTATTGGTACGCATGAGATCACACTCCTTTCGGTTGCGCGCGCAACTATAAAGTGTTTACAAGGGGCAGAAGAACCGGAACAAAGCTGCCAGTATGCGCAAGAAGCAGCGGAAGGTGCTGGCGAATTTTGACAAGCGTGGTTTTTTCCTGACCGGTACATACGAGGACTGTTACCTGCCGGATGACGAGGCTGCCTGCTGGAAGGACGTGGAGAACTACGCGCGGCGGGTGAAGTACGCCACCTGCAAGCGGTTTGGGGTGGAGAAGGAGAAGATCCGGCTGATGCTGTGGGCGGTGCTGCTGACGGCAGCGGCAAACGCGGCGGCGCTGGTGCCGGACACAGACCGGGACAGCGGCCAGAGCGTGCCGACCGTGCTGATGGAGCCGCAGAGCGAGGACGAAAGGCCGGAGGTGGTACTGGATGGCAGCGGGACGGTATAAGAGAAGCATCGTGTGGAAGCCGCAGCCGAAACAGGCTGCCTTTATGCGGCGGTGCGAGGACGAGGCGTTATACGGCGGGGCGGCAGGCGGCGGCAAGAGCGACGCACTGGTAATCGAGGCGCTGCGGCAGGTGGACGTGCCGCACTACCGCGAGCTGATCGTGCGAAAGACCTACCCGCAGCTTTCGGAACTGATCGACAAGACGATGCAGTATTACAGACCGGCCTTCCCGAAGGCGCGGTACAACGCTTCCAGCCATGTGTGGACCTTCCCGAGCGGGGCGAAGATCTATTTTGGGTCCATGTTCCGCACGCAGGACAAGTACAACTACCAAGGCAAGGCCTTTGATTTTATCGGGGTGGACGAGCTGACACACTTCACGTGGGAGGAGTACAGCTACCTGATGAGCCGCAACCGACCCACAGGGCCGGGCACGGTGGTGTACATGCAGGCAAGGCGCATCCGGGAGGCAGAGCAGAACGACCCGATGCTGAAGGGCAGGGTGATCCAAGGAGTGGCAGACCCGGCCATCTTTAACGAGAGTCAGGGCGAGAGCATTGCGCAGATGCAGGAGAAGTACCCGTACTTTGTGACGTGGCGGCCGGGAGACCACACCCGCATTGCGGGCAAGATGCAGCTGCACTACCGGCTGGCGTTTGACGCGGAGGGGCGGCCGATGTTTCAGGTGTTTGACACCTGCCGGCATTTTATCCGCACCATCCCGAACCTTGTGTACGACGAGAGCAACGTGGAGGACATTGACACCACACAGGAAGACCACATCTACGACGAGTGCCGGTATGTGCTGATGGAAAACCCTATCAGTCCCCGGCAGGTACGCAAAGAGGTGGTGCTGCGGGACGACCCGCTGGACATGGACGCACGCCGCAACCCCATCCGGGTGATGCGGGTATAAGCAGAAGGAGAAGCGATGACAGGAAGATACGAGGGACAGCAGACGAACACCGAACAGGACGGGGAGAAGCTGCTGCGGATCATGACGATGGCGGCCAAGGCGGCCGGGGCGCAGCAGGTACCGGCGGACACAAGACCCGCCCAAGCGAACCCCGGCGGCATGAGCGAAAGAGACCGGATGGTGAGCACCACGAGACCTGGCACCGGGCGCGATGATGCCATGCAGAGCCTTATGCAGGGCGATGCGGGCGGGAGCGCACCGGTGAGTGCGGCTGCGGAAACGGTGATCGGGCCGGAGGAAGTAGCCAAGGCGGGAGAAATTTTGCAGCGGTACAAGACCGGCAAGGCGGCGCTGGACAAGCGGATCATTGAAAACGAGCTGTGGTTCCGGCTGGGGCACTGGAAGAACTACCAGAACAAGATGATGGAGGGAAAGCCGCAGCCTTCCAGCGGGTGGCTGTTCAACAGCATTGCCAACAAGCACGCGGACGCCATGGACAACTACCCGGAGCCGAACGTGCTGCCGCGAGCGGCGGACGACGAGGAGACGGCAAGGACACTTTCCAAGGTAATCCCGGCGGTGCTGGAGCAGTGCAACTACGAGCAGGTGTACAGCGACACATGGTGGCGCAAGCTCAAGACCGGCACCGGCGTGAAGGGCATCTTCTGGGACCCGGTGCTGCGGGGCGGGCTGGGAGACATCAGCATCCAGAGCGTCAACCTGCTGATGCTGTACTGGGCACCGGGCGTGGAGGACATTCAGCAGTCGCCGCACCTGTTCAGCCTGAGCCTTGAGGACAACGAGCAGCTGATCGGGCGCTTTCCGCAGATGGAGGGGCACACCGGCAAGGGGCTGGACGTGGGGCAGTACATCCACGATGACAGCATTGACACCACCGACAAGAGCGTGGTGGTGGACTGGTACTACAAGAAGGCGCAGCCCGGCGGACAGACGGTGCTGCACTACTGCAAGTACTGCAACGGCGTGGTGCTGTATGCCAGCGAGAACGACCCGCAGCTGGCACAGCGGGGCTTTTACGACCACGGGAAATACCCCTTTGTGTTTGACCCGCTGTTCATGGAGGAGGATTCCCCGGCGGGGTTTGGGTACATCGACGTGATGAAGGACACCCAGACCGCCATTGACGAGATGAATCACGCCATGGACGAGAACGTGAAGCTGGCGGCAAAGCAGCGCTTTGTGCTGAGCGACACGGCGGGGGTGAACGAGAAAGAGCTGGCGGACTTTTCCAAGGACATCGTGCACGTTGTAGGGCGGCTGAACAGCGACAGCTTTATGCCGCTGCAGACGAACGTGTTGAGCGGCAACTGCATGAACTACCGGGATGCACGGGTGAGCGAGCTGAAGGAAGTGAGCGGCAACCGGGACGTGAGCCAGGGCGGCACCACCAGCGGCCTGACCGCTGCCAGTGCCATTGCGGCGCTGCAGGAGGCGGGCAGCAAGCTGAGCCGGGACATGCTGAAGAGCGCGTACCGGGCGTTTGCGAAGGAGTGCTACCTGATCATTGAGCTGATGCGGCAGTTCTACGACGAGCAGCAGGTATACCGCATTACCGGCGAGAGCGGCGGGGTGGAGTATGCCACCTTCAGCGCACAGATGCTGCGCGGGGTGCCCGGCGGCGTTGTGGGCGGGGTGCAGCTGGGCGACCACGAGCCGGTGTTCGACATTGTGGACGGGAAGATGAACCTGCAGCTGTTTGCAGATGGTAATGCTGCTGGTAGTGCTGCTGCCGGAGAGGGCGGCGCAGAGGCAGCCCCGGCGGTGCAGGAACCTGCGCTGCGTCCGGCACAGGAGCGGCTGGCACGGCGCAGCGGTGCACTGCGGGGAAAGGCAAGCCCGGCGGAACAGCCCCCTCAGCTGAGCGGTCAGCCGGAGATGCAGCCGCAGGAAGGTGAGAAGCCGACCGAGGAGAAGCCGCAGGAGCAGAAGGCGGAAAAAACCCCGGAGGAAAAGCGCAAGGCCTTTGGGGCGCTGGTGCGGGACGGCGGCGAGTACAGCGACATTTTCAACGAGGTGATGCAACAGGCCATCATCAAGGCGGGCGAGGCGGTGCACGCGGACCCCAAGGCGGCTGCCCTGCGGCAGGCGCTGAGCGAGGCCTACGGCATCGATGGCGAGGATGTGGACGGACTGATCGAGGCCGTGAAGAACGGCAAGGTGAAGGACGAGGCCTACTACGAGGAGCTGGCGCAGCAGCGGGGCGTGAGTGTGAAGACGGCGCAGCAGGCAGACAAAGCGGCGGCGCGGGCAGAAGGATACGCGCCCAAGGACGGCACCGTGCTGAGCGTGAACGGCAAGGGCGGCGCGGTGCGCCTGAACGCTGCGGACGTAGGGGCGATGGCTGCGGACAAGGGAGACCTTGTGCAGCAGGTGGTGCTAGAGGGCCGCACCCTGACCGTGGTGTTTACGGACGGCACGCAGCAGGCCTACACTACACAGGACACCACAGAGCTTACGGCCATGACCGGGGTGCTGCGCACAGCAAACGGCGGCACGGGGCTTGACCGGGCGATAACAGCGGCAGACGTAGGTGCCGTGGAAAAGGGCAGCGGGGACTACCTGAAGGGCAACCGGGGCAACTACCGGCTGCGCATTGAGCAGCGGGGCGAGTGGAAGGGGCTGACGGTATGCGCCCACTGGCACACCCCCGGCGCAAGCGCGGCCACGCTGGTGGAAAACGGTGTGCTGACCGTTCCGGCGGCGGTAACAGCAGTGCCCGGCACGGGCTGCATCACCTTTGAGGGTACGGACGGCAGCTGCACTGTGACCAGCGCCGATGTGCGGTGCAAAGTATGCGCCAACAGCGGCACGGCAGAGGGCACGATACCCGCACCGGCTACCCCGGCGTGGGAAGCGCTGGTAGGGATGCTGGGAACCGGCGGCATTACCACTGCGGAAAAGCGGGCGGTGCTGACCGTACTGCGCACGCTGGCGGCGGGCAATGATGCAGCGGCAGCGGCCTGTGACCGCTTAGAGGCGCTGTGGGGCGCAGACGACTCGGACAACAGGAACACTGCCCGGCTGAGCCTTGCAGTGCTGGGCAGAATGATCCTTGGGAGGAGCTAAGATGGGGTACACAAAACAGAATTTTATGGACGGCCATACCCTGACCGCTGCCAAGCTGAACCACATGGAAGCAGGCATTGCAGCAGCGTGGGATATGGCCGGAAGCGGCACGGGCGGCGGCGCTGTAATGGGTATTCCCGGTGCGGCGGGGGATGGAGAGACGGACGACACGGAAGCACTGACGGCGGCGCTGAGCCAGAGCAACTGCGTGGTGGACGGAGGAAACAAAAAGTACAAGTACTTTGAGATCATCGTCAACAACGTTGAAGATCTGGAAGTTCGGAACGTGATCTTTTGGAAGGGCGCGAACATGGTGCTGGAGGGGTGCAAAAACATCCGGTTCGTCAACTGCACATGGGAAGGCATCAACCCGAACGGTGTAAACAAAATATGGACCTGCGGCATCCGGCTGCGGGGACGCATGGAGAACGGCGAGAGCATTTGGTGCGAAAACATTTGGATCGAAGGATGCATATTCCAGAATGTCTGGTATAACCCGTATGTGAATAACGGCAGACCGCAGGATGTTTCGGACGCTGCGATTTTACCATAGCTTTTTTAAATTTCTATCCACGCCCTCCTCGCGGAGGGCGACTGGCGCTGCCAGACACCATGCGACGGTGCCCACCTATTTCTATCCACGCCCTCCGCGAGGAGGGCGACACGTCAAGACCTTGCCGGAGAGTGCAGTCAAAAAATTTCTATCCACGCCCTCCGCGAGGAGGGCGACTTTGTGTCAACACTATTTTCGGCGCGTGTGCACAATTTCTATCCACGCCCTCCGCGAGGAGGGCGACGGCCTTGCCACCATTGTTAAACTTCTGAACGCTCTATTTCTATCCACGCCCTCCGCGAGGAGGGCGACCTTCCGCGTCTCTCGGCAAAGTGGATCCAAGAGGATTTCTATCCACGCCCTCCGCGAGGAGGGCGACGAGATGCCGATCTACAGCATTCCCGGCATCGAGAATTTCTATCCACGCCCTCCGCGAGGAGGGCGACGAAAAACAGCTTTATAAACGCAAAAACAGCCCCGAGATTTCTATCCACGCCCTCCGCGAGGAGGGCGACGCTCTGCCAGTCCGTCGAACCGCATTTCAGCTTGTATTTCTATCCACGCCCTCCGCGAGGAGAGCGACTTAAACCCCGGCAGACCGTCCGGGAGCGCAAGACAGATTTCTATCCACGCCCTCCGCGAGGAGAGCGACGTAGTGTTCGTGGACGAGTATCTGGTAACACTGCTAATTTCTATCCACGCCCTCCGCGAGGAGAGCGACTTGGGTATCAGGAAGCATGGGCAGACTACCGGATATTTCTATCCACGCCCTCCGCGAGGAGAGCGACGGGCTGGCAAGTAGCAGCGCATTGGGAATAAGCAATTTCTATCCACGCCCTCCGCGAGGAGAGCGACCATTACCAATCAGAGCGTATGTAAAAATCTGGAACGATTTCTATCCACGCCCTCCGCGAGGAGAGCGACAGCATAAGCCAAGGCGGTGGGCACTCAGAAAGCGATTTCTATCCACGCCCTCCGCGAGGAGAGCGACCAGAACATGAACGATAAAGCATGGGAGGGGAAAACATTTCTATCCACGCCCTCCGCGAGGAGAGCGACAGCAAAAACAGAGAGAAAACACCCTGCTTTTGTCTCATTATACACCTCTCTGCACAAATTGCAAAGAGATGTCTGTAAACCAAACCGCAAAATCACATCGTTACTTGCGCAAACGGCTGGTATTCCGGTGCGAAGCGTCCCGGGAAACCATGTGTGCTGCCGGTTCGCACTGGCCAGACATCAAAAGATCAGCACGCTGTCTTGGGCAAATTCTGGGTGCAGTCCAATGTGCTCGACCTTGGTCTGGTAGTTGTTGCCCAGCTGGTAGAACCGCAGACTGTCCAAGGCAGGGTCGATCAGGGCGGTCAGCTCTGCTTTGAGAACTGCGTACTGCGAAGCGTTCAGCAGGCATTCGAACACGGAATTCTGCACCCGCTGCCCATGATCTACGCACTTCTTGGCAACCTTGCGCAGCCGCTTGCGTCCGGCAGAGGTCTCGGTGTTTACGTCGTAGGTGATCAGTACTAGCATGATTGCACCTCATTTCCAGAAAAACGGAGGGTAAACCTCTAAATCGCCCCGCAGGGTGCGTGCCAGCAGCAACGCCTGCACATAAGGCACAAGCCCCCAGCAGAGCTTTTCCTTCAAAAACGGGTGGGTGATGACTTCGCGCTTTTTCTGCTGCCATGCGTTCAGGAATGCACGGCGTCCCTCCTCGGTCAGCAGAACGGCACCGTTTTCCTGCTTTTCAAAGTGCTTTGCATTCAGCACTTTCTGGTTGATACAGGACAACACGAACCGATCAGCCAGAACGGTGCGCAGCTCTTCCATCAGATCCAATGCAAGGCTGCGCCGCCCGGGACGGGCGCGGTGCAGAAAGCCCACATAAGGGTCCAGCCCGGTACCCTCCAGCGCAGCGGCGCAATCGCTGGCCAGCAGGGAATAGGCAAAGGACAGCAGTGCATTCACGTTATCCAGCGGCGGTCTGCGGCTGCGGCAGGTGAACACAAAAGCATCGTTCTGTTGTAAGATCAGCGCGTTGAACCGGTCGAAGTACCGCTGTGCAGCTTCGCCCTCCAGCCCACGCAGCTGCTCCAGATCCTCGCAGCCTTCCACCAGCGGTAGGGCAGCCGCCAGTTGTGCGCTGGTCTGTTTCAATTCGTCCACGGGCACCCGCTGCGGGTGGTCCCGGGTGGCGCGCTCCAGCACCCAGCGGGCATTGTACACCTTGCCCAGAATAAAGCTGCGGGCATAGCTACAGCTGAGCGCCTCGCTGGCGGCAACGGCGTACTGGGTCTGCCGCAGCAATACGTTGCCGCGTTCCTCGCCCACAGTGCGCGCTAAAAAGCGGCCGCGCGGGGTATAAAAGCTCAGGTCGATGCCCATACGCCCGCATTTGCCCATCAGCGCGGGGCTGGCACCGGCGTAACTGAAGCAGAGGATGCTTTCCAGCGTGTGCAGCGGCACCCGCCCGACCTCGGATTTCCCACGGCTGACCACAACGTTTTCGCCGTCCAGTGTGAGGTAAGCGTCCTCGCTGAGGACGAACAGGGAGTTCAGGAATTGCCGCATGGTGTCACCTCCGTGGCCGTCTCGTCCAGATAGCGCCGCAGATAAGCCTTGGCGTCTGCCTTCTGGCAGAGCATCGGCAGACAGAGCTCTTTCAGGGAACAGGCGTTGCAGTGCTTGCCGGGCTTTACCTTTGGGGTGTAGCCGCGGGCAAAATACTGGTTCATTTCGTCTGCCATCTGCCGGGTGGCGTTGCGCAGTTCGTCGGTAAAAGGTACGACCTCCCGCCGCTTCGTCTCGCAGTAATACAGCGCCCCTTCCGGGATATGGCACACCAGCATTTCCTCCAGCGCCATGGCCTGTGCGCATAATTGCAGCCGGTCGGCATCGGTTTCCTTTGCGTGGCCGTGCTTGTACTCCACCGGGTAGGGCTGCCAGCGCCCGGGGGTGCTTTGCAGCGGGATGCCATCCGCACAAGCCCGGAACTCCACCACGTCACAGTTGCCGGACATCCGCAGCCGGTGGCTGGTCACCCGCATTCCCCGAGTGATCAGCAAATCGCCCCGGCGCTCGGTGCGGGTGTCATCGTGGCAGCGGGTATGGTTCAGCTGTCCTTCGGTGGTGCGCAGATTTTCTGCCCATTGCTGCTCCAGATGGATCAGTGCCCACTGGCGGCGGCAGAAGGCAAAATGCTGGATGCCGGACATTTGCAGGTAGTCATCCGGCGCGTCCATCAGTGGAACCTCTCGCAGTGTACACCCTCCGGCAGGGTGTCGGCCACCGTAACGGTGTAGTCCTGATAGCTGCGGGGCGCGACCACCTCGGCCTTGTGCTCCACGGTAACGGCATCGAACAGCTTATAGGCGGGCGCATTGCCCAGCTCGGAATCGTGCCTGAACACGATCAGCTCCCGCACGGCCATCTTGCCGCGTGCAGCACTGTGATCGTTCTCGAACATATTCAGGATAGCCTGCCACAGCAGCTGCAAGTCCTCTTCCGAGAAGCCGGTGGTCTTGCGGGCAAGATTGGCAGAAACGTAACCCTCGGCACGGTACAGACCGTAGGGCACGATATGCTTGTTGCCCATTTCACTGTTCTTCTTTTCAGCGTCTGCCTCGGTGGTGATGGCTACGCGGGTAATGGTCACCTCCTGCGGCACGATAGGGCCAACAGAGCGGGCAAAGCTCAGCTGCACCGGCCCGCGCACCTGACCGCAGTTCAGCGCACCCTTGACAAAGGTGGTCATCACGGCACCGAAGGTGCGGATATCGTAGAAATGTTCGCACATATAATCCCGCAGCTTGCGGTCGATATCCGGGTCGCTTTTCTTGGCCTTTTTCAGGTCGTCCTTGGGGGTCAGACCGTTGTGCTCCAGCGCCTCGGCATCGCTGCGGTTCAGTGGTACGCCCTCCTTGACATAGATGCGGTAATTGTCGGCATCGGGGGCGTCCTCCTTCAGCGTCTCCACATAGTTGCGGATCTTGCGCTTCAGGCAGACATCGGTCACCAGACCGTAGCCGGTCTCGGGGTCGATGCGGGGCATATTACCGGCATCGGGGTCGCCGTTGGGGTTGCCGTTCTCTACATCGAACAGAATGACGAAATCGTAGCGGTTCTTGATAGGTGCAGACATTTTTTATTCCTCCTCGTTCTTTTTGACGTAACGTTTCTGGGTCTGGTGGTAGTAGCCGATGGTGAATTTACCCTGATCCGGCAGACTGAGCCGAGCGGGGAAACCGCTCTCCGGCAGCTGTGCCATCAGTTCGGTGATCTGCTTATCGTAGTGGGTGGCAAGGCCGTCATTCAGCTTGCGCAGATGCTTCTGGCTCAGCCGCAGCAGGGTGGGGAAGGACATACCCGGCGTGGCGCAGGCGGCGTTGAAATACCGGTCCTTGATGGTAGTGTTGATGCCGGGGTTGGCAGCTTTTTGCACAGCCTCCAGCACAGAGAACAGCCGTCCCAGAAGATAGGGGACATTGGTGGTTTCGTTCAGGCTCACAGTATAGACCTCCTTGTTCAGTTCGGTAGGGTAATTACGCAGGTAATACGCTTTGATCACGGCAGCCCGGCCGCGGGTCACTGTCTGCTCGGCACGGATACGCAGGGTCACACCGTTCAATAGGGTGGCGGGGTAACGCCCGCCGGTCAGCACGGCGCGCAGCAGGTCGCCTGCCAGCTGCGGGGACGGCTTTGCGGGCTGCCCGGGCACGGTGCGGGTGGTCTCATTCACCACAGCCCAGATGGGCAGGGTGCGGAACTTTTCTTTTTCCGAGCAGTCGATCTCCATTTCTTCGGCGTGCTTTTGCAGGTTTTGCGCAAAGCTGCCGAAGGTGTCCCGCAAAAAGAACCGCACCGAAAGACGCGCTGCATTGGGTGCCAGTCCCAATAGATAAAAGTGCTGGTCGGGCGAAAGCTCTTTTTCCAGAAAAGGCACTGTCTGCCCGGCAGACAGCCGTTTGAGCGCGGCCTGTACATCGCTTTCCTGAATGCCGGCTGCTTCATCTGCCCCAAACAGGAACATGCTCATGGCGTCCTGATAGACCGGCTCTGCGTTTTCTGCCCAGCACAAAATGGTGGTATCGCCAACATGTTTGCAGTGGTTGCGGTCAGCAAGCAGGCGGTTCAGCGCGGTGGTATAGGCAAAGGCGGCGTACTTGCTGACAGGGGCGTTATCGCCCTGCTCGTGGCCGTAGGAGCAGAAGGCCGGTGCGTTGAAGGATACAAGTGCTGCGCCGGAGCTTTGCGCCCCGGGCACACCGCTGATATTCGGATGGGTGCGCTCGATGGGGGCATATTTTCCGGTAATCAGGCATTGCCCCATGTCCGAATCAGCAGAGCGGTCGTTGTAGTGCGCCTGCCAAGCGTTCTGAATGGCAGGGTCGTCGTTGACAAAGCTGTGACTGTGGTCGGCAGCTTCGTAGCCAAAGATCAGGTTGGCGTTGCCGGTGATCTCCTTCCACTGCTCAGCCAATAGGGGATGCGCGGCAGCCTGCGCCGGATCCCAGCTGTCAAAATAAGCAAGGAGCGCCCGGGCTGCGGGGCTGTCTACGCCATCCAGAATGGTGTGATGCAATTTGGCACAGGCCTTGAAGCAATCCGCAGCGCGCTCCGGCTTGCCTTTTTCGTCTGCGCCCAGCAAATAGGTAGAGTTGTCGCACAAAAAGTTGGCGGCAATGCCGGAGGAACGCTTTTCATGCGCCGGTACGCGCATTGCACGCGGGGCAAGGACTGTCTTTTTGCCCACGGTCTTTTCGGTGAGAAGGGAAACGACCCTAAGCAGCTGCCCGGCGTCATTCAACCGCAGCTCATAGCTCACCTTAAAGCTGTCATCCCAGCCGGGGGCAGAAAGCTTACCCAGCCGGACAAGCTGCTCGTAATAGGCAGTAAGTGCCTGTAAGATCATGTAAACACCTCCACATCCCGGCAGTCCAGCACGCCGTTTTCCAGCTTTGCCCGGAAGAACTGGGAGCGGATATTTTCCGGGTCGGAGTAGTCCAGATCATACAGCATAAAGCCCAGATCCTGCGTGAGCGGCAGTGCGGGGATGTCCTCGGCCCTGCCGTGCCATTCCCGGAAGTTTGCCGGAAACTCCCGGCAGCCAAAGCAGGGCTGGTGATAGCACTGCCCCTTGGCAAGCCGCCGCCGCAAGATATCCTGAAATTTGCCCGGGTTATCGCCGGGTGCGGCTTTTTCGGTCATGGTAAAATGGCATTCGATCACGTAGTGCACATCCTGCAGCACCAGCGCTGCCCGCTGCTGGATATTCTCTGCCGTGCACAGCATGGGCACCTCACCGCCCTTGGCTGCACTGAGCGCCGACGAGGACAGCAGGGTAGCCTTGACCTCATTGCGCCGGATGCTGGCAAACTGTACCGGCTTGAGCAGGTAGATGCGGTCGATATGGTACTTCATGCCCGGGTGCCAGTAAATGGCCTCCACCAGCCCGCGTGCCGCCGAGGGCGTCATGATATCATAGGATACACGCTCGGTTTTCATCTCGGGTCTTGAAAAACAGGCGTAGTCGCCCCAGACCTCGATCAGCATGGACATGAACACCACCTCCTTTCATTGTTTATTTGAATCTTCAGACAAAGAGAAAACTTGCCCACATAAACCACCTCTTTCTATAATTCAATTATTAGATAATGGATGTATAAGCGTTTCTGAGCCTAGAATAACACAATTTAATGCTTTTTTCGTATCCGGTTGCTGTCATCCGGTGTGCGCACTGGGATGTGGATAGAAATAATTAGTAGATCATGGATGTATGACGGGGAAACGGCAGAGTGACAGATGCTTTGCCGTTTCTTCATTTATCAAATACTATATTACAACAAATAAAATACAATAAAAAGGACTTCTAAGGGCTATCTTGGCCTTATTTTTAGCTTTTGGTCAGAAAAACAGACCTTTTCCGGTCTCCACGTCCATGGAAAGCCCGGTCTTAGGGTCGTACAGGGTGCTGTCAGTCAGGATAGCGCTGCCGTTGGGCAGTGGTTCCAACGCTCCGGCAGATTCCAGTGCCTGAAACTGCTGGGCATAGCAGGCTACGCTGTAAGCGCCCAGCTTACGGTAAAGTGTGCGGCTCACAGTCCCGCTGCGCAGCTGGTCGCAAAGGGCTGCGCCTTCGTCAACAGGCAGGTAAACGGTGCGGGTGGGGGCTTCGATCAGATGGAACTGTTCAGCCACCTGTGCAAATGGGAAAATGCAGCCCGAGATCCCTTTGCGCAGGGCGTCCAGAATGCTGCTTGTGTCCAGTGCGGCCTCACCCCGCGCAAAATACAGCTCCTTAAAATAAGCTCTGACCGCCTCCGGGCTGTCCAGCGCTGCGGCGCAGCCTGCTGCGTACTGCATGGCGTGTACGTTCTGGCGCAGCATCTGCGGTACGCCGCAGCCTTCCAGCGTAAAACGGTATACCAGACTCTCTTCCACGCTGCGGTGTCCCTCCCGGTTGCAGCGTCCGGCGGTCTGCAAAAGGGAGTCCAGCCCGCACTGCTCCCGGTATGCGGCGGGGAAATCTACGTCTACACCTGCTTCGATCAGCGAGGTGGAAACCACCCGGCAGGGCAGGCTTTCCCGCAGCCGCTGCCGGATCTCTGCCAGCTGGCGGCGGCGGTCTGCGGCGCACAATAGGGTGGTCAGGCAGTAGCTGCCCTCGGCAGGCAAGGCAGCGTACACTTCCTGCGCCGTTTTGCGCCGGTTCACTACGCACAGCACCTGCGGCAGTGCACAGAGCTGCGAAGTCAGCGCTTCCAGCGTCAGCTCTCCGGCATCGCAAAGGGTGGTGCGGCGCAGGGTGGTGTATAAGGTGGCAGTGTCCGGCACGATCTCCTGCAAGGGCAGCTCCGGCGCAAACTGCCGGAAATAGGGCTCTAATGCGGGCTGGGTGGCGGTGCATAACACGGCGGTGGCGTGGTAATGCCGCACCAGCTGCGCAATAGCACTGACGCAGGGCAGCAGATAACTGGTGGGCAGGGTCTGCGCTTCGTCAAAGATGATCACGCTGTTCGCAATGTTGTGCAGCTTGCGGCAGCGGCTGCTGCGGTTGGCGTACAGCGATTCAAAAAACTGCACCGCAGTGGTCACCACAACAGGTGCATCCCAGTTTTCGCTGGCCAGCAGCTGGCGGTACTGTGCCGGGGTCAGGTTTTCCCGCTCAAGGCTTTTGTAGTCTGCGCAGGAGTAATCGGCCAGTACGTTTTCTGCGCCCAGAAGGCCTGCAAAAACAGCGGCAGTTTGGTCGATGATGGACATATACGGAATCACATAGATCACCCGCTTCATGCCCTGCGCAGCGGCCTGTTCCAGCGCAAAGGCAAGGGAGGCAAAGGTTTTGCCGCCGCCGGTGGGCACGGTGAGGGTATACAGCCCCGGTGCGCCGTGGGCACCTTTTTCCATGCAAGCCCGCAGCACGGCATTGCGTTGGCTGCTTACCGGCAAGGTGCTCTGTGCCGCAAGATAGCCAGCCGCCTTGGTACGCACCTTTTCCAGAAGAGAAGAAAGCGCAGTGCTGTTGCCCCGGGGCGCGGCCTGCCCGTTCATAAAAGTTTCGGTGTCGATAAAATCCGCATCCACAAGACAGGAGTAGAGCATCCGGGTAAAGAATGCAAAATCCAGCGGGTCGCGGTTTGCCCAGTCCGGCGGGGCGCTCTGGGGCAGGGTGACCTCGCGCCAGCCATCGTAAGGCTCCACCGGTTTTTTCAGCCGCCCGAACAGGGTGCCGTCGGCGGCATCGGCTGTCCTTCGATTGCCGCCATCCGGCAGACCGGTGTGGTGCCCGGCTACGGCAAAGGCGGCCTGAACGTGGGGCGCACAGCCCTTCATCGCTTCCTGTGCACCGGCGGTCGAGTGGTCGGTTGCAGCACCGCCCGCCAGCCGCTGCTGAAAGGCGGCGCTGTATTTGCCGATATCGTGCAGCCACGCGGTATATTCGGCCTCTTCTTTTGCACCAAAGGGCGCGGCAAAAGCTCCGGCAAGGCGCGCTGTGCCGGAAAGATGTTCGTAGACGGTCTGGGTGCGGGTGCCGTCCTCGCTGATGTGGGCAAGACGTGTGGAGTGCTCCATAAAATGACCTCCTGACTCTGATTTACAATAAGGATACGCTTTTCAAAAAGTGGCTGTCAACAAAACGCGCTTTTCGACGAAAAATTCTGGGACTTTGCACAAAAAGCAGACGGAAAAATCTGCAATGTGCCAAAGAAGAAAGAAACGAGTATTTTCTTGTTTTTATGATAATGCAAATGCTGTCCAATAAACTGGACTTTTTCTGATTTTTCAGGCAAAAATGAAAAGAGAGCTGCGTTTGCTGTACTGCGGGAGGAAGACCGCCCGTCGGCAGCGAAAAAATGAAGATGTTGTGTACAACAACACCGCATTAAGATGGAATTAAGGCAGGGTTAAGAAAACTGCAAGAAAAGTGCTGAGTTATTCCATCTTGGAATGAACTTTCGGGAAAATCAAGGCGAATATCCCCCTTTTCATTTGCTGAAATCTGTTGTATTATGAATAACAGATATGGAATCTGAGCAAAATGCGCCTGGATGAAGCGCAAACAGGAATGATAAGAAAAATAAAGGGCAATAGGGGGAGAGCTACGATGGACGAAAAAGATTACGAGCTGCTGCACGCGCTGGACGAGACGCGCAACATCACCCACGCAGCGGACAAACTGTACATGACCCAGTCGGCACTTTCCAAGCGCATCAAGGCGCTGGAACAGGAGCTGGGGGTGGAGATCGTCCTGCGCTCGCGGCAGGGCATCCGCTTCACGCCGGCCGGTGAACAGGTGCTGCTCCACAGCGCTGCCGCCGCCCGCGAGATGGAAAAGATGCGCCGCCAGCTGGCTTCCATCCAGGGCGAAGCCTGCGGCACCCTGCGGGCCGGCATCTCGGTGAACTTCTCCTACTACCGCCTGCCCGAGGTGCTGACCGAGTACCACAAAGCCTACCCGAAGGTACGCCTCGACATCGCTACCGGCCACAGCCGGAACATCTACCAGCAGATGCTGGATTCTTCGCTGGACGTGGCAGTGCTGCGCGGCGAGTATCCGTGGGACGGCACCCAGTTCCTGCTCTCGCAAGAGAATATCTGCCTGATCTGCAGCGAGGAGAACAAGGACAGGCCCATCTCCGATTACCTTTATATCGACCACAGCAGCGACGCCACCATCAGCGCCCAGATGGCCCGCTGGCGCTACGAGAACGGCGTGACCAACGATGTGGGCAATTTTGTGGTGGATAACATCATGGTCTGCCGTGAGATGGTGGAGCGGGGCCTCGGCTGGGCGCTGATGCCGGAAGTGGCGCTGGATAACTTCAAGGGATATGTCAAGCCCTGCACCTTCGAGAACGGCGAGCCCTTTGTCCGGCGCACCTATATTTTCTGCCAGAGAGATGCAGCCGCCCTGCCGCAGGTGCAGCTCTTTATGGACATGCTCAAAAAGCACCGCTGAGAGGAGAAAAACATGGAAACGACTGTTTCGCTGGTCCAGATGCTGGATGCACGGGAGCGCCGGGTGCAGTATCAGCAGGAGCTGCTGGCTCAGTACCACAAGCCTCTCATCTGCTTTACCATGAATATCTGCGGCCCGGTAAAGGATTCGCCCCTCATCCAGCGGGGCTTTGCGCGGGGGCGTCAGCTGCTGCGCCAGCAGTTTCTGCGGGCAAAGCTGACGCCGCTGTATCAGGACGCCGTCCGGGAAGTGACCGGTTGCGAGGCATTCTATGTGC
>ERZ839767.3912-NODE-3912-length-16082-cov-8.277594_pt1 | contig 16082 bp, 19 predicted proteins | sample MGYA00519879_ERZ839767 | MGnify/ENA primary metagenome ERZ839767 (study PRJEB31850, sample SAMEA3708852) | human gut metagenome | biome: human gut; feature: human-associated habitat; material: faeces | place: China | collected 2014 ...
ACAAAGCCGCTTATTCTTATTGATTTTAAGAGTAGGCGGCTTTTTTGCGTTCTCTTGTACTGTTTACATAGCCACCTTGACAAAGTGGATAAATCTATGCAAAAGGGATAAGGCTTTAGCACATTTTGAAGGAGGGTATCGCAGTGGCTATGATGGGCAAAAAAGAAAAAATGAGGAATCTTTTAATCATTTTAAGTGCATAACCCGTTATTATATATACACAGATATTCAATGGAAAGGAGTCTGATGCGTGTTGAGTGATGACGAATTAGTGGAACAGATTCTACTTGGAAATGAAAATGCAGCAGAAGAATTGATAAAACGCTATTATACATCTATTTTACGTTACTGTAGGTGGCATTGCTCTAATCTGGAAAAAGCAGAAGACCTGACTCAGGAAACATTTTTGAAGTTGTTTAAGAACTTATCCGGATATAAAGGGAAAAAGAAATTTAAGGCTTATCTATACACGATTGCAAATCATTTATGTATTGATGAAAGTAGGAAGGTTGAGTTTTATCCATTAGAAGATGAAGAAAATATAGCGCATGAGTATAACGACATAGTTCGGCTAGAGGATAGGGCAGAGATAAGCTATTTTTTGAATTTTTTATCATCAGAACAAAGGGAAGCAGTCATTCTACGCTTTGGAGAACAACTTAGTTTTGGAGAGATTGCAAAAGTGATGGGATGCAATATGCGAACAGCACAAAGCAGGGTTCGTAATGCTTTAAAAATTATGAGAAAGGAGCAGGAAAATGAAAGATAAAAATTTGAAGGGCTATTTACAGCAATCTTTAGGAGAGGAAGTACAGCCTAAAAGATTAGAGGAAACGATTAAGCTTTGCACTGAAATTGTACGAGAACAGGAAGTGACTAGGGCAGAACCGAGGACAGGTTTCTTTCACTATCTTTCAGATGTATTTCGCTTTGAAGGTATTCCAATATTTGGTTTGCAAGCAGTAACGTTATTTATAGTTTGTTTAACAATTGCCAGCATTGCAGACGTGCCAAAGAATATACCAATTTTTATGCCGATGTTTGTATTGGCTATCATGCCAGCAATTTTTAAAAGCCAGTATTATGGAATGAGCGAGATTGAAGCGGTAACAAGAGCTTCTGGTGCCCAAATAACGTTAGCAAAGCTGGTTTTGGCTGGGGCTGCTAATTTGGTGTGTATAACAATTCTTTTGTGTATGGAAGTTTATTTGCAAAATTCTTATAAAGAGATTGGACAGATGGTTCTATACTGCCTGGTTCCGTACTTAGTGTGTATGGTTGCGTTGCTACGTTTGATCCGTTTGCAAAAGAAACAGAGTTTACAGATATGTGCGATTGTAATGCTGGGTTCCTGCATTTGTTGGGGGATGTCAGCAAGAATATTGCCATGGTTATATGAAACATCAGCAGTGGGGGTGTGGATTGTTACATTTTTGATTTTTGCTATGTTCTTTATAAATGAAATTCATTATATTGCAGAGATGAGAAAGGAAGGAAAAATGTATGGAATTGTCGCTTGATCGTTTAACAAAACAGTATGGCAGGAAAATAGCGGTAGATTGTGTTAGTGCAACCTTAAAGCCGGGAGTATATGGTCTTTTGGGGGCTAACGGTGCAGGTAAAACAACATTGATGCGTATGCTATGTGCTATTTTGGAGTCAACCTCAGGGGAGGTATTGCTGGATGGAAAAGAAGTAACTTCGATGGGGGCAGATTACCGGAATGTGTTGGGTTATTTACCACAGGATTTTGGATATTATCCAAATTATACTGCGATGGAGTTCTTAATGTATATTGCAGCACTGAAAGGAATACCGAAGAATGTTGCAAAAAAACGTGCCACTGAATTGTTGGAAGTAGTTGATTTAAGCCTTGTGGCAAACAAAAAAGTAAAAACTTTTTCCGGTGGTATGAAACAAAGAGTAGGAATTGCACAGGCGTTACTTAATAATCCAAAAATTTTGATTTTGGATGAGCCGACTGCGGGACTTGATCCGAAAGAGCGTGTCCGTTTTCGTAATCTGCTCTCAGAGTATGCAGGTGATAAAATTGTAATTCTTTCCACACATATTGTATCGGATATAGAAGCAATAGCAGATGAAGTGCTATTGATGAAAAAAGGAAAATTTATATTGCAGGGTACGGTTCCTGAGTTGATTCACAAGGCAAATGGTAAGGTTTGGGAGCTTTCTGTTTCTCCACAAGAAGCTAGACAATGGCAGACAAAAGCAACGGTTGCTAATTTACGGCATGAAGGAAAAGAAATTATATTGCGTATTATTTCAGACAATATGCCTAGTGAGCGAGCGGTTCCTTGTGAAGCTACATTGGAAGATCTTTATTTGTTTTATTTTCCCACAGAGGAAGGAGTGAAATAGAATGGAACTATTTTGGTTAGAGCATAAAAAGTTATGGCGAAAGAAAATTGTTAAAATATGTGTGTTGTTGTGTTTTGTTTATTATGTAATTTTTGGAAGCATACTTTTGTTTCAATGGTTCGGTTTTGGCAGTTCAGATGACTATACAAGTGCTTTTGGCAATAATTTTGATGGATATACAGTAATAAAGGATAGTCAGGGATATGCACTTTCATTTGGTGGAGAATTGACTGATGAAATCTTGCAGCAAATAGTAAGTGATTATCAGCAAATGGAAGCTGACGGTATGGAGGAAGAACTGGAAAAGACAGACTGGCAGATAGTTAATAGTTGGCTCGGAACATTGTATCCGGAGCTTCGAGATACCAGTAATTATAAAACGATGATAAGCTATGTTGATCCGGATAAGTTAACAGGTTTCTATGAAAGAAGACAGCAGGTGCTTGATGAGTTTTTGGAGGTCAGTGGTCAGGTAGGAGCTGAAAAAGAGTTTTTACATCAGATAGAGAGAAAGGTAGAAAAACCATTTCATTATGAGTGGGTAGAAGGCTGGTCAACGCTTCTTGGTAGTATGGTTGCGGATCTGGGAGTTGTGATGGCTTTGTTTCTCGGTATTGTTTTATCCTCTTTATTTGCTGGCGAATGGCATGATAATACAAGTGCATTAGTATTGACGACTCGAAATGGTTGGGGGAAAATCGCTCTTGCCAAAATTCTTACTGGTTTAGCGTTTACAGTGGAGTTATTTGCATTACTTGCTGTTTCAAGTGTTATATCACAGTTGTTTTTTATGGGAACTGCCGGATGGGATATGCCGATTCAGAATATCAAGCTGATTGCTGTTGCACCTATGAATATGCTGCAGGCAGAAATTTATGAATATGTTTTTGTACTGCTTGGAGCAATAGGTTTTGCCGGAATTGTTATGTTTATATCAGCGGCTGTAAAAAATAATGTACTTACCTTACTGCTTAGTCTTGCTGTTGTATATGGACCAATGATGATTGCAGAATATCTTCCTTATGGAATGCAAAAAGCATTGGATTTAATACCATTGGTAGGAAGTTCAACAGATATTTTCAGAACTAATACTTTTCGTATTTTTGGGAAGCTTATCTGGTCACCATATCTACTTATTACAATTCCTGTCTTGATTGGTATTCTATGTATGCCATTCGCTATAAAGAGTTGGTCAAGAAGGATGAAGGCATAAATAACAATATGGCAAAGAAAAGAGATAAAAAAAATAAGTTGCGAGGGAAATGGTTGAGAGGAATTATCATAGTTTACTTGCTTTTGATACTATGTAATCTATTTCACGAATTTCCTTCAAGATTAGGGAATTTACATAGTATTCCGGTTTCGGAGGAGTGGTATTTAATTGTAGTAAACCGTTGGAATGAAATACCGGAAGATTATAGAGTGGAATTAACAGAATTATCAAATGGTCAAAAGGTGGATAGCAGGATATATCCGTATTTACAAGAAATGTTTGATGCAGCAAGGAAAGATGGAATATATCCGGTTGTTCGGGAAGGCTATCGAACTTATGAAGAACAGCAGAAAATATTAGATGATAAGATAAAAGCTTATATAAATGAAGGATATTCACAGTCAAGAGCAGAAAGAACTGCTAAGGAATGGGTAGCTTTGCCCGGAACAAGTGAACACCAATTAGGCATTGCAGTTGATATTAATGCTGATAAATCAAAGAGCTCAAATGATGAGGTATATACGTGGCTTGCCGCAAATGCACATAATTATGGTTTCATATTACGGTACCCACAAGGGAAACAGGAGATTACAGGGACAAGCTATGAGCCATGGCATTATCGATATGTAGGAGTAGATGCGGCACGAGAAATTTATGAAAGAGGAATATGTCTTGAAGAATATTTTGAGCAATAGATTGGGGAGTGAGGATTATAGCTAAGTTACTGTTGCTTTCACTTGAGGAAGATGAAGAAGTAGTATTAAATGCAGTTATGTCTGCATTGGGAAGTCTTGAAAATAAAACACAGTTAAAAGAAGAAATAGCGTGTGAAAAATTAGCCTTTGCAGGAATGGAAATAGATGCATCAAAACGGTTAGTATATCGTGGTGAGAAAGAAGTAAATATTACGTTTACAGAATTTGAAATATTGCATTTATTAGCAAGGAATCCAGGCAGAGTGTTCAGCAAGGAGCAGATTTATGATATTGTCTGGAAGGAATCCTATTCCGGCGATTATAACATCATCATGAGCCATATCCGGAATATTCGGGAGAAGATAGAGGATAATCCAAGTAAGCCAATCTACATACAGACGGTATGGGGTGTAGGTTATCGTTTCAACAAAAATATAAGCAGCGGTCTGTGAGTTAGATTACAGATCACTGCTTATTTTTCATTTTTAATACCCAAGAGATATTCACAAGATACATGAAAAAATTCTGCCAGAGCCACTACCTCATAATCCGGTACAAAGCGTGTTCCTTGTTCAATACGAAGTACTGTAAGATCACTGAACTCATATCCGGCAAGTTGCAGTTGTTCGGCTAATGCTTTTTGCGACATATGTTTTTCGATTCGTAGTGCTTTTACACGTTGTCCGATAAGGTTCTTGGAATTATTTTCCTTATTCCAGTAAATCTTCATTCAAATACCAACTTTCTAAAGATGAAGTGTTACATGATTGATTTTACGGAATATTATTGATAATATACTTCTAAAGATGAAGTATAAGAGAATAAAATTGTTGAAAATAATGCAAGGACTGATAATACTGCCTGCAAAATGCAATACTTATATGGAAAGGTGGATACAAAAATGAACGAAGTATTTGAAACGGTGGCAGAGGTATTGGAGGAGCTTCGAAGCGAAGCTGGAGAGCGTGAGTATTCCGTATGTACGAAAGAAGCGGAAAATGCAGCTAAAGAATTAAAAAAGGCAAATCAGGAATATGAGAAGTTGCTGGCAGAGATTTCAGGAGAACAGAGGGAGCTTTTGGAAAAATATATGGATATTGTGGATCATGCTCATTTTCAAGAAGAACAAAGAGCGTATTATCAGGGAATGATAGATGCGATACAGATATTTGAAGGATTGGGAATTTTGAAAAAAAGAAATAAAGTAAAAGAATTGCTTTTGCATACTGAAAAATAGTTCAAACGGGGTGGATGGCTTACCGGGAAGCTGACCACCCTGTTTTTCTTCAGAATAATTCAGAAATAATCCAGAAAAAATCGAAATCTTTCTGCTATTCTGTCTCATGGGGTTTATATGTACGAAGATAGGCTTCCACAAGTGCAAGAATAGTGGTTATCTGATCGGGAGTACATTCTGAAAGATAAATCAACAGCCTTTGGTAATCCAGATTATCGTTCAAAGCCGCTGGATAAAAAAATGGATCGGCAGAGATGTGTAAAGCACGAATGAGCTGTCCGAGTTTTTCAAGACTTGGAACATTGCCATGATTTTCAATCTCTTTAATATATCTTGATGAAACACCGGATTTTTCAGATAACTCATCATAAGTCAGCTTTTGGTCTAATCTGGCTTTCTTCAGGCGAAAACCCATGTCTTTATCAATTTTCTTAGATTTAGCCATATCATACACCTCCATGTATAGTGTATATTTCACTTTAGAGAAAGAAAATGCACTAATAAATCACTATTTTAGAGGGGTATCATGCACTTTTGGAAAAAACAAGAAACTTTGGATATTGCATATAAAAAAAACGCAATGTTCAAAGGTTTTTTTTCGTGTTTTTATCCTTTGAACATGTTTGGGAGAGCTATGTATTCTGAACTGTTGAAAGGATTTTTTTGTGCTAATCAAAGCCAATCCTGCGTAATGCGTGGAAAGGCAGATAAATAAGTTGCATTTTAAGCAATGTAAATAGTTATGCAGTTGAGAGTGCATTATACCTACTCGGAACATGTGGGGAAAATTTAATATCAAATATAAACAACGTCCTATGGGTATTAGCCTGTAAGGGCGTTTTTTATATAAAAAAATATTTTTTTAAAACAGTGTCGGGTGTTCGACGCTGGCTATATATCCATTCGTGCTATGGAGTGAAAGGGAGATATTTCACTCTGCTTCAGGTGGTTACGGAAGGAGGTGATCTCTTATGAAGAAATCTTCTTCCGAACAGCAGTCAAGAATAAGGAAACAGTTTGACAGTTTCTGCAAAACCCTGTTGAAGAATGAAATGATAGATTATGAGAGAGAAAGAAATTATCGTTTAAAATATGAAATTTCTTTTTCGGAATTAACGCAGAAGGAACTACGACAACTGGAAATCATGGATGATTACATAGTTGAATCAGAAATGTTCCATGTCTTTGATTATGACATAGAAGTAAAAGATGAGTTGATTGGTGAAGCATTAAAGTCTTTGCCGGAAAAGAAGCGAAATGTAATTTTATTATCTTTTTTTCTGGATATGACAGATACAGAAATTGCAAAATATATGAATCTTGTAAGAAGTACCATTCATCATCATCGTACAAGTTCCCTTATAGCTTTAAAAAAGATTATGGAGGAGATCAGGACTGGAAAAAAGAAATAATACAAAGTTACTACCGTATCATATTATCGTGTCGGCAGCGTCCGGAGATGTGGAAGCAATTAACAGGATTTTGAAACATTATGAAGGTTATATTGCAGTGTTATCAACCAGAAAATTATATGATGAATACGGAAATTTACATTATTGTGTGGATGAAACATTGAGACGCAGACTTGAAACAAAATTGATTACTAAAATACTGAAATTTAAGATTGCATAATTTTTATCTGAACGACTCCCTTTCGTAAATTGATATGAAAAGAGCAATCATTGTACCTTGAAAATTTCATATTTATCCTGCAGGACGAATGAAACAGAGGAGCTATACAGTAGATACGCCAGGACTGTCTGCATTATTGCTTTGCGACATCGTGACGCAAAGTGGAAATGGTATCAAAATGATATGGAAGCAAAGGCATGAGCGATAAATATTTGACTGTGATCAGAAAGTGGGATTTTTGTGGCGAAGATACTGTTTTTGATAATGATACTTCCGGGAAAGCTGCCCGGTCTGAAAAGATGGTGAAATACCAATGAGGCTGTTACCCGACAGCTACTGCAGGATCTTTTGATAAAAGTAGATGAGAAAGAGTAGAGAGGGAAAATGAATAGTGCAAAATTGTTGAGATACAGTATGCAGCTGTCAATGTTGAAACAATTACGCTCGTTAAAACTTATAAGTGAAGCAGAGTATCAGCTGGTAGAGAAAAAGTTAAAAAAAGATTATGGTGTTATTTCTAATATTACCGCTTGACTATTATAGTGTTGCGTTGTAAGATTATATCAACACTACGGTAGGAACACAAAAAAGAAAGGGGCGGTCAAATGGAAGTTGAAATCATTAAGGCGAAGGGTGCTGGTGAGGATACTTCTACGGGAAGAAAGATTGATAGATTAAGAGTTGCCGCATACTGTCGTGTTAGTACTGATGATGAAGATCAGATTAAAAGTTATAATTCAATGGTCAGATATTACACGGATTTGATAAAGAGTAATAAACAATGGGTTTTTGCAGGAGTGTTTGCTGATAAAGCAATTACAGGCACAAAAACAGATAAAAGAGAAGAATTCCAATTATTGATTCAGGAATGCCTTTCGGGTAATATTGATCTAGTGATTGCAAAAAGCATTCCTAGATTCGCACGAAATACATTAGATACATTAAAATATGTAAGAATGTTAAGAGAGAGGAATATAGCGGTATATTTTGAAGTCGAAAAAATCAATACGTTAAAAGATGGAGAATTTTTACTGACTATTTTAAGTTCTGTTGCACAGCAGGAAGTGGAAAATACATCTGCATATGTAAAAAAAGGTTTGAAAATGAAGATGAAACGTGGAGAACTTGTTGGTTTTCAGGGCTGCCTTGGATATGATTACGATGTAGTAACAAAGTCGCTGTCTATTAACGAAGAAGGTGCGGAAACGGTCCGATACATATTTGACAGATATGTTGCAGGTGCTGGAAGTACGATGATTGCAAGAGAACTGAATGAACAGGGAATTTCAACTATTAAAGGGAATCCATGGACTTCTTCCAGTGTAATGGGAATTATTAATAATGAAAAATACAAAGGTGATATTTTATTAGGAAAAACCTTTACAGTAGATCCGATATCAAAAAGAAGGCTGGAAAATCTTGGAGAAGAAGATCGGTTTTACATCAAAAATCATCATGAACCGATTGTATCAGAAGAAACATTTGCAAGAGCTCAGGAGATACGGGAACGCCGTAATGGAGGACGCAAAAAGGGAGTATCACCCGGAAAACGAGAAAAATTCAGTAGACAATATGCTTTTAGTTGTATGCTTGAATGTGGATTTTGCGGTGCGAATTTATCAAGGAGAAGGTGGCATAGCAGTTCGAAATATACAAAAACTATTTGGCAATGTGTAGAATCAACAAAGCATGGTAAAAGGTTTTGTCCAGATAGTAAAGGAATTCCAGAGCAGGTTATAGAAGAGGCTTTTATTGAATCTTACCGTATGTTATGTACAGATCATAAAGATGTGTTGGAAGAATTTATTAAGAGAATCGAGAAAACTTTATCAGAGGATTCGATAGAAGATAAAATTGAAAAACTCAATAGAAGTGTTTATAATATTCAATATAAGAGAAAAAAGTTGCTGGAAAACTATTTAGAAGGTGTTGTGGCTAAAGACATTTACGAGGAAACAGATGTGGGATATGAAAAGAAATTGTCTGAAACAAAAGCACAGTTAAGTATGTTGGAACAACAATATGACAATGAAGGCAGCTTGCAAAGAAGACTGGCAGATTTTAGAAAAGCATTGTCAAAAAATCAGATCTTAGAAGAATTTGACAGAGGAATATTTGAAAGTATCATCGAAAAAGTTATTGTCGGTGGTTACGATGAAAATGGAGAGAAAGATCCCTATAAAATCATTTTCATATATAAAACAGGATTCAAAAATGAAATTGGAAACGCAAAAGAACGATTTGGGAAGAAATCAAAAGCAGTAGAAAAAGCGAAAGAAATGTGTTCCCATATCGTAGACGAGGTAAAGGATGTGTGTTCCTATGTTAGTGACAACACATGTGGAGACGGTAGTTTTGATGTCAAAGGTGAACCCTGACAAGTAAATAGAGTGTAGCAGATAAAGGACTTTCTCAGTGGCTATCGTTAAAAAGTGTATGAAGTCTTGCAGAAAGTCCTTTTTTGATGCTTGCAAATAGTCGAGTGGGAATTGGTCTGCTCGGCAGGGTTGACACTAGGAGATGGATATAAGAGGTTTGAACCCTAGAGGGGTTCAGTTTGAATATTATTACAATGAGAAGGAGGCAAGATTAAAAGTGATTAATTTGAGCAGATTAGAAGAAATAAAGGATTTGCGTACTGTTTGGCCGCATGAAGCCCTTGATTTTACTCCTTGGCTTTCGCAGGATGATAACATATCCTTGTTAGCTGATGCGGTTGGAATGGATATTACTGTTGATGAAACAGAGTCTTCTGTTGGAGATTTTAACGTTGACATTTTTGCATCTGAAACGGGAACGGATAGAAAAATTATTATAGAAAATCAGTTAGAGGACACAAATCATGATCATCTTGGAAAACTGATTACATATGCATCTGGAAAGTCTGCGGATGTTGTGATTTGGGTTGTAAAGCATGCACGTGAGGAGCATAAAGCAGCTATTGAATGGTTGAATAATCATACTGATGATAATGTAGGTTTCTTTTTATGCGAAATTAAGCTGTACAGGATTGGAAATTCGGAGCCAGCGGTTAAGTTTGAAATAATAGAAAGACCAAATGATTGGACGAAAGAAGTAAAGAAGAGTGAGTCTGTAAATAAAACTCAGCAATCGAGATATGATTATTGGGTGGCATTTGAAGATTACGCTTTTAATATTCCGGTATTTGCAAAGAACTTCAAGAGAAGAAAACCGTCTACAGATCATTGGATGGGCTTTAGCATTGGTTCTTCTGCGTGCCATATTGTTGTGTCCCAGATTCAAAAGAGAAATGAATTAGATGTGGAACTGTATATTAATGATGACCCAGATTTATATAATTCTCTCTTTGAAAATAAAGAAGATATTGAAGAATCATCAGGCCTATCATTTGATTGGCGAGAGATGCCAGATAGAAAAGCAAGCAGGATAGTACTTGAGAAATCAGTTCAATTTGCAAACAAGAGTAAATGGGAATCTCAGTTTGAATGGCTTGTTGATGTGATGGTTAAGATGAAGGCGGCATTCTGCAAGCATATTTAATTTTGATGTTTGACAAGTAGAAATTAGTCTGTTCAATAGGGGTGATACTATGAAATAAATGCTGCGATAATGCAGCATTTATTAATATAGGTGTTGCAATAATGCAGCAATTATGCTATAATAATTTAAGAGGTGATACTATGAGTGAATTAGGCGATTATTTAAGAAATGTACGAAATGAAAGAGGTTTGAGCCAAGCGAAAGTACAGAAGCAAATAGGAATCACGAACTCTCGTCTTTGTAAAGCGGAAAATGGTGCAGACAACATCTTAAGTGCAGCGGAGCTTAAGAAACTAGCAGTCTTATATGGTGTACCAGTAGTACCGCTTTTTATTATGGCAGGATTTTTAGAAACGTCAGACTTAGAAGAGTATCGATCAGGATTTAAGAATACATCTATGCTTGATTCGGAAGAAAAGAACCACGTACAAAGCGAGATTGATTTTATTATAAAGAAGAAAGGATAGACTGTAATGATTTTTCATCTAGGAGAATTGTTCTGCGGACCCGGTGGAATTGGCTGGGGAGCCACGCATGCAGATATAGGAAATGAGGAGTTTGGCATTATTCATCAGTGGGCAAATGATTTTGATGAGTCTACATGTCGTACTTATACTCGAAACATATGCCCAGATGCACCGGAGAGTGTTTACTGCGAAGATGTGCATACGCTTGATTTAACGAAGCTTGGAGCTATTGATGCTCTTGCATTTGGCTTTCCATGCAATGATTTTTCTCTTGTAGGTTCTAAGCTTGGATTCAAAGGGAAGTATGGACCGTTATACACATACGGAATTGAAGTACTGAAAATGTATCGCCCAATGTGGTTCCTTGCAGAAAATGTAGGTGGTCTGAGAAGTGCTAATGAGGGAAAAGCCTTTGACAAGATTCTTTCGGATATGAAAGAGGCTGGATACAGAATTTATCCCAACTTATATAAGTTTGAAGAATATGGGATTCCACAGGCAAGACACAGAATTATCATTATTGGCATTCGAGATAATCTTCCATATGAATTCAAAATCCCGGCACCAACAGGAGAGATGAAAACATGCCGTCAGGCAATTGAGGAGCCGCCAATTCCAGCAGACGCATATAATAATGAGCCAACAAAGCAGTCAGAAAAGGTAGTAAGAAGACTGAACTTGATTGGACCGGGACAGAATGCATGGGATGTGGATTTGCCGGAAGATTTGAAAATTAACACTAAGACTAAAATTAGTACAATCTACAAGAGACTCGACCCTGAAAAGCCTTCTTATACAGTAACTGGTTCAGGCGGAGGTGGAACACATATTTATCATTGGGAAGAACCAAGAGCTTTAACAAACCGTGAAAGAGCAAGACTGCAGACTTTCCCGGATGATTACATTTTCGAAGGTTCAAAGGAACAGGTTAGAAAGCAGATTGGTATGGCTGTTCCATGCGAAGGCGCAAAGATTATTTTTGAGGCAATTTTGAAAACATTTGCCGGAGAAGAATATGAATATACAGAACCTAATATCAAAGACGAAGATTAAATGAAAAAATACGGATGCAAGGTGTGGTTGAACTTGCATCCGTATTTTTTATTTGGTAATGGCATTATATAAATTCTCTAAATTCTCGTCTGCCACTTTCTTTTTTAACTGACATTCCCATATTACAAGAACTTTCCATCCCTGTTCGGAGAGAATGCGATGATTTTCTGCGTCTCGTTCAACATTTCTGTTGATTTTTTTGCTCCAATATTCTTTATTGCTGGACGGCCATACGAAACGGCCACAATCATGCATATGCCAGAAACAGCCATTTACGAAGACAACAGTTTTATATTTTGGAAGTACGATATCCGGACACCCAGGAAGTTTTCGAACATTTTTTCTGTACCGAAGACCACGGGAAAACAGATACTTACGAACAATTTCTTCCGGCTTGGTATTTGTGCTTCGGATATGTGACATGTTTTTGCTGCGTACTTCCTTTGAATGTGTATCAGCCATATCAATCCTCAATTACATCATAGTAAATAGCACCTTCCGGCAGTTTTATATTTGGAACCCACAGTTTCTTGCCGCCCCAGCCCTTGTTTCCGGTAACTTGGTACATGGTAAGAACAACCTTGCGAGGGAAAGAACCTCCAAGCTGCCAGTCATTTGGTGACAGCAAAGCACCAGTCCCTTGTGCAACATCTCTGTTTCTTCGAACAATGAGTATGCCCTGAGTCGTTGGATTCTCTGCAAGCATTGTGTCAATGATAGACATAAAAGACGGCAGTTTAAAATCAGGGTCCGTTTCGATGTGAGACAGCACTTCCTTCATTAAGCGGAGACTTACCTGGTAATATGGCTCGTCATCGTCAAAAGAGGAGAGAAGGTCTGAAATCTGATTGATAGTATTGTTCTTTGGATTGAACGGATAATAATTGGTTCCGCCGGATATAGCGGCAACATGATCCGTATCCAGAACATTCTTTCTTGTAGGATTAAGTCCTTCTGGGTAATAAATTTTAACATCATCAATGCCCTGCTCAACCTGTGAAATAATCGCATTGTTTGTAGCATTGATATCCGCAAACAATTTATACAGTCTTTCATCAATATAGACCATCATCATGCCTGGGTCACGGTCATAGCCAAACATACGGCTGTGCTGCCACATGGTATCAGCCTGTGGTTTCTTAGCGGTTCTTGTATAATAAATAGTCTGAAGACCAGGGAAGGTAACGCCTCGCCCCAGTGTATTTCCTCCAATAACAAAATTACATCCAGATGCATATTCTGAACTTTCAACATCTGTCTTTCCATTCATAACAAGAACTTTGATTTCATTATTGTTCAAAAGTTCTGTGACCTTATTCATGATTTCTGAAAAAGGAACTGCATTGGATTTAGTTGGAGTCAGCAGAGTGTGCTGTTTTCGTAATTCGGCAGCAAGATCACCAGTTAAGTTTGCTTTGCACCAGTCAAGTTCGGTTTTGATACTGTCTGCAAATTTCTGATGAACAGCCTGTTTAACGCTTGGATGAATCAGGCATGTAGAGGTTGTTCCCCCGGATGCTAAGATTTGTGCAGATACAAGAAGATGTCTTATTGCAACTTCTCTTTCTGGCTCATTCAAGTTATCCAGATATGTTACGCAATCTGGCTTTCCTGTTTTCGGAAAGAAGAAGTCACCACCAAGATAGCTCTTTCCCGGTTTGAAGTAGTGAGTGAAGAATGGATGCCATCCTGATTCACGGGTCTGAAGGAAAATAGATTGTGGTGTTCCTGTAACCTGGAGGTACAAGCTGCTTGCGGCACCATTGCGAATTGACTCCAGATATTTGTTTATGGAAGACTGACGATTCTTATTGACTAATGTATTCAGAGATGCTGCATCAGCCTCATCATCAACAATGAACAATGGATTTCCGCGCATAAATCCAGTTGAGTTAAATATGTTAGCCCACAGTTTTAGGATTCGTGCATTTTTCTTTAATACAACGATAGTAGGGAGCATAAGGCTGTTGTCTGCAAATACTCGTGCATCATTTTCTCCACAGATGCAGAATCCGTCTAAATCAGCTTTTACGCGATCAAGAGTCTGCTGCTGAAGAACGACATTATCTGTAGTAAGAAGAACGAAAACTGGAAAGCCGAGGTCAGTAGCCTTGCTCATTATTCCGAACATCTGTCCTGTTTTGCCGGACTGTACATTGCCAAGCAATAAACCAATTTCGTGACTAGTGAAGGAGAAGTTTTTCAGATAATTATTTCCTACTTCTTCTGCAGTATTGGAAATGGATTCTGCAAGTCCAACATTTCCGCGTTCGATAATTTTATCAAGATAATTCTTTAAATATGGCATTATTCGTCATCTCCTTCCTGGTCCTCTGGTTTGAATGAAAGCATCCAAACATCAAGTGCAGTTCCATCCTCATCAAGAGCTGTCTGCCCGGTCTTTTTCAGATAAAGGTTTTCACAGCCATATTCTTGGAGCATTTCCTTTGTAATCATTCCTAAACGATCTGTATCCTTCTGAGTATCATTTACAGGTGCAACTAAACCAGCTGCGGCAAGTCTGCCTTTAAGCCATCGCCCCATAATTAACTCGTCACCAACGGCACTAAATTGTTTGTTGCCATCGCTTGTAGTGTGTGCTTTGAACCAATAACCATCATCTGTAACAACAAAAAATGGAACATTCTTTTCAGGATATCCCTCTATATGCGTGATTTCTTTTGCGACAGTAAGCTGGGTTTCATACCAGTCACGTGATTTTCTCTTGTTTCGTGGTGCGGCATAACAAACATTTACGTTTGATTTTGTATAATGCTTTTTATCATCTATGTGACGTTCATCATATGCAGGTACCTTCAGTGGCAGAAGGAAAGATGCATAGGTCATACAGCGCTTGTAAAATTCAACATTTGAAGGTGGGACTTCCGTAACAAGTTCAATGCCGGAAAGGGCAGTATTCTTTTCAAAAATAAGAGGCATATCAGTAATATCACCAATATTTGCAGAGCAGTTTGGCATTTTTAAGCGAAGAACATGCCCTGATATCTCTTGGCATTCGTCAGATTCTGTTGTTAAAGATGATAATTCATACTGTCTGCGGTTGGAGGCTTCCATCTTCAGAACTCCCAAATTAGCAGATCCCATAATTGCGGCAAAAGGTTCTCCGTCTTTATAGAAGCAGTATACTTTTCCGTGATACTTAAAAGTACGAATTATGCGGACTTCACCGATTCCGTCTGCAATCCATTTCTTATTTAACTTGAGTGCTGCGTGATAGGAACCTTCCGGCATGCCTTCTATATAGTACATTCCGATATTCAAACAAATATTTCTGATGTGATATTTTTCAACGAGACTGTCCAGCTCATCCAGTGATGCACGGGATACATAGCCTACAGCAATTTCTATGCGGTCAGATTTTGAAAGCTGTTCTTCAAAGCAGTCTGCGATTGTCTGCTGATTATCCTCTGTTCCAAGTGGAAGGATATTTGAATATAGTAATTTCATGAGATACCTCCGTTAATCGTCAATTGTTTCCATAATGTCTTCCAGATGCACATTCAGTGCAACGCAAATTTTAAGAAGCACATCGGTTGTGATGTTCTCGCATTTTCCAAGTTTTGCAACAGAAGCAGAGCTTATTCCGGTTGCTTCCTTTAAATCTTTTTTGTTCATGTTCTTATCAATAAGCAGTTTCCATAGTTTGTTGTAGCTGATTCTCATTACAACGGGGTCCTTTCTACTACAATATATTTATGGTTAATATCCCTTACAGCCAGTAAGGAATTATCCATCTTGTTGCTTAAGCTGTATAATGATGGAGCAATTGGTATATCGGATCCTTTCTTGGACTTCGCGTCCGTAATTAAGACTGATAACCAGCTCCTCATTCGCAGCGTTCGTTTTATGCAGGTTGAATCGCC
>ERZ839767.3918-NODE-3918-length-16037-cov-2.865536_pt1 | contig 16037 bp, 9 predicted proteins | sample MGYA00519879_ERZ839767 | MGnify/ENA primary metagenome ERZ839767 (study PRJEB31850, sample SAMEA3708852) | human gut metagenome | biome: human gut; feature: human-associated habitat; material: faeces | place: China | collected 2014 ...
TAACTGTTGGTTATTGGAACAAGATGGGAAGAAAGTATGCTATATTTCTGATGCGGATTTATACAGTTCACTTGGAGATGTTTATATTTTCTCTACTGATAAGAAGGCTGCTTATTATAAGTTGAAAACGGGTATGAATCCGGGATTTGAACAGAAAGCGGTTATTTTCAATCAGCCGCAAATGGATATTCGTATTCAGTCTAAGGGCATCCTGGAAGAGGCTAAATGGTTGGAAACAGCAAACTTTCATGGGATTGAACCTTATCAGCAGCGTTATCGTCGTTTCTTCTTTAAGGAATTCAATCTGGATAATCCTTCAGAGATTAAGAAAGTCACTTTGTTTATGTATCCGGAGTCGAAATGTATACTCAATCTGAATGATACTTGGGTAAATCAGGAAGTAAAACCAAACCAGTTAAATGAAATAGACCTTACAGGATATGCCAGAAAAGGTGTGAATCTGTTGTTTGCAAGTTTTCCATTTGTTGAGGGGAAGAAGCAATTTGCTGCACGTGTCATTGTGGAATACTATAATTATGACAGGATTGAATTTAGTACCGACTCTTCCTGGTTGACGATGGACTATTATTCCAACCCTTCACTCACACGGGTGTTTCCGCAACCGGTGGCTCCGGTGGTAGTAGATAAACCGGGATATGCCGAAGGTATTGCTTATAATACATTCAAAGAGTGGAGGATACAAGTGCCGACAGATGCATTGGAGAATTTGAATAACATCTATATGCGTATCAACTATTCCGGTGATAAGGCGGAAATCTATAACGGATATATGCTTTCAGATGATGATTATAACAGTCATGCCACCTGGACAGTAGGTTTGAACCGACAGGAACATTCTGTAGAGGGGAAAGAGTTGACGCTTGTGATTTATAAACTGGATAAAGACGAGAAAATCTTTTTTGACTTACCGGCAAACGGAACTGATGAGCAGGCTGATGTGAAAAAGATTGAATTTGATTTTGAATGTTTACAAAAGATAGACTGATAAAATGAAACGATTCAATATTATCTTATTTCTTCTGGCTTTGGTTGTTTTGACAGTTGAGGCAAAGGATTTGCGGGTTGCCGGTATTTTCGGTAATAATATGGTGTTGCAGCAAAAGACGACCACACCGATATGGGGATGGGCGGATGCCGGGGCAATAGTCACAGTGACTTCATCATGGAACGACAAGAGTTATTCCGTTAAAGTTGGGAAAGATGGTACGTGGAGAATAATGCTGCATACACCGGAAGCAGGAGGTCCCTATATATTAACCATAACGGAAGATAAGACTATAACTTTCAGCGATGTATATATAGGTGAGGTTTGGTTGGCAAGTGGGCAATCAAATATGGCTATGCAGCTGAAAGAATGTTATGAATCTACCAAAGCTATTTTGGCTTCTCAAAAAAGTAATATTTGTTTTATAAATGTGCCTCCACTTGGCAGTTATAAACCGCTTACGGATATAAAGGCGGATTGGGTGGTGGCAGCTCCGGAAAATGTAGGAGATTGTAGTGCGGTTGCATGGTATTTTGCTCATTTTATTCAGGAGAATCTTGGAGTTCCGGTTGGTATTATTAATGCCAGTTTTGGAGGTTCCATTGTTGAAACTTGGATGAGCCGTGAAACTTGTCAGACATTGGGTGATATTTCTGTTCCGGAAGTGAGCGATGGTACCACAGGGTGGGAGGCTAATATACCTACTACCATGTATAATGGAATGTTGAATCCTATTGTCGGTTATTGCATACAGGGGTGTATCTGGTATCAGGGAGAATCAAATGTGTATAATGTTTCTCAATATTCGAATCGGCTGGTTGCTATGGTAGCTGAATGGAGACGGAAGTGGGGAAGAAATTTCCCGTTTTATTTCACGCAAATAGCTCCTTTTGATTATGCTACATGGAATGTTCCAAGTGAGGTAGGTGAGCATGTAGGTGCTTATCTGCGTGATGAACAGAGAAAAAGCATGGATCGAATCGAGAATAGTGGGATGGCGGTCATTTTGGATGTAGGGGAAGTAGAGCAGATCCATCCGGTACGCAAAGAAAAAGTCGGCGAACGTTTAGGATTGATGGCATTAGCTGAAGTGTATAATATGAAGGGATTTGAATATAAGAGTCCGGTTTTTGAAAGGATGGAAGTCGATGATGATAAAGCTGTGATCTATTTTAAAGATTTATATTATGGACTAACGAGTTATGGAAAACCTCTGCATTTATTTGAAATAGCAGATGAGAGTAAGGTTTTTCATCCGGCGGAAGCGTATGTAGATGAAGAAAGAGATGTTGTAGTAGTGTCTTCTAAATATGTAAGGAAGCCGAAAGCTGTTAGATATGCCTTTAAAAATTATGTAGAACCGGAATTATTCAGCCTTAGTGGCCTTCCGGTATCTTCTTTCCGGACAGATAATTGGTAATAATAAACTTAAAAATAATATGTATATGAAAAATATAAAGACAATACTATGTGGAGGTTTGGTTGCAATGTTAGTTTCCTGCTCTCCACAGGTGACAACGACTAATTATTATTTTGATTCTGTAAATGGTGACGATGCTAATAACGGAACTTCTGTACGAACTCCTTTTAAGTCTTTGGCAAAGCTTCAGTCTTTAACTCTAAAAGGTGGAGACAGCATTTTGTTGAAATCCGGTGCTGTATTTACGGAGAAACTTTTGCTTTCCTGTTGTGGAGAGGAGAATAATCCTGTTGTATTGGGCAAATATGGAGGACTGGAAAAACCGCATATCAAAGGAAATGGAGTTGATACGGCCGCTGTTCATATATTGAATTCAGAGAATCTGGTGATACGTGATCTGGAGATTTCTAATAAAGGTGATGCCCCGAAAGCCGGTTTGCTGGGACTATGGGTTGAATTGGATAAGTTTGGAGAATCACATAATATGGTCATTGATGACTTGTATGTGCATGATGTATATGGAAGTACGGTGATAGAGAAAGGTGGTGGCATTGGAATTTGTATTCAGAATGGCCGGGATAATGATAGTATTCTGAATAGATTTGTTGGAATGACTATTGAAAATTGCTATCTGAAAGATTGTCAAAGGGATGGAATTAAGTTTAAGGGATACTGGATCAGGAAACAATGGAAGCCTAATTTGGGAGTGGTCATCAGGAAGAATGTATTGGATGGAGTGCCGGGTGACGGTATTGTACTGGCTGGTTGTGATGGTGGGTTGATAGAATATAACGTGATGAAGAATTGCCCGAAAACGTTGCCAGAATCCGAAGCTTGTGATGGAATATGGCCTTGGTGTAGCGATAATACAGTGGTACAATTTAATGTAGTAAGTGATCACAAATCTATCATAGACGGGTATGCTTATGATTCGGACTGGGGATGTCGGAATTCGGTATTCCAGTATAATCTGAGTTATAATAATGATGGCGGCTTCATGTTGGTAATTGGTACAGATGGTTGGCCTGAAGACTGGTGTGTGAATGGCAATATTGAAACAAAAGTACGTTACAATGTCAGTATAAATGATGGACTACGCAATTACCTGACTAATGCAAGCCATAAAGATGCTTATTTTAGTCCTGCAATGCATTTCACCGGATATACTCAGAACACATTGGTAGAGAATAATCTGTTTTACCTGTTTCCTAAACCGGAGCCGCAGATAGACCGTACACTTTTCCATTTCACCAAGCATGATTCATCTTATGGGAAAGGAGATGTCTTCAAGAACAATTATATTTATGCTCCGGAGGTGACTGTAGCTGTAAAAGAAGAAAAGGCAGTGGGTAACCAATATTCCGGAAATGTATATGTCGGTAGTTTGAAAACCCCTGCCACCGGTTTTACAAAACAGGATGGATTTTTCAATAAATCACTTTGGTATAATGCGGAAGATAAGAATTGGGATATTCTTCTTGATTTCTTGAAGGATAAAACTGTACCTGTCAATGGTAAAGAACTGAAAGTACTTGATATCATCGGGGCGAATTAAAATAGAATCTTAAATCATTAAAATACTTTAGATATGAATTTATTCAGATTATGTGTAGCAAATCTAGTGGCATTATTCTGGGTGGTGATTCCTACTGCCATGGGTGCCAATATTATACCTCAGCCTTCTTATATACAAGAGAAGCAAGGTACGTTCGATTTAGCTCATAACAATAATATTCTTTATGTCGGTAAACAGCCGGAAGTAAATCAGATAATTGATAACTTTATGGAGCAGATGTTGGAAGACTATGGTTTGAGTTTGCAAACAAATAAGTCTAAAAAGGCCGGCATATTACTGCAAGATAAAAAGTCCCTGGGTGAAGAAGCGTATGAACTTTCTGTTGCTGCCAATAAAGTGGTAATTAAGGCATCTACACCTGCCGGTTTTTTTTATGCTCTCCGCACTGTTAACCAGTTGATTCTGGCGGATGAAAATCATACTTCACTTCCTTGTATCCTTGTGAAAGATGCACCTCGTTTTTCTTACCGGGGATTCTTGATTGATGCGGGACGCTATTATTTACCTTTGAAAGATGTGAAAAAGGCTATTGATCTGGCAGCTAATTATAAGTTGAATCGTTTTCACTGGCATCTGACTGATGATCAGGGGTGGCGGTTAGAGATAAAAAAATATCCGCGTCTTACTGAAAAAGGCTCTGTACGCTCTAATTCGGCTATTGGCACTTGGGATCAATATTATCCTCGTCATTATGATGGAAAAGAACATTCAGGATACTATACACAAGATGAAATTCGTGATATTGTGAGATATGCAGCTGACAGGCAAATTACGATTGTTCCTGAGATTGAAATGCCGGGGCATGCCTTGGCGGCTTTGAGTGCTTATCCGGAATATGCATGCAGTTTTCATTCTTCACTTGATTTGATGGCAGGAGCTGGCATTTCTGACCAGGTGTATTGTCCCAAACCTCAGACATTCCAGTTTATAAAGGATATCCTTACAGAAGTTGTAAGCTTGTTTCCCGGAGAATATATTCATATTGGTGGTGATGAATGCCCTAAAACATCCTGGGAACAATGTGAGGATTGTCAGGCCTTGATAAGGAAAGAAAATCTGAAAGACGAGTTTGAACTTCATGCTTATTTTATTCAGCAGGTTGAGAAGATTGCGGAAGGTCTTGGACGAAAGCTAATTGGTTGGGATGAGGTGTTGGAAGGGGGACTTCCTCTGAAAGCTACGGTAATGTCGTGGAGAGGGGAAGCGGGAGGCATAAAGGCAGCTCAATTGGGTAATAATGTGATTATGACTCCTAATACTTATTGTTATCTGGATTATTATCAGGAGAATCCGGAATTTGCTCCTTTAGCTATCGGTGGATTTATATCATTGGAACAGGTATATGATTACGAACCTATTCCGGAGGCACTTACTGCGGAAGAAGCTAAGCATATAATGGGGATTCAGGGAAATATATGGGGAGAATATGTCGCTACTATTGAGAAATTTGAATATATGGCATTTCCCCGCCTGCTTGCCATTGCAGAAGTAGCTTGGAGCCAACTTGAGAATAAAAACCGGGAACTGTTTATTTCTCGTCTGAAGAAAGAGTTTTCTTTTTTCCGGAAAAGGAATGTCAATACATGCCGTGAATATTTCAGACCTCGTATTCAGGGAGGTTGGGATAGTGAGAAAGGAATGTATGCGGTTACACTTGAGACTATATGCCCTGATGTTGATATTCGCTACACATTGGATGGTTCGGAACCTACGGTAGAATCGGATATCTATAAAGGTCCGGTTTATTTGACTGAGAATACTTGTGTGAAGGCTGTGGTGACAGATAAAGATAATCAGATATTGGAAGCTCCGACGGTTAAGAACTTTCTGGTGAATAAAGCAACGGGATGTACCTATACACTTTCGACCGATGCCTGGAGTTTAGATTGGTATCCGGTAAAGCCTACTCTGTTTACGGATGGTGTGCAAGGTTTTACTCCTTCAAATTACGAGTGGGCTGCTATCGCTTCCGGCGTAGAGATTGTGATTGATCTGAAAAAGAATACGACAGTATCCGGAGTTCGCTTCGGTACTATGGTTGCTCCTATAAACAGTACACTTCCGGCTAAGTCTATGATATGCTATCTTTCAAAAGATGGTAAGGAATTCCGGCAGATAGGAGAAAGTACCTTCTCATATCCTGTATACAAAGGAGAGAAAGAGATCTATCATAATTATGTGAAGACGGACAAGAAAGACGGACGATACTTGAAGCTTGTGATAAACGGGCAAACTGAGTTACCCGAAGGTTACCCTTATCCGAATGCTTTGCCTTCGATTGCATTAGATGAAATAGAAGTTTTCTAATAAGAAGTGTGGTTATGAATAAATTGTTATTTTTGTCTATACTGCTATTGACTTGTGTAACAGGTTGGGCTAACGGTATACGAAATTTTTATGTGGATTCTTTTAGCGATAGTCAAGTTGCTGATGGTAGTATGGAATCTCCATTTAAAAGTCTGGATGCTTTGAAAGGTATTAAATTTTTGCCGGGTGATTGTATTCATCTGGCAGGGAATCAGATATTGACCGGAACTATTCATGTTAAGGGGGTAAAGGCGACGTCTGAGAATCCGCTTACTATCACTTCATACGGGACGGGAGTTTCACATATTTATTCTGCCCATAGTTCTGCCATTGTAATAGATGCCTGTGAGAATATTCATGTAAAGAATGTAGTGGTGAAAGGTTCGGGGCGTAAAAAGGGCAATACGGGGACAGGCATAGAGGTGATTAATTCGAGGTTTATAGAGGTTGATAGAGTGGAAGCTTCCGGGTATCAAATGAATGGCATTGGGATAACTGGTGGAGGCGATGTGCGCATAACTCATTCGTACGTACATGATAATGGTTATAACGGTATTGAAGTGACAGGTAAATGGGGAACAAAATCTGTACATAATATTTATATAGGCCATTGTGTGGCCGAAAATAATGCCGGAAATCCAGCTATTCTGGACAATCATAGCGGAAGTGGGATATTGGTAGGCCATGTAACCAATGCAACAATAGAGTATTGTGAGGCTATGGGGAATGGGTGGGATATGCCGAGGCCCGGGAATGGACCGGTTGGAATCTGGGGATACGAATCAGATCGTTTGACTATTCAATATTGTTTCTCGCATGACAACAAGACTTCTCCGGAAGGATTAGACGGAGGTGGATTTGATTTTGATGGAGGAATCACGAATTCATTAATGCAGTATAATCTTGCAATGAATAATGAGGGAGCCGGTTATGGCTTGTTTCAGTTTGGCGGTGCAACGGAATGGAATAATAATATAGTACGTTATAATGTGAGTATTAATGACGGGATTAAGAATTCTCATGCGGGTATCTATGTTTGGTGTGATCCGTATAATAAAGATGTTCCTTTATGTGAAACTAAGGTACACGATAATTTAATTATCAGTAATCAGGGGTATTCTATCTCTTTTAACACCGGATTTTCTTCGGGACTGGAATTTGCGAACAATACATTTATTCTGACTAATGGAGGAGTAGAACATTTGCATGGAGATGAAACGAAAGAAATGGCGATTTATAAAGGTAATCGATTTTGGTCTGAAACAGCCGGACAAAAAGGAGAACGACAGCCTCGGGTACCTCAGGATGCAACAGCAAACTATGAGGCGGTTGGATATAATCTTCCTGTAAGTGTAGATATACTTCGGCTGAAAGAAATTATAACTGATATGATACCCCTAAAAAAATGAGGGCTATGTATAAAAGAAGTCTTTTCTGGTGGACACTGCTTAGTTTTATAAGTGGTTATTGTTACCGGGCAAATGCACAGTCTGCATATCAGATTAATTTGGATATACCGGATAAAATAATAGAAACCGGTTATTTGGATTTGGGTGGAGTGGCCCTGACGGAGGTTCTATATCTGTAAATAGTTATTATATGGAATTGAATGAGTCTCCTTTTATCCCTATTATGGGAGAGATACATTATACCCGTATTCCAAATGAACAATGGGAAGAACAGATACTGAAGGTTAAGTCGGGAGGAGTGAATGTTATTTGCACTTATGTTTTCTGGAATATTCACGAGGAAACAGAAGGTGTTTTTGATTGGGACGGTGATAAGGATCTTCGGAAATTTATCTCTCTTTGTCAGAAGCATAATATGAAAACGCTCGTTCGTATAGGACCTTTCTGTCACGGAGAAATCAGAAATGGGGGTATACCGGATTGGCTTTATGGGCGTCCGTTCCTGATTCGTACCAATGACCGGGAGTATTTGAAATATGTAGATCGGCTTTATGCTGAAATTGCTTCTCAACTGGAGGGATTTTTCCATAAAGATGGTGGTTGTATTATTGGTATTCAGTTGGAAAATGAGTTGCAGTACTCTGCTGCTCCTTGGGCCATTCGCTATCCTGATCAGCCAATTGACTATACTGTTGCTGATTATGATGTGCAAAATACCAAATTTGGTGTATCGGTACAAGAACAGGATATCCAGAGTCCTGAAGCCGGTAATCAGCACATGAAAACGTTGAAAGAAATAGCACTGTCTCATGGGATGGAAGTTCCGTTGTATACGGCTACAGGGTGGGGCAATGCTGCGATCATTCCTCAGGAAGTTATTCCTGTAACGGCGGCTTATACTTATCCGACATGGGCGGATATAGGTATGTCTTCATTCTATTTATTCAGGGATATTCACACTACTCCCGATTACTCTCCGGTACGATATGAAGGATACCGATATCCTTCTTTTTGTGCAGAAATGGGAGTCGGTATTCAGATGACTTATGGCAGAAGGCCACGCATTCCGGCCGAAGCAGGTGAAGGATTGATGATACGTTCGTTAGGAAGTGGCGCCAATGGCATAGGCTATTATATGTATCATGGCGGAATTACTCCTCAGGGAAAAAAGGGTTTCTTTAGTGATGAACCTTCAGGGGTGCCAAAGATGTCTTATGATTTTCAAGCTCCTATCGGAGAATTCGGACATACGCGCGCTTCTTATCATTCATTACGCATTATTCATCATTTTGTAAATGATTTCGGTCATTTGCTGGCACCTATGGGAGTGGTGTTGCCGGAACACAGTGATACGATTACTCCTTCAAATACTCATACCCTTCGATATGCAGTGCGTAAAAAAGAAAATGCTGGATTTGTTTTTATTACGAACTTTCAGGATCATTGTAAACGAGAAGATCTGAGAGATGTCAGTCTTACTTTGAAACTGGCTAGTGAAACGGTTCGTTTTCCACAGGATGGAACCGTAACGGTAGTGAAGAATGCCAATATAATTCTTCCTTTTAATATGGATTTAGATGGTATCTTATTGAAGTCGGCTACCTTGCAACCGCTGGCAAGAATTACTTCCGGAGGAAAGAAACATTATTTCTTTTTTGCACCCGAAGGAATGAAGCCGGAGTATATATTCGCAGAGAATACGGTGAAAGGAGGGACTAAAAAGTTGATTCCAGTGCCTGGACTTAACAGTACGGTAAGACTAAAATCTATAGCAGGAAAAGAGATTCTTATTACAACTTTAACTCGGGAGCAAGCCTTAGCGGCCTGTAAAGTGACGGTGGGAAAGGAGGAGAAATTACTGATAACTTCCGCAGATGTGCTGCAAGAAGATGCTAAAGTACGGATTCAATCTACGGATACTATATTAAAGGCTGTTGCTTTTCCTGCGGGTCGTTTTATAACTGAAACTTCTGCGAAGATCAATAAAAAGAAGTATTACAGTGAGATATTATTTACCAAGGAAGGGGTACACATTTCTCCCGAAGTCTATATGGCGAGTGAGAGGCGTTTTCAGGTTCATTTGCCGGAAGGTGCTTTCAGAGATGTGAGTGATCTTATTCTTTCTATTGATTATATTGGAGATACAGGTGCTGCATTTATTAATGGAGAGATGGTAGCGGATAATTTCTATCATGGAAGCCCGTGGCGGATAGGGTTGAAGCGATATGCTGAGGCTATTCAGAACGATGGTATTTATTTTTATTTGCAACAATTGTTTGCTGATGCTACTTACCTGCAAGATTTACCTGAAGGGCTTAGGCTGGATTTCTCAAAAGGAGGGGTATGCCAACTGAATAAGATACAGGTTATCCCTGAATATTATGCAACTTTTACTATTGGAGATTAAAAAGAATAAAAAATGAAACAAATCGATTTTTACCTGAAGTTTGTAATTCTAATATTGGGTGTGAACGCCTCTTCTATTGTCTGTTTAGCTCAAGAGGCATTTCCCGTGACCTGCAAGGAATATAATGAAATAATTCTGACTCATGTGCTAACTCCTGCAGGGCCTGTTCCGACTGCTATGGATGCTGACGGGATTTATCCGTATATTAGTTATAGTGAGACTTCCAATCGGCCGATTCCTAAAACTTATCGAATGATTTCACTTGAAAATGAATTTGTTAAAGTTGTAATTTGTCCGGACTTATGTGGTAAGGTGATGTCGATGATACATAAAGGGAGCGGTAAAGAGGTTTTGTATAATCCACATCTCGTACGTCACACACGTATTCTGCCACGTTTCTATTTTGTGGCCGGTGGTATAGAAGTAAGCTTCCCTATTTCACATACCCCTACTCAGAATGAGGTGGTTTGTTATAAGATAGACCGGACCGCTGACCGGATTTATGTTACTTGTGGTGAGCGGGAGATGCGTTACGGCATGCAGTTCTCTGTTGAATATTCTTTGGGAACAGGAGATCACTTTCTGACACAACGTGTCAGAATGCATAATCCGGGTACAAATGCCTATCCTTGGATGTCGTGGACAAATGCTGCTATTCCTTGCATGCCTGATACTGAATATAGCTTTCCGCAAGGAGAAGTATTGGTACATGCTTCTGCATTAGATACAATAAACTGGAAAAAAAAGGGACCTAAAAAAGAAAAAGATATATCAGAAATGACCGGATATTTCTGGAAGACGAAAGATGTAAACGCTTTTGGTGCTTATACCCCTTCATTGGGATATGGGCTTTATCATATTGCAGAGGAACAAAGTGCACCGGGAATAAAATTATGGAGTTATGGAGTGAAAGAAGATAAAGAGTGGTCATTGCTCAGTACAAATAATAGGCAGACTTATGCAGAGCTGCAAGGAGGACCTATCAGCGACCAGTCTATAAAGTTGGAATTACAGCCGGGTGAATATAGGGAGCATACTGAGTTCTGGATACCTGCTGATAAACGAATGGACATTTATAAACTTTCTGTGCCGGAAGTTGCGTTGCGTCCAATAGAAGAACTGCCGTTATTCGGTTGGGCAAGAGAGAGTGAGATTGCTCCTTGGATTGCATTGCTTAATGCTTTTGAGTATGGAACGAATATTCCTCAAATAGATCCGACTATCACTTTTTGGGCACCTTCCGGGATGGAAAATCTTGATGATGCTTTTCAATGGGCTATTATAAAATGCAATAAAGATCAGCAAGATTATTGGAAGTATTATTACGGTGCATGGTTGGCCGGGCGTGAAAGGAGTAAAGAGGCTATTGCTTGTTTAAGTAGTGTAAAATTGGGGTTGGCACAGGCTTTATTGGCAAGATTGTATGAAGTAAATAAAGAATATACCAAAGCGGAAGCAGCTTATGGTGCCATAAGCGAAGAATGGGTGGCATTGCATCCGCAGGTGGTTGTGGCTCGTGATAAATTGTTGCGTCAGTTGGGGAGTAGGACTCTTGCTAAACGCGAGGAATGGCTGAGTAAAGTTGATGCGTCTGCAGATGAATGGATTGCCGAAAGGCGGGTACAACTGCTTATTGATAAAAAACAATATAAGGCTGCTAAAGATTTGTTGTTGTCTATTAAATTTCAGAAAGTACATCAAACTTATAATCGTACGGATATGTGGCATCAAATATGCAAGGCTTTAGGAGAGTCTTCATATATAACTCCGGATAATTTAGGTGAAGACCGCTTAGCGCGTTTTGGAGCATATCGGGAATTTGAATAATCAATTCTATTAATTAAGCTATAAAACCATGAAAAAGAATTTACTGATAACAGCAACTTTAGTTCTGTCTTTATTTACTTCTTGTGCCCATAAAATGGGTGATGCGATAGCTATTACAGTATATACGGATAGTATTGTCAGTGATATCTCAAATCATCCGGTAGGAATTAATCTGAATTTTATAATGGATGGCGGGCGTTTTCCCAAGGCTAAGAAGAATGTAACAGAAGCAGTAAAAGAATTAGGAACAAAATATCTACGATATCCGGGAGGTGAGAAGTCGGATTTATATCTTTTCAGCATACCGCCTTATGAAGAATCACATACTTCATTGGCGAGAACAATTGGTTTGGATGATTATCCCGGAGTTTTTAAAGATGGAGAGTTTGTTTATGACCCTTTGGATTTCGATGAATTCATGAAAGTTTGTCGGGATGTTGGCGCTGAACCTGTATTGGTTGTTGCTGCTGATAATTATTTGCGTAAACCTGAAAAAGGAGAAAGAGTCTCCGGTCGGGAGGCATTAATTAAACATGCTGCTGAATGGGTGAGGTATGCCAACATTAAGAAAAAGTACAATGTGCGTTATTGGATGATAGGTAATGAGAGTTGGAATAAGAATAATGAGAACTCCACTGTTGATATCTATGCTCAGGATGTTATTGACTTTTCAAAAGCCATGAAGGCAGTAGATCCCTCTATCTTAGTTATTCCAAATGGCGATAGTGATGAATTCTTTAAAGCGGTTATAACCAAGGCTGGGGACTATATTGATCGTTTATGCGTGAGTAACTATGGCATTTTTAATTTTAATGCCGGATATGAAAGCTATAAAGATACTGCTCGTTGTTTGATATGGCCTGCGCAAACAGCACTCAATGCTATGAATAAGTACGCCACACCGGAACAACTCAGTAAGTGGAAATTGATAGTTGCTGAATATGGAACAATTGATTGGGCCGGACTTTGGCATGGAACTAATGATATGGGGCATGCTATTGTGAATTTTGATATGACCGGTCAATTACTGTTAGAACCTCAGATAGAGTTTTCTTGTTTCTGGAATACCCGTTGGCTGAATAATGAAGAACAGCCTCAGACAGATCACGACGCTATTGATTCAAATGGGAATATCAATCCTACAGGGTATTCATTGCTGATTTGGAATAAGTTTATGGGCGATAAAATGATAAAGTCCGAATCAAAAGGGTATATTATATCTTATGCGAGTTATTCTCCACAAAAGGATCAATTGTTTGTGTACCTTATTAATAAAGGCGACAGGGAAGAGAGTGTGAATATTGTTATTCCCGGTAAGGTTGATGCTAAAGTAGTTCAATGTTGGGAATATTTCGGTAAGGATGATAAGGATTTGGCTCCTGTGTGGCAACAAAGAGATGTGAAAGATAAAGATATAACTTTGAAGAAGTATTCAATAACAGTTATAGAATATAAATTGACGGAGGGATAATAGTACTTGAATTGATACATTGTAGTATAAGGGACGCTTATCAGGAATACTGATAGGCGACCCTTATGTGTTATTTAGACAAACTGATTATGAGGCGTATTTAGGTGGTAATTTCTCCTGCCATCGGAGTACGCATTCTTTTTCGTACCTCATCAGGCGTATAACCGTGGCCCAGTAGAAACATCAGTTTAGTAACGGCAGACTCCGTTGTACTATCATATCCGCAAACTACTCCCGCCTGCATTAGCTGATAGCCCGTTTCATAACGTTCCATCTCTACGGTTCCGGCACTACACTGGGTGACGTTGACGATGACTATCCCTTGCTCGCAAGCATTCCGCAAACGGCGTATGAACCACTCCTTGCGGGGAGCATTTCCCGAACCGTAAGTTTCGAGCACGACAGCTTTCAATCCCTCAATGCTCAATATACTTGATACTACATTCTCCTGAATACCCGGAAAGAGTTTTAGGACAGCAACATTGGTATCTAATAGATAATGTGGCTTCAGTTCCCGTTCAACTTCCTTAAAGCGGATTTGCACATTATTATATTTAATATGAATACCTGCTTCTGCCAATACGGGATAGTTGAATGAACGGAATGCATTGAAGTTCTCTGCATTCATCTTGATGGTACGATTGCCGCGCATCAGGTGATTCTCAAAAAAGATGCAGACTTCGGGTACAAGCGGATTGCCTTTTGCATCACGTGCACTGGCTATTTCAAGACTGGTAAGAAGGTTTTCTTTTCCGTCCGTGCGGAGTACTCCGATAGGGAGTTGTGAGCCGGTGAGGATGACAGGTTTGCTCAACCCTTCTAACATAAAGCTAAGGGCAGATGCGGTATATGCCATCGTATCCGTGCCGTGCAGAATTACAAAACCTGTGTATCTATCGTAATGGTCACTAATGATATGTACCAGTTTGCGCCAGGCTTCCGGGTCCATATCCGAAGAGTCCATCGGAGGATCGAACTGGTAAGTATCGATATGGAATGTGAAATTTTGCAGCTCCGGTACGTGTTTTTTCAGCTGCTCGAGATTGAAATTCTCTAAAGCACCCGTTTCGGGGTTTTCTATCATTCCGATGGTTCCACCGGTATAGATTAGCAAAATGGAAGTTATATTTGGACTCATATGCATTCTCTTACGATAATTTAGTGCAAATATAATGATATATCTTGGATTTAATATCAAAATGTTATAAAACTGTGCCGCTGATAGTGGAATATTGTATGGTTATGTGTGAAAATGACACTTCGCTCTTTTGCATATTTCTGCCTCTTTTGAGGCCTTTCTATATTTTTATTACAAAAAAACCACAAAATGTGATAGATTGAATGTTTTTATTATTACTTTTGCGACACTTATCAATAATGAAAGAAACAGAGAGTATGAACAAGTACTATCAACATACAGTCACATCCATGTGCATGACCATGACCCTTAGGGGTTAATGGATAGTATTTGTGTTTCTACGTGTTACACTATTTTTCAGCAGTTTTTCTTATTTAATTCAAGTCAATACAGGTATATACGTCCTGTTTCCGACACATTGTATCAACCTTATCAATAGTAATAAAGGATATGAAAGTAATAAAATTCGGCGGAACGTCCGTAGGTTCCGCGAACAGTATTTTGAGCGTAAAGAGAATTGTAGAAGCAGTAGAAGAACCGGTAATTGTGGTGGTTTCCGCGCTGGGGGGCATCACAGACAAGCTGATAAACACGTCGAAAATGGCGGCTGCCGGTGATGCTGCTTACGAAAATGAGTTTCGCGAAATTGTTTACCGCCATGTGGAAATGATTAAAGAAGTGATTCCTGCTGGTGAGGGGCAAGTGGAACTGCAACGCCAGATCGGTGAATTGCTCAATGAACTGAAAGATATTTTCCAGGGTATTTATCTGATAAAGGACCTTTCGCAAAAGACCTCCGATACGATTGTCAGCTATGGCGAGCGTTTATCATCCATTATCGTTGCAGAGTTGACAGGAGCCCAATGGTTCGATTCACGCAAGTTTATCAAAACAGAAAAGAAGCACTCCAAGTATGTATTGGATACCGAGTTGACGAATGAATTGATTCGTGAAACATTCAGCACTTTGCCGAAGCGTGCGTTGGTTCCGGGTTTCATCTCTACTGATAAGGTGACGGGAGATGTTACGAACTTGGGTCGTGGTGGTTCCGATTATACAGCTTCGGTTATTGCGGCGGCATTGGATGCCGACCAATTGGAAATCTGGACGGATGTGGATGGTTTCATGACTGCAGATCCGCGTGTGATTTCTACCGCTTATACCATTAACGAACTGAGTTATGTAGAGGCAACGGAGCTTTGTAACTTCGGTGCCAAGGTAGTATATCCGCCGACTATTTATCCGGTTTGCCACAAGAATATACCTATTTTAATAAAGAATACATTCAATCCCGAAGGAACGGGAACGATTATCAGACAGGAAGTATCCGATCCGCGTACGAAAGCGATTAAGGGTATTTCTTCTATCAATGATACCAGTCTGATTACTGTGCAGGGTTTGGGTATGGTAGGTGTGATTGGTGTGAACTACCGTATCTTTAAGGCACTGGCAAAGAATGGTATCAGTGTGTTCCTT
>ERZ839767.3919-NODE-3919-length-16037-cov-2.765111_pt1 | contig 16037 bp, 11 predicted proteins | sample MGYA00519879_ERZ839767 | MGnify/ENA primary metagenome ERZ839767 (study PRJEB31850, sample SAMEA3708852) | human gut metagenome | biome: human gut; feature: human-associated habitat; material: faeces | place: China | collected 2014 ...
ATATATCGGCATTTACCAACTTATGAAAAGATAATCAGAAATTTAGTAAGTTTTTGTAATAAAAAATACGACTTCACTTTATCGGCTGCCGCTCCTCTTTCGCAAAAGGTCACATTCGCGTCGGCTATTCAGTTGCAAGCGCCTTCATAACGCCTTTGGCTCATTACCAACCTTTTGCGAGTGTGCCTGCGGCGCAAACGGTGAATTGTATACTTTAACCGAAAACGATGCTTTGTGTGCCTGTGTTATTTTAAACAGTGAATGTAACGAGGGGTATCGCGATTGTCCATGGAGCATTGTCTGCTCGGACGATGATGTTCTGATTCCGCATACCCTTGCGGTGAATCCCAAAATGCAGGGAAAGGGAATCGGCAAAATTGTTGTAAAGAACATTCTTGCCATTGCGAAATCCGAAAACAAAAAGGCCGTAAGACTGGACGTGCTGGGTGCGTGCAAGGCGGCAGAGCGTCTTTACTTAGGCTGCGGATTTCAGTTTGTTGCGGCCAAAAACATGTATTATGAAGATACGGGCCGGACGGAATATAAAATGTTTGAGTTGAATTTATAACGTTTGGCGTGCGGATGGAACAGATCCTGAGTGAAACAGGGCTTTTGGGATAAAATAATTGAAAAAATACATGCATGTCGGGAGGAAAAGAAAATATGAAAAAACCGTATATCATTTGTCACATGATGATCTCGGTGGACGGTCAGCGGACGGGTGACGGTAGAGCTTGAAATGGCGAAACCGGGAACGTTTCGGGCGGCAGATATAACACCGCTCGGAAAAGAAGCTTTTTCAAAAAAGGCAGACGCCGCGGGCTATGAAATCGTGGTGGACACCTATGGCAAATTGCTCTGGACCGATGCCTATGGGATGGAAAAGCCGTATTTGATTATCACTTGTGAGCAAGTGCCAAAAGAGTATCTAAAGTATCTGGACGAAAAAAATATCTCCTGGATTGCATGCGGAGATGAATGCGTTGATCTTTCCCGTGCCGCAGAAATTCTTTGGGAAGCGTTCAAAGTCGAGAGAATGCGGATTGGTGTCATCGGGAAGTATGCCGGATAAAATATCTTCGTAGTGTCTGACTTTGTTTTTCATATAGTTGACGATGGCTTGGGCTTCGCGCAGGCGTTCGTATGCCTTATCACGTTGTTTCAGGATTATGGTGTACCGCGCTTTCAGTGTATCTTCCGATTCGGGCAGCAGACATAGCCGGCAATATTCCTTGATGTCTTCGATGGATGCGCCGCATCCCTTTAAACAACAGATTCCCTGCATCCAGTTTGCCGATTCATCATCAAACAGCCGACGGTTGCCGCCGTCACGCTTGCAGGGCAGAAGCCCTATATCTGTATAATATGGTATGTTCCGATACGGAGAACATTTCTGCAAATTGTTTGATGGTATATTTCATAAAAAATCCTCCATTTTGAAAAAAAGTATTGACTTCGAGTTACTCGAACTTGGTATAATCATGATAACATAAAGTAATTAAAAATTCAATTGATAAGGAGGTTTAACATGGAATATTTAACGTTGGATCACGGCGTCAAAATGCCGCTTGTCGGATTTGGCACCTTTCAGATCACCGATGGGAAGGAATGTGAAAAGAGCGTTCTTTCCGCAATCAATGCCGGGTACAGACTGATTGACACGGCGCAGGCGTACGGAAATGAGAAGTTTGTCGGCAATGCAGTGAAAAACTGCGGCGTGGCAAGAGATGAATTGTTTATCACGACAAAGCTTTGGTTTCGCAATTACGAAAAGGCCGATGCGGAAAGAACACTGACCGAATCGCTGCAAAAGCTGCGGCTTGATTATGTGGATATGGTACTCTTGCACTGGCCTTACGGTGATGTGTATGCGGCGTGGCGGACGCTGGAGGAATTTTATGAAGCCGGCAAAATCAGAGCAATCGGCATTTCCAACTTTGAGGCGGACAGGATGATTGATTTAATCACCTTCCATAAAATCAAGCCGTGCATCAATCAGATCGAAACGCATCTCTTTTGTCAAAGAAAAAAGGAAAGCGAGTGGCTGAAAAAATATGGCCTGGCGCATCAGGCGTATGCGCCGCTCGGACAGGGACATGCCAACGAGATGTTTGAACATGAAACCGTGAAAGAAATTGCGGCCGGCCACGGAAAAACACCGGCGCAGATCGCCCTTCGTTTTCTTGTGCAAAACGGTATATCGGTGATTCCAAAATCGGTACACACCGATAGAATCCAAGAAAACATCGATATTTTTGATTTTGCTTTGACCGATGAAGAAATGAAAGCCCTCGCGGCGCTTGACGGCGGAAAACCGATGATCGGCAACGCGGAAAACCCCGAAACAACGGAATTTGCAATGACCTGGTAACGAAACACGATGCAGAGAGAGCAGCCGGAAACGGTTGCTTTCTTATCGTTTTTGTGATAAAATGGCTGCAAAGGAAACCGAAACGGATGAAAAAAGAGGAATCGTGCCATGAGCGAGATATTAAAAGCCAGAGAGGCGGATATCGAAAGCATTGAGAAAATTTATGAGAGAATCCATGACGAAGAAGAAAAGGGTACAGTTACAATCGGATGGATCCGCAATGTTTATCCTACGAGAAAGACCGCGGAGGATGCACTGAGGCGCGGTGATTTGTTTGTTATGACGGATCATGAAAAAATCGTTGCGGCGGAAATCATCAACCAAATACAAGTCGATGCATACAAAAACGCACGGTGGGAACACGATGCAGCGGATCAGAAAGTCATGGTGCTGCACAGCCTGGTCGTGGATCCGCTTGAAAAAAGTAAGGGATACGGAAGGAAATTTGTCGCATTTTATGAAAGCTATGCGATGGCGCAGGGATGCAGCGAATTGCGCATGGATACGAATGCGTTAAACACAAGAGCCAGGGCATTGTACCGCATGCATGGATATACAGAAGCCGGAATCGTACCGTGCGTGTTTAACGGCATTCCCGATGTACAGCTGGTATGCCTTGAAAAACATTTGTAAATCCAATCGGCGTCAGCCGGTGCAGGGCTCCGTCAAGGTATCTGAGACAATCCGAAAGGGTTGTCTTTTTTTATTCCTCCGGGTTAGAGACGTTATTTTTCATATATTGATAGGGTGTGGTGCCAAAATAACGTTTAAATGCCGCGATGAAGTTGGAGGTGTCCGAAAAGCCGCATTGCAGCGCAACCGAAGAGATCGGTGTGCGGTTTTGCAGCAGCGTGACGGCAACCGTCAGCCGGCGGATTTTGATATATTCCGATGGAGACATGAGCAGGTACCGCTTAAAGTAACGTTCCAGTGTGTTTACGCTGACAAAGATCGCGGCGGCCAGCATGGACACCGTGATGGGCTCTGCATAGTGTTCGTCAATCATGGCAATCACCTTTTGCAGGTGGTGCGGCAGCTTTTTTGCGGCATTTTCCTTATCGGATGCGGTGTTGTGCTTTAAAATATTTAAAATACAGAAAAAGTGATAATAGCTGTCAGCGAAATCGGATTCCTTGGCGGCAAGCAGTGCCTCAAAATGCTTTTTTAAGGCGTGTACCTTATCATTTGGCAGTACGATCAGATTGTTTTGCCCCTTTTCCCGTTGAAAAAACAGATCCAGGATATCTTCGTTTTCGGCGCAGGAAAAAAGAAGACAAAAATGCTCATGCTCTAGGGTATTGTGATAGATGCAGTGATGATATTCAAGCGGACGGGAAATGATGACATTCCCGGAGGAAATCGGATAGGTGTGTCCCTCCACCATAAACGAGACGTCTCCGCTTAAGTTAAAATAAATTTCGCACCGGGTGTGGATATGGGACAATGGCTCCTTTTCCGGCGGAAAGGCGTGCGGATTGTGATAGGACAGTTCCAGAGAGAATTCGTGGATCGAACCTAAGGTAATCGTATTCGTTGCCATAACAATCTCCAATCTTCCGGCGTATGCGCCCGGATGAAATTATTTGATATTGTAGCATTGATTCTTTCAAAAATCAAGAAGAACGGGACAAGATGAAAAAGGAAACGCTCCAAAAGAGAGGAAATTGTTGAATCCGCTCTATTTTTTTGGTGAAAATTCGGTATTATGACGGAAAAAACTATGATAAAATCATCAAAAAGAGGCCGTGTATAGTCGGCCGTGCGTGTGACCGAATACAAAATACCGGGAGGATAAAAAATGAAAGCATTGGTAAAGGTACAAAAAGGGGACGGATTTGTCGAAATCAGAGAATGTCCAAAACCCGTCCCGAAAGCGGATGAGGTGTTGATTCGGGTCGCTTATACCGGAATTTGCGGCACGGACATTCACATTTTACACGATCAGTTCAGCTACTGGCCGCCGGTGATTCTGGGTCATGAATTTTCCGGCGTGGTAGAGGAGACCGGGCGCGCGGTAACCGGGCTGAAAGCCGGGGATCGGGTTGTCGGTGAACCTCATAACCTGGCGTGCGGCAAATGTTTTTTATGCAGAAACGGAAACATTCAGATTTGCGACAGCAAACGGTCAATCGGATGGGGAATTGACGGCGCTTTTGCGCCCTATTTGGTGATGCCGGAAAAGCTTTTACATAAAGTGAGCGACCGCATATCCCTAAAGGCGGCTGCCATGGCGGAGCCGTGTGCGATTGTGGCACATCAGCTTTTAGAGCGAACCGGCGTACGTCCCGGCGATTATGTCGCGGTGATGGGGATGGGCGCGATTGCGCTGATTGCGGCACAGATGGCAAAGGCTGCCGGCGCGTCCAGGGTCGTAATGTGCGGCTGCGAGAGCGATACCGGTGTGCGGCTTGCGGCGGCAGAGCGCCTTGGGTGCTGCGATCGGTTTATCCATGTGCAAAAAGAGGACGCGGCAGCGGTGATTTATGATGAGACGGGAAACATCGGCGCCGACGTCGTTGTGGAGGCGTCCGGTGCGGAAGCTGCCATCGGTAATGCCATTTTATCCGCACGCAAAACGGGACGGATCTGCGCCATCGGGCTGACGGCAAAGGAGAAGGTCTCGATCCTCTGGAATGTCGCGATGCAAAAGGTGCTTGATATTCAGTTTAATATGAGTTCCAGCTATAACGGCTGGTGCATGGCGCTGAAGATGCTTGAGAGCGGTGTGCTTTCGGTAGAAGAATTGATCCGTGTGATGAAGCTGGAGGAATGGGAGAGCGCGTTTTCAAAATTAGAACGGGGCGAGGCCATCAAGATTCTTTTGGAGTGCTAAAGAGAGCGGAAATTAGCCGAAAGATGCCGGGATTTTGTTTTTTCGGGCGGGCTTAAATTACGAATATCAGGTTATCGTACAAAACGGTTTTTGTTGCGCGATTTTCATATCTGTGTTATAGTACACGCAGATGCGAGGGGCAAAAAAACGAGATCATGCAATCAAATTTTAGGAAAGATGGGTGTGTTTTTAATGAATGAGCGCTTAAATCAATCTGAGTTTCAGGATATTTATGTGCATGGAGACGGGCCGGTTGTGTTCTGCTATCGCAGCGGTATGACAGTCTATGAAGAAGTCTATGCGGACGGAAGGTATATGGCGGCCGGCTGGAATGCGGCAGGGTATACCTTAAATGTGTTGGAATCGTTTCCGACGCGGTTTGCCGGCTACAAGAAGGACGCGGAGGGAAAAGACGTCTTGATCGATACCTTTGCGGACGCGCAGGCCTTTGCGCTTGAGGCGGACGGCGTGTCCTTAGACGGCAGCTTTCAATATATCGGTTTTCACAAAGAAAAGGAAATTATCGAAAATACCGACGCTGCCGTTTTGCACGGCCGTGTCACGCTCCGCAGCAGAATTAAGCCCATTGAGGTGGTGATTCATACCGTCTTGGACGGAACCCCTGTGATGACAAGGTGGATGGAGGTAAAAAATTTATCGGATCAATCGGTCAATATCAGCGCGATTTCACCGATGTGCGGCGGAGTCGAGGTCATCGACCGCTGGAAAAGCTATATGAAAGGCGCGCCCGATCCGTCAAAAATCTATTCCCTGGGGTATATGGATCAATCCCTTTGGGGACATGAGGGATTTTTTAAGTGGCATGATCTGCCGAATGCCATGTACGGCTTTTCCTCCAAATACCGTTATGATCGGTTTCGGCATCCGTTTTTTGTGTTAAAGAACAAACTCCTCGGAACCGTCATGATTGCGCAACTGGGCTGGAGCGGGGGCTATCGGTTTGAATTTTACTCCAATACAGACAGTGACACGGCAAAGCTTTCCTTTCAGGCGGCGCTGGAGGCGCCAAATCCCATGCTGGTGCTTTTCAAGGGTGAGACTTTTTCTATGCCGGCAATGCATATCGGTATGCTGTTCGGCGATCTGGACGACGCCGTCAACAGTATGCACTGCCATATCAGAAGAAGCGTCTTTACCCAAAAGGCGCCCCTTGGTAAAAAAGGATGGATCGAGAGCGGCATGGGCGCAGAACGCATCATGGACGTTGCGGCAACCAAGCATTTTGCCGACACGGCGGCCGCAGTCGGCGCCGAGACATTGATTATTGATGCCGGCTGGAACTGTCCCTTGGGCAAGGAACAAAAGGAGTGGTTTTTCTACCCGGGGGACTGGTATCCCGATGCGGAGCGTTACCCGAACGGAATCGGCGAAATTCGGGATTATATTCATAGTAAGGGTCTAAAGTTCGGACTATGGGCGGAGGTTGAGAGCCTTGGAACAAAGTCGAAAATCCGCGCAGAGCACCCGGAGTGGATCGCAAAATGTTATTCCGGTCAGGAGAACCGTCTTTTGAATATGGCAATCCCGGAGGCGGCGTCCTGGGTCGAATCCGAGATCGCCAGAATGATTGAGGAGTACGGGCTGGATCTGTTCCGGCTGGATTATAACGGTTCGTACCGGCTGATGCTGTGCAGCGAGGACAAGAACGGATTGCCGGAAAACACCCATCTTCGGTATTATCAAAATACCAACGCGATGTTTGAAAGGCTGAGACGGCGGTTCCCGGATGTGATTTTTGAAAACTGTGCGTCCGGCGGCGGCAGAACCGATGTCGGCTTTGTCAAAAACTTTACGCATACCTGGGTGTCGGACTGGAATGTCGCGCCGCGGTCGTTTGCCATTACCAACGGGATGACGATGGTTCTTCCGCCGGAATGTGTGGATCGCCTGTTTAGCGGTATGAACTGTCATACCAGAGGGTCTTTGGACTTTCAGGTTCGGAACACCCTGTTCGGACGGCCGACCTGTAACGATTTTAATGCGGTGGGCAGTGCGATGAACCCGGAACAAATCGCGTTTGTAAAGCATAGCTTTGCGCTGTATCAAACGTATATTCGGCCGTATATCGATGACAGCAAAATCTATCACCATACCCCGGAACTGGTGTCGGGGCATTACGGCGCCGGCGGCGTTGTGGACGAACCGCAGGGCGTCGGTGTGATCGAGAGGGCGTCGGGCGATAAAAAATGCGGTGTGATCGGTATCTTCAAGCTGGCGGACAGCGATGTGGACGGTGTGATCCATGTATATCCCAAAGGCATAGACGCATCCGCAAATTATAAGGTTACCTTTGATAACGACGGTGCGTCAGCGGTGGTTTCCGGGTTCTCGCTCAAGAATGACGGGCTCAGGATTTCGCTCAGCGGCTCTGTGGTATCGGAGCTGATTGTCTACGAAAGAGCAGAGGCCTAGAGCGCGGCAGGAGGCATGATGAAGGTTATAAAATCAATGTTTAAGGATGTCCCGTGCCATAGAGTCATCTGCGGCATGTTTACGGCGACCTACCTCAGTCAGTACGGCGGAAAGCTGGTGTCGCTGATCGATCGGGAGCACGGGATCGAATGGCTCACCCAGGATCCAAACGAGAGCTATATTCCGCAAACGATAGACGGCAATTATGTGGAATCCGAGGTCTCCGGCGCGGATGAGATGTTTCCGACGATTGATCCGTGCGTGTGTGACGGCGTTGCCTATCCCTGCCACGGTGAGGTTTGCAGAGTAAAACAAGACGAGACGACAGACGGAAAAAGCCTGACGATCGGTTATCGGTCAGAGAAACTTGGGTTTTCCTATGAAAAGCGCATTTCAGAGGGAAAAAACGGCGAAATCGTCTGTGAATATCATATTAAAAATCAAAGCCAAAAGGATTTTCCCTGTCTGTGGGCGCTGCATTTTATGTTTTCTGCCGCAGAGGGCGGCCGCGTTTTTGCAAACACGGCAGAGGATGCCGAAGCAGAGATCATGTTTGATGACCGCCAAAAATACGGCGCGCGCGGCACTGCGCGAAAACTCAATCAAAAAATGATGCAATCCGGCCCGTATGTATGCGGCGGAGACGCCTATAAGTTTTACATCACGCAGCCGCTTGCGGAGGGAATTTGCGGATACTACCGCGATGCGTACCACGGCGGCGTGCGGCTGCGCTACGATGTGAAAAAGCTGCCGTATCTGGGGGTCTGGATCAATGACGGCGGATTTAAGGAGATGTACAGCGCTGCGGTGGAGCCGTGCAATATTCCTTATGACGCGGTGACCGAGGCAATGCGGCGCGGATATCGGTTCTGCTTGGCGCCGGGAGAGACGCTGACCTTTTCTGTCATACTGGAAAAAATATCATAAATTTAATCAAAATATTAAAAAACGAGACATGTTGTTGTGCAACATGTCTTATTTTTTAATTGAAAAAAGCGATGGTGTATGGTAGTATCTACCTAAGAGCTGATGAAAATGGCTTTATTTTTTGTAACTCATTACCCGAAAAATGGATGATTTCATAAAAAGATAGGAGACGTGATGATGGAGATTACGATCAAATCGGAGGCGAAGGTGATTTGCGGCAACAAGGACGGGCTGCATCGGTATTTTGCCTGGCCGTCGGTGGCACGTTTGCAGGATCACAGTCTGGCTATGGTCGCAAGCGGTTTTCGCATTGCCCATATCTGCCCCTTTGGCAAGGTGGTTTTGTGCCGCAGCTATGATGAGGGAAAGAGCTGGAGCGCGCCGGAGGTGATTATGGACACTCTGCTCGATGACCGCGATGCCGGGATATGCACCTTCGGAAAAAGCGGTGTGATGGTCACCAGTTTTAATAACACGGTGGATTTTCAGCGAAAGTATGGGGTACAAAATCCGTACACCAAAGCATACCTCGACCTTGCAGAGCAAAAGGCGGATCACGAAAAATATCTGGGATCGACCTATACCGTCAGCCATGACGGCGGAAAGACGTTTGGCGATATCGGCACACTGCCGGTGTCCTCACCGCATGGGCCGTGCGTTTTAAATGATGGAAGCATCCTGTATGTGGGACGCATTTACGACGGCAAAAATGACAGCGAAAGCGATCATATCCGCTGCTGCCGCATTACGCCGGACGGCAAAGCGGAGTATATTTCAAAGATTGCGGACGTGGAGGGGCTGCTCTCCTGTGAGCCGGACGCTTTGCAGCTTCCGGACGGCAAGATCATTGTCCATATCCGCGTGGAGCGGCAGGGATATTTTACCACCTACCAGAGTGAATCGTATGACAATGCAAAAACTTGGACCAAGCCGCATCGGCTGCTGGACATCGGCGGCGGCGCGCCCTCCCATTTGCTGCTGCATTCATCGGGTACGCTGGTTGCTGCTTACGGATATCGGCAAAAACCGTACGGCATACGGGTGATGTTTAGTCATGACGGCGGCGAGAGCTGGGAGACCGATCACGTTTTATATGATGCGGAGCCGACCGGTGATACGGGTTATCCGTGCTCGGTAGAGTTAAACGACGGATCGATTCTTACAGTATTTTACGGCAGAGAAAACAATGATACCCCCGGTGAACTTCCTTGCTCGGGAATTAAACAGATTATTTGGGGATTTTAGGAAAGGAAATGGTAGAAATGGCGAGAGAGGAACGACTATCCGGCGTGATGCCGGCATTACTGACTCCATTAAACGGGGATGAAAGTTTAAACAAAGCGGTGCTGCGTGACCTTGTCGCGTACGAAAAATCACAGGGCGCAAAGGGATTTTACATCAGCGGTGCAACCGGAGAAGGCTTGCTGCTGTCGATGGAGACAAGAAAAGAGCTTTACAAGGCGGCCGTACAGGAAATCGGCAAGGAGCTTACCAAGATCATTCATGTCAGTGACATCAACTTTGCGACCACAAAGTATCTGGCAAGATACGCCGAAGAGGTCGGCGCGGATTATATTTCCATTGTTCCGCCGCTTTATTTTGACTATAATGAAGATGATTTATATCATTACTATAAAGCGATCGCGGCCGAGGTACATATTCCGCTGATGCTCTACTATACACCGGCGGTCAATGTGGAATTATCATCGCAGCTGTTTCGCCGCCTGACAAAGATTGACAATATCACATCGGTGAAATGGACGATGCCCAACTACTTTAAGATGATTGAATTTCAAAACATAGTCGGCGATAAAATGAGCGTCATCAACGGGCCGGACGAAATGCTGCTCTGCGGTCTTGCGGCCGGGGCAGTCGGCGGCATCGGCACCACGTACAATTACATGCTGCCGTGGTTCAAAGAAATTTATGAAAAGTATCGTGCCGGTGATATGGCAGGCGCCCTTTTGGTACAGAAAAAGGTTGATCGGGTGATTTCCGCCCTGCGGGAATATAAGTGTATTCCGTGCACCAAGGTTATTTTGGAGGCAAAGGGATTCCCGGTCGGAAACGCAGCGTTTCCGATGAAACGCTATACGCAGGCCGAAAAAGAAGCGATCATCGCGAAGGTCAAAGACGCCGGTCTGACGATTTAGGCACAAAATCACATAAGCAGTATTGACAATCGAATAAAAAGCGGTCGATCGGGGATTATCTTGGGTATAGCTGTTCTTGATAGTAAAATTTGCTAAGGGGATGAATTGCGGTGAAGAGACAACGAATGCTGGCTGGAATATTGGGAATATTGATGTTGGTTTCATTGCTGCCGGGCCGGATTGCGGCGGCAACGGCCTGGTGTGACGGCTGGAGTGTTTCCGGCGTCGCGCGGTTTGATGTAGAGTGGAAGATGACGGTCAATGCCTTTAGCGGCTACGAAAACGTGCAGATCTGTACCGGCACCTACCGGGCGATTATGGCAATTTGCAGCGATAAGATCACCTATCACGCACCCGATGCGGACGGCACGGGCTTTGTGACCGGGACAGTTTCTTATCCGATCGGAAAGGACACCCATACATATCGGCTTATCGGTGACGGGAACCAATGTAAGCTGCTGATTGACGGAACCTATGTACAGGATTTTGTGATTGAAAACAACAGCCAAAGCGCAAAGCTTAAGGTATGGAATATGGGAAGCAGCGCAGGGACGGCCAACTTGATCGTGGAAAGCTTTGTCGCCCATGATGTGCGGCAGGGCGCGGCATCGCCGTCGGCGGACGGCGGTTTTTACGACACCTTTGACGGCAGCGAAACCGGCTGGATGCTAAATGGCGGCTGGGAAATCTCCGGCGGATATCTTACCAATACCAATTACAGCGCCAAGGCGGAATCCGTCAAAAAGGCTTTGCAGTTTTCGGATGAGTATACGATCACCTTTCACGCAAGCGTGCCAAAGATTGGTGCAAACACGGGAATCCAGCTGTTTCTTCCCGGAAAGTGTCTTTATATTTCAGTCAAGGAAAAATTTCTTTTGTTCAATACCAAAAACGGATATATCCCCAGTGAAAATTTTGAAAACCTGGGCGATGCATTTCACGAGTACAAAATTAAAGGCTATAACCACTGTGAAAACGCGATGATTTATTTGGACGGTGCGGTGATTGCGTACGTGGAGCTTTTGGACAGTACAAGAACGGATTATCACATCTTTTTCTATAATCAGGCGATCGAGGCAGACAACGCGATCATGAAAATTGATGATTTCCGTTTTGAGCCGGAAGAAAACGCGATCTTTATGCAATCCCCCGTTGGGGGCGCGGTCTATCCGGAGGGTCAGCCGATTTCATTGATGGCGGATGTGACAAAGGACAGCGCCGCGATTCCCTCTGTTGCGTATCAAATGTATGGCAACACGGTTGCAACAGGCAGTGCGGCGGACGGATATGCGGCCTCCATCGAAAACCTCCCTCCCGGAAACTATGAAATTACACCGACATACGGGGAGCGGAGCGGCGAAAAGGTCGCCTTTACGGTAAAGTCCTCGGTGACGGGAAGCCTTGACGCCGTATGGAACGGCAGCGGCATCCAAATTTCGGCGGCGCTCAGTGATCCCAAGTCTAAAGTCTCTTATGTCGAATATTATATAGACGGCATTTTGCGATCAACGGCGGCAGCCGCGCCGTATCACGCGGCGATTGCCAATGTGACAGCAGAGGCGCATACGCTGACTGCGGTTGCACGCAATGCGGACGGGATTTCGGTGTTTCAGGAAACCAAGGCACTGCGGCCGTCGCTGACCGACGGTTCGGCATCCCAAAGCAGCTCTAACGAGATCAGCTACACGGTGGGCGGCACTGCGGGCAGCGCGGTTTATGAACTGAAAAACGGAAACCACCGGCTATCGCTTCGGCACACTCCGGATGAGGTGTTTTATCAGACGGCGTCGGGCGAGAAAAGCTATCCGGCAGGCAGCGGTTCGTTCACGATTCTTACCGAGGGGCCGTCTGCGGATGTTTATTTCGGCGGCCAGCTTGCGTTTTCGTTCCTCATGCCGCAGACGGCAGAGATCGGCCAGCAGTACCTAGAGGATGGTCTTCGGTTTACACAAAAAGAGATTTCGGTTCCGCAAAACCGAAGAAACTATTTTGTCAAAAGAAATGTGAGCGATACGAAGGAAAGTTATCCCGTATTTGATCTTTCTTATATTCACAACCTGGATTTTGTTGCGGATAAGACGGACGGTGCGCGGCTTGTGTTAAATGACGGATATTACCGTACCGATATCAGTTTAGAGGACGGGAAGTTTTATGTCTGGATGACGCAGTTTGATAAGTCCACACCGCTGCGCAGGGAAGTTGCCGATGCGATCGATGCGGACGATGTGTATTATCGCGTGGAGACGGTGGCCGGCATGTCACGGCTGTACGGAAACGGAAAGTGGCTTGCCTCCTTCCGCAATGCGCACAGTACCGGGGCTGAGACGCTGGGAGTCGATATTACGGTAGGCGATGGGCTGCGGTATCTGGCGGTGCATGACAATACGGATTTATACCTGTATCGGGACGATTTTAAGGGCGCGGCAGAAATCCCGTCCGCAGACTTTTATCAGACGGCAGGCGGTATGAACCTTAGTGTGGATACGGCGGACGGAAGCATGACCTTAGACGCTGAGGGATTGACCGATGCGATTGCGGAACTGACGGCGTACGCCGGTGACGCAAGCCTTTCCTGCGATGTGAACCTTTCGCGGTGCGGCGGCGGTTTTTGGTTCCTGCTCAATCACAGCGTGACCAATGTCTACACCAAGATCGGATATAACGCGGCAACGCAGAATTTTGAGATCGTGGATCGAAACAATGACGATGTTACCGAAACGGTCAAGGCGGTCGGAACGCTTTTGACGGACACGACCGTTCATTTAGAACTTGTGATCAAACAGTCCGAAAGCGGAAAACGGGTTACGCTGTACCGGGACGGAGAGGCGGTCATCACGCAAAACCTGACGGCGGCGCAGCGCGGCAAGGTTGGCTTTATCATGAGCGACAGCACGGCAAAAATCCGCAATTTGTCCTATCGCGGCGACACCAAGCCGGTGACCGGCGTGACCGATACGGTGCACGCGGGAAAGACGGTTCCGCCCACCCTGGACTTGTTGGAGCGCGGCAATGATCTGGTGATGGTTTCGGATTCCGGCCAATGGATGACCTCAAATGACGGCGGCAAGGACTGGAAGATCGGCAGCACGGTTGGCGGTTCTTCATACAACATGATTCGCCTGTCGGAGAAAAAGACAGGAAACTGGAGCGAACAGTCCAAAGCCCTCTCCGGCGCGACCGGCCTTGCCGAAAACGGCGCGGTGCATCTGCGCTTTACGCCAAAGGCAAAGTCCACCATGATCGAGATTTATAACGGCAGCTACCGTTTTCGGCTGCAGAATGAGGGCAGCGGAAGCAACCGCCTGTGTTTGTATCAGAAAAACCAACTCAAGGTGTTTCCCTATCCGCTGGCGTACGGCACAACCTATGATGTCATCGTTTTTCAGTGCAGCGATCATTATGAATGCTGGGCAAAGACCGCGGCCGAGATGTATTACAGCTTTTTAGGCAAAACGGAGGGTATGCGCGACAGTACGGCGGCAGAGAGCGTTGTCATCAAGGCAAACACAACCGAAATCGGCACCTTTGCCGAAACCGAGATCGATTATATCAAGATATACCGCCCGGTTCCGGGTACAACATCGGGCAGCGACAGTACCGAGGCAGACCTTTTAAGTACGGTCAATACTGCGGCGCCGGCACTCGTCATTGACAGTAACGCGGATTTCCGCACCATGGTATCCGACTTTTCCGGTACACAGGGGACAGAGAAGGTCGCAGGCGGAAAGCTATTGTTAAAGAGCGGAACGCACACAGGCGTTGAGCGAACCAATGAGGTGATTTCGGTCAAGCGCACTAAAACCGGCACCGATGAAAACGGCGTGGGACTTTATAATTACCTGACCTACTATTCGACCAACAACGGTGCATCCTGGATCAAGAGGGACGGCTACCTCGCCCCGGAATCGGTGGCAGGGCGGATTACCATGAACAACCGTATTACCCAGGGAAAATCGGGTCGGGTATACTTTGCCTCCTGTGACAACAATAATGAAGATTTTGGCTATACCACGATCTGGTATACCGATGATAAGGGCATAACCTGGCACAAGAGTGAGACTGATCTTGACGCAAAGGCGACCGGGTATTGTATTCAGGAGGTTGTCTGCCTGGAGACGGAGGAAGGAGTTGTCCGCGCGTATTTTCGTAACAATATGGGATTGGTGCATTACTTCAACTCCTATGACTACGGTGTAACATGGGATCTTGACCACATCTACCAGACACCGTTCCTCAGCGCCTTAAATTGTTTTAATATTGAACTGGATCCCTATGATATGAAAACGTTGTATGCGGCGTGGGGCTACGATAACGCAAACCTTCACGGTACGGATCAGTATCCAAGAACCAGGTGGGCGTTTGCCAGAAGCCGGGACGGCGGCGAAACCTGGGAGTTTTTGGGATCGGTACACGAAAATAACGGGGTACAGTTTTCGATGATGAATCTTAGCATCAATGTGGCAAAGAATTATATTGTGATGAATGCGTACTCCGATGATAAGATGAACAACGATCCGCAGTCCTGGAGCCGTACAATTGCGGTGAAGAAGGAGCAGCTGAAACCGACCATGGATTTTGAGCAGCTGCATATGTACGATGCGGAGCAGATTCAAAAGACGCGGCTGATCGGCGAGGATTTGCAAAAGAGCGCATTGCTGATTCATCCAAAGAGCCATAGTGCGGTGCTTAGCGGTGATCGGATCGAAAATGCGGTATATGACGGCGCTATTCGCCTAGAGATTGCGGCGGCCTTTGTCGGCGCAGCAGCAGAGAGAACGGACGGCAATGTAAAACTGACAGTAGGAGATGCAGCCGTTTCCTTTGCGACATCAGAGATTTCCGTCCGCGGCGGCAGGAGCTATATACCGCTTCAGGCCTTTGCGGAGCGGTTCCATCTAAGCGTTACCGAGGGGAACGGCACCCTGATCCTTAGCAGCTATGACGGCTGGTCGGCCGGACAGAGACAAACGCTGCGCACAGCGGTCGATTTGTTTGGCAAAAGTCCGACCGAGCGCGATGCGGAGGAGATCGTTTCCGAGACGGAAGAAGGGCTTTTGGCGGGGATGAACCGAGAAACGCCTGTGCTCAGCCTGGATACCGATACAGAGCTTGTGCCGATGCTGCCGCAGGGCGACACGACAGGAGCTACAGAACCGAACCAGCCCTATCTTCATGGAGACGGGTCATCGGCAAGGGTAGAGGAGGGTTTGCTAAAGCTATCTGCGGCGGCCGAAAACGGCACGGTCAATTGTGTGTCGGCACACGATCCCGATTTTTGTCTTGGTGACATTGCACACCTGCGATTTACCTATCTCGGCGG
>ERZ839767.3925-NODE-3925-length-16014-cov-5.595150_pt1 | contig 16014 bp, 10 predicted proteins | sample MGYA00519879_ERZ839767 | MGnify/ENA primary metagenome ERZ839767 (study PRJEB31850, sample SAMEA3708852) | human gut metagenome | biome: human gut; feature: human-associated habitat; material: faeces | place: China | collected 2014 ...
CTGTTGATTTTAAAATGCTATGCGATCAGGTAACAAAAGTAGGATTCGTTCCACGCGGTACTGTAAAATCAGTACTTGACGGATTGATAGATTCACTGATAACCTATATGGAAATCGGAGCTTCAGTAAGCCTTGGAGAATTCGGAACGTTTCGTCCATCTTTCGGGTGCAAAAGTCAGGATGATGAAAAAGAAGTGACTACGGACACATTAAAGAACCGTAAAATAATTTTCACTCCAGGAAGTGTATTTAAAGGCATGATAAAATCAATAAGTATCCAGAAATTGGATAGTTCTAAAACCAATAGTCCTATCACCCCTGATGATGGAAAGGGAGACGATAAAGGAGAAGGAGGTGGTAGCGGGGAAGCACCGGATCCGGCAGCATAAGTAACGCAACATCATTATTTTTTTGAGACAAATCCGGCTTAAACTCGTTTAAGCCGGATTTGTTAATTTCTAAAATAGCTTGTTTTTCTCACAGAAAATCCCGATTATTGCAGCCTAATACTAATTGAAAGGGCTTCCATGAAAAGAGTCGATTCTGTTATATCTCTTATATATTCTCTATCAAAATCAGAAAAAAAACACTTCTCCTTGCAAGTCATCAAAGACAAAGAGGAAAAAGACTATCTGGTGATTTATGACATTATTACTAAGAGTAAACAGCCAAATGGGAATATAGTAAAAGAGGAGTTTTATAAACGCCGCCCCAATGGTTCTTTTGAAGTGTCTATTCAATATCTATATGAAAAACTAGTAGATACTTTGCTCACTCTGCGCAAAAAGAAAGATGTTTATTATGATCTGCTGAACGATTTGTGCAAGGCTCGTATGCTATATGAACGTTCATTATTTGAAGAATGCTTCGAAATCTTATCCGATACAATAAAACAGGCGCAATTTTACGAGAACAATGAAATACTGACAATTGCACAAAAGTTAGAATTAGAATATTTGCTTCGACTAAACTTCCCCAACATGACGGAGCAGGAACTTTTCCATAAACATTTCATCCAAAACGAAGCACTAAAAAAGATCCGGAAAATCACAGAACAATCTTCTTTACACAATTTATTAAAATATCGTCTTTCGCACATTGGCGCCATCCGAACAGCTAAACAAAAACAAGACATGAATGACCTGATGGTCAACGAACTTTATATAGCAGCTTCCTCCGAAGCGGAAGGGAACTTTGAATTGACACGAAATCATAAACTTTTTCAAGCAAATTATTTAATGGGAGCAGGGGACTATAGAGCTGCCCTGAACTCTTACAAAGAACTGAACCGTCTATTTGAACAGAACCAACAATTCTGGTCAAACCCACCCATTTATTATTTATCCGTACTTGAAGGAGTACTCGGAAGTCTACGATCAGTAGGCAACTATGATGAGATGCCCTACTTTATTGAAAAATTAAAAGAATTGATAGCAGAAGACTCGTCACTTGAGTTCAAAGTGAATGCTACCTGCCTGCTCTTTCAATACGAACTGTTTCCTTATCTGGATAAAGGTGACTTCCTTAATTGTACAGAACTCATGAACCACTATCAGGATTCGCTCTACGACAAAGAAGCATGGTTAAGTCCCATACGTAAAAGTGAATTATTACTTTATACAACCCTCGTACATATTGGTAACCAAAACTATAAAGCAGCAAAGAAATATATAAGTAACGCTATCATCGACCACAATATTAAATATCTACCACTGATGAGAACTATTCGCTTGGTTCGCCTCATCGCCTATTACGAAACACAAGAATACGAACTGATCAGACACGAATCACGCTCCATCACCAGAAGTCTCTCCTCTCCTAAAGAGCAAACATTTAAAACCGAACGAATTATTCTATGGTTCCTGAATACAAGGAATCTCCCTATTTTGCTTAAAGACCGGGAAGCTTTTTGGGAAAAGCTATCCCCGGAAATACAAGAATTATATAATGATAAATACGAAAACCAACTTTTACGCCTCTTCGATTTTACAGCATGGATAGAATCGAAAATCCGGAAAGAGAAACTGTCAGAAGTCCTTAGATGGCATACAAAGACTAAAGAACTTTAAAATAGAAGGTTATTAATGCCTTTTATCATCACAAAAAAGCTGTATTCAAATTCATTTTTTCTCTTTGTAATTATATAAATAGACTTTATATATTTATCCTATCATTCCTTGCTATTCAAATAAAAGATCACATTATATCACTTTTGAAATTATATAAACCAATTATTAATGTAGAAAACGATGCATTATTATTTCTTTCATTTGTATCGTCTTAATTTTTAATACCATGGAAACTGTATCTATTCATAAACCCAAAGTAGTAGTGATTGGAAGTTGCAACACTGACATGGTTGTAAAAGCCAACAGACTACCAGTACCAGGCGAAACCGTCTTAGGCGGAACATTTTATATGAACCCCGGCGGCAAAGGAGCCAACCAAGCTATCGCTGCATCCCGACTAGGAGCAGAAGTTACTTTCATCTCCAAAATCGGATATGACTTATTCGGATTACAAGCTTTGGAAATATATAAATCAGAAAAGATAAACACTGAATTTATCTTCACTGATCAAAAGAGCCCATCAGGCGTAGCACTTATTTCTGTTGATTCTTTCGGAGAAAACAGTATTATCGTTGCACCAGGTGCAAGCCGCTCTCTCTCAATAGAGGACATCAATAAAGCGGAAGAGAAAATCAGGGAAGCGGATATCATACTTATGCAACTTGAAGTTCCGATAGAAACTGCAGAGTATGCAGCTACTATCGCCAATAAGTACAACAAAAAGGTAATACTCAATCCTGCGCCTGCATCTACCTTGAGCAACGCATTTCTTAGAAACATACACACCATACTTCCTAACCGAATTGAAGCCGAAATGCTATCCGGAATTAAGGTCATGGATATAGAAAGCGCCCATCGAGCCGCCAAAACGATAGGGGACAAAGGTATAGAAAATGTTGTCATCACATTAGGTAAAGATGGTGCTTATGTAAAGGAAAAAGATAAATATGCAATGATTCCCGCTAAACAAGTAGAGACAATAGACACTACCGGAGCCGGAGATGTATTCTGCGGTGCATTTAGTGTTTGTCTATCCGAAAAGCATTCATTGACAGAAGCTGTCGAATTTGCCAACGCAGCAGCGGCAATTGCCGTTACCCGTATTGGTGCACAGAGTGCCATCCCTTATAAAATGGAAGTTACTTTATAAAACATAAAAGACCTAGGTTAAATATAAATCTGATTCACATGAAAGTAGTAGTTATTGGAAGCTCAAACATCGACATGGTTGCCCAAGTCAACCATTTACCGGCACCCGGCGAAACTGTCGGCGATGCCTCTTTTATGCAATCCCTTGGAGGAAAAGGAGCAAACCAGGCCGTGGCTGCAGCGCGACTGGGAGGTTCCGTCATTTTTGTCACTTCATTAGGGAATGATATGTATGCCGATATACTCAAAAAGAATTTTGAAAAAGAAGGAATCACTACGGATTACATCATCAATGATAACCAGCATCCTACAGGAACAGCATTAATCTTTGTAGCAGATAGTGGGGAAAATTGTATAGCCGTAGCTCCGGGAGCAAACTACTCTTTATCTCCCGAATCAATCAATCACTTTTCCAAAGTAATTGATGAGACGGAAATAGTAGTAATGCAAGCCGAGATTCCTTACAATACAATTAAGAGTATTGCCCTATTAGCACAACAAAAAGGTAAAAAGGTTTTGTTTAATCCCGCACCTGCCTGTCTGATTGATGCAGAGCTGATGAAAGCTATTGATATTTTGGTAATCAACGAAGTAGAAGCAGCTTTTGTATCAGGTATCAAACATACAGGAGACAATCTGGAAGAAATTGCCGAAGCATTGATTACGGCAGGTGCACAAAATGTTGTGATAACACTGGGAAGCCATGGCGTATATATGAAAAACGCTTATACAAGCGGCAGGCTTCCCAGTTACAAAGTGAATGCTATTGACACAATTGCGGCAGGCGATACATTCTGTGGTGCTTTGGCTGTAATGTGCGCTCAAAAAGAGATAGATATTGAAGCCCTCAAATTTGCTAATGCAGCGGCGGCAATTGCCGTCACTCGTTCAGGGGCTCAACCATCCATCCCTACTCTCGAAGAAGTGAACCACTTCATCCTAAAAAACGAATTACCTTATCGCTCAACTTCTAAATTTAATGAACATGAAAACCTACTCGAACCGACGATTCATTCTATCAGGTAGAAATCTTCTGTCAGCAACTGACGGTATAAGACATAGACTTATACTGTTACTTAGCTGTCTATTCATCTTCTCAATGAATATACATGCGCAAAACACTGTATCAGGTACTGTTAAAGATGGTAATGGGGAACCCCTACTCGGAGTTTCCGTTATCGTTAAACATGGAAAAACAACTACGGGAACCGTCACAGACCTCAATGGACATTATCAAGTGAAAGCAGAACCGAACGCTACTATTGAGTTCAGCTTTATTGGATTCAAATCAGTAACAGTACCGGCCAATCAGAAAATGATTAATGTGACCCTACATGACGATAATCAATTGCTGGATGAGGTAGTCGTTGTCGGCTATGGAACTCAAAAGAAGGTTAATTTGACAGGAGCCGTTAGTCAGGTCACAGCCGAAATACTGGAAAACCGCTCCACATCTTCCGTTACGCAAATGTTGCAAGGAGCTATGCCAAACGTCAACATTCAGGTAAATACCGGTAGCCCCGGAGCAGGCGGAACAATCTCCATTCGTGGAATGGGTTCCGTGAATTCCAGTTCTCCTCTTATTCTGGTAGACGGTATTCCCGGTAGTATAGATCAACTGAATCCGAATGATATAGAATCTATCTCCGTTCTTAAAGACGCTTCTTCAGCAGCCATTTATGGTGCGCGTGCAGCATTCGGCGTAGTCTTAGTTACCACTAAGAAAGCAAAATCCGGAAAAGCAAAAGTTTCTTATGATGGTTATTTCTCTTGGTCGAAGCCGACAGTCTCCACCGACTTTGTTACTTCGGGATATGACCACGCTTATATTTACGATACTTCATACATGGGACAAAAGGGGTTCATGGGAGCTGCTACCGGATATACAGAAGAAGATTATAAAGAGCTGGAAGCACGTCGGTATGATACAACAGAGCATCCGGATCGTCCCTGGGTAGTTACAACAACAGAAAGTGATGGCAGACAAAAATACAACTACTATGCCAATTTCGACTGGTGGAACTGGATGTATAAAGAAAGAATGCCATCCCAATCTCACAATGTCAGCATCTCCGGGGGCACCGACAAAATCCAATATTATGTATCCGCAAATTTCTATTCAAAGGATGGTATGATGAAACGGGTAGACGAGAAATATACGCAATACACTTTAACTTCGAAATTCAATGCAGAAATCAAATCATGGCTGAGAATTGGAAACCAGACGAACTATTTTGACAGCTCGCACACTTATCCTGGTGAAAATGCTGCCAATGCAGCTTTTGCCAGAACCATGATCAACTGTGCACCTTACTATGTACCCATCGGACCGGATGGCAACTATACCGGTTTGATGAAAAATGGAAAAGTCATCAACGAAGGTCGTGTAGCAGATATATATGGAGGCGTCTCCAAAGGGAATGTAGGAAAAAGACGTTTCCGAAATACATTCTCTGTTGAAATTACTCCCATCAAGAATTTATCCATAAACGCTGATTATACATTCGGATTCACGATGGATGATAACTGGAAACGCCAGGGATTAGTATATATCTCTAACGGGTATGCCAACGAAACGCAGTTGAGCACCACTTCCACTCACAAAAAAGACTATATACAGAAATCAATGTCTTATGACCCTTCACATGTATTCAATGCATACGCTACCTACGGTAACACTTTTGCAAAAGTTCATAACGTATCGGCAACAATAGGTATGAACTACGAAAAACAGCAAACACACGATTTACTTGGCTACCGGACAGATGTATTATCTGAAACATTGAATGATTTGAATCTGGCAACAGGAACAGGCGCATCAGACCTCAAAGCTACAGGAGGTGCATCCGCTTACGAACTATTCGGCCTTTTTTTCAGAGCCAATTATAATTATAAGGAACGCTATTTATTAGAAGTAAACGGAAGATATGACGGTTCTTCCAGATTCCTCTCCGGAAACAGATATGGTTTCTTTCCCTCCGTATCTGCAGGATGGAGAATAAGCGAAGAGCAATTTATGAAAGACCTAAACATCTTCGATAACCTGAAGATAAGAGCTTCATATGGTGTCCTCGGTAATCAATTGGGAGTAAGCATGTATCCCTATTCTACAATTACCCAAAAACAGTCTTCTTATATTGTTGGTAATTCGCTTGCCTATTACTTGACTACCCCCGCTCCCGTAGCAGGTGACTACACGTGGGAAAAAGTAGGCACCCTTAACATGGGTATAGATATCAGCGTATTGAATAACAGATTAAACTTCAGCGGAGACTATTTTATCAGAAAAACATCAGATATGTTCGTTGACGGTATTACACTTCCTGCTGTTTATGGCGCGAATCCTCCCCGACAAAATGCCGGAGAAATGAAAACAAAAGGGTATGAAATAACCGTAACCTGGCATGACAATTTCAAATTGGCTGGAAAACCACTGAATTATGAGGTTTTCGGTTCTTTGGGTGATGCTACCTCTGAAATTACTAAATATCAAGGAAATGACACGAATATCTTAACTGATTATTACGTAGGAAAGAAAATCGGAGAAATTTGGGGTTATAAAACCGGTGGATTATTCCAATCGGATGAAGAAGCAACTGAATGGACAAGTAAGATAGACCAGTCGGCAGTAAACAGGGATATTTTAAAGAGCCAGGGAAAATGGTCTGTTGCTCGTGGAGGAGACGTAAAATTCCTCGACAAGGATGGTAATAATATTATCAACAATGGAGCAAATACACTTGACGATCATGGCGACCTTGAAGTTATCGGCAATGAAACACCACGTTATAATTATGGGTTTGGAGCAAATATCAACTGGTATGGGTTTGACTTTTCTATCTCATTCCAGGGTATTGGAAAAAGAGATTTGTATCCGAACAAAGAAATGGAAAAATTCTGGGGTTCATGGGGGCGTGTCAACAGCGCTTTCCTTCCCAAGGGAATTGCCGAACAAGCATGGTCGGAAGAAAATAAAGGTGCATACTTCCCTCGCCTCGAACGTGGTAGTGCAGCATACAATGATGATGGACAGATGCAAGTTGTCAACGATAGATACTTACAAAATCTGGCATATCTGCGTTTGAAAAATCTCTCGATAGGTTATACACTGCCGAGTAAACTTACAACTAAAGCAGGAATCGAACGATTAAGAATCTATTTCGCTGGTGAAAACCTATGTTATTGGTCACCTTTCAAGACTGACTATATAGATCCAGAACAAGCGATGTCTGCCAACGATGCACGTATTTATCCGTTCTCTAAAACGGTGTCCATTGGTGTAAACCTGACATTCTAAATTCCCCAAACTAAACATCTATTAAGTATGAAAACAACAACGATTATAAAAAAAGCCTTTTTGATAAGTTCATTATCGCTTTCGTTTTGCGCTTGTGATTTAGATCAGTTACCGCAAGATCAAATGACTCCGGAGAACTCTCTGAAGAATGAAACGGAACTTAAGTTATACATCAACGGACTTCTGCCCATGCTGTCAGGAGCATCCAATGTAGATAATGGAGCCAGCGTAGCCGCCGGAAGAATGATGGAAAAGACTGACGACGTGATATGGCCCACACTTCCCGATTATATGACTGGCAAAAGAAGCTCAACGCAATCAGCCGGAAGCTGGGACTGGGACAATCTGCGAAAGATTAACATCTTCCTAAAATATTCTGTAAACTGTCCGGATGAGACTATACGTGAAAAATACAATGCAATGGCCTACTATCTGAGAGCACAGTTTTACTATGACAAACTGAAGACATTCGGTGGAGTGCCTTGGTACGATACTGTACTCGAAGATAATAGTCCGGAATTGTACAAACCGCGTGACTCCCGCGAAACGATTGCGAACAAGATTCTGGAAGATTTGGATAAAGCCATAAAAAACGGTGTGGAAACCAAAAGTCTGAATGAGATAACCAAATGGACTGCATTGGCTCTGAAGAGTCGTTTCTGCTTATTCGAAGGAACATTCAGAAAATACCATAACATAGAAGGAGCAGAGGATTTTCTGAAAGAATGTGTATCGGCTTCTGAGGCACTAATGACTTCGGGGAAATACACTATTGACAAAGGAGAAGGAACGGATGTTGCTTACAGAGATTTATTTGCACAACCTGTTACAAACAATGCCAGTGACGTAGAAGTTATAACCGCCTATGCTTATAGCATTTCATTAGGCGTAAAACATAACACCAACTATTCTATCATTAACGCCAGTGGAAACCAGATTGGACTTAGTAAAGCATTCATGGATTCTTATCTGATGAATGATGGTAGCCGTTTTACAGACAGACCAGGCTATGAGACTATGATTTTTGGTGAAGAATTTGAAAACAGAGATCCACGTATGTTTCAGACAGTCAGATGTCCCGGTTACGCCCGCATTGGCAAGACCCATGATGTAAATAGGCTCTATGAGGCCATGCAAATCTCCGCCACTGGATACATGCCGATTAAGTATATACAATCTGGCGATTATGATAAACAGACCAGCAACGAAAATGATATCATCCTGTATCGTTATGCAGAAGTTCTGTTGAATTATGCCGAAGCAAAAGCCGAGTTAGGTACGCTTATCCAGACAGACTTGGATCAAAGTATCAAACTAATACGGGATCGTATCGGGATGCCGAATATGAATATGGCAGCTGCAAATGCTAACCCGGACCCAGTGTTGGCAGTACAGTATCCACTTGTATCAGGAAATAACAAAGGAGTAATTCTTGAAATCCGAAGAGAACGCAGAGTTGAAATGGTTATGGAAAATCTGCGTTATGATGATCTGATGCGTTGGAAAGCCGGCCATTTATTTACCGAACAATTCAGGGGAGTTTATTTTTCAACAGTCACCGCTCCTTCTACCAAGTATGATTTGGATAAACCGGCATATACAGTTAGAAACGCCAACTTTTACATTTATATAGGTGAACGTCCCGCCAATCTTACCGAAAAGAACTCAATCGGGCTAAATGTAGGTATCTTCTTGAGCAATGGCAATTCTGGTAATAAAGTACTCAATACAGATAAAGTAAAAACCTGGAATGAGGAACGTGACTACCTGGCTCCGCTACCAAGTTCCGCCCTTGTTATCAATCCGAATCTAAAACAAAATCCGCATTGGGACAGTCCTTCAGATTAACTAATCTATAAAAAAATAGCAAATAAATGAAACGACGTGATTTTATAAAAAACGCAAGTCTAGCATTATCTGCTGCATTTGTACCTAATATAGCATTCCCCTCTTTCTTAAGGGGGGGGGCTCCTCTAAACAATGTTCTGTACAACGGTGTCGCATTACCTGACGTTTGGCCTCCCAGAAATATTGGCATGAATTACGATCCTATGCCAACGCCTTATTTAATCAACCGACCGGAAATCATTCCAATCGACCTAGGAAGACAACTTTTGGTTGACAATTTCCTGATTGAACAGACAGATATGGAACGCAGGTCATATACACCACGTAAAATGAGTTTCAATCCGGTACTCAAACCGGAGACAGAATTGGAACAGGGTATTTACGGCATTCCCGGAGCCAGTGCCAAAGATGGTGGTGTATGGTGGGATCCGAAAGACCAACTCTTCAAAATGTGGTATGAAGCTGGCTGGTTACACAGAATGGCCTACGCTACAAGTAAAGACGGAATATATTGGGAGCGTCCCAATCTTGATATAGTGCCGGGCACTAATCAGATTGTACCGGAAATCGTAGCAGACTCATCTACTGTGTGGCTGGATCATTTTACCCAAAATGATGAAGAGCGTTTCAAAATGTTCCTACGCTCTCCTAATTCTATTCCCGGTTCCACAGAACGCTTTAATTATGGATTCAGTATGGTTTCTCCAGATGGAATTCACTGGGGTAAACCAGTCAAAACCGGACCATGTGGAGACCGGAGCACCATGTTCTACAATCCTTTCCGCCAAAAATGGGTATACAGCCTCCGGAATCCGGAAAACATAAACCGTGTACCTATCGGACGCTTCCGCTATTACCATGAACATTCCAATTTCCTGGAAGGAGCGAAATGGACAAAAGAAGACCTTATTTTTTGGTTGGGAGCAGACTATCTGGATGATCCGGATCCATATATCGGTGATAAAGCACAACTATATAACTTGTCCGCAGTACCTTATGAAAGCATTATGCTGTCATTACCTCAAATACACCTGGGACCATCTAACGAAAGATGTAGAGAAGCCGGAGTCCCTAAAATAACCGAGTTAAAAGTAGCTTACAGCCGCGACGGTTTCCACTGGGATCGCACCGACCGGCATACCTTTATTCCCGCCGAACGAAAAGAAGGTTCATGGGACAGAGGATATGTACAATCCGTGGGAGGATTATGCGCAATTGTGGGGGATCAACTCTGGTTCTACTATATAGGATTCGAGGGAAACAGGAAAAAGAAAAGTTCGGTTTACGAAAAGAACGGAATGCATGCCAATGGAAGTACCGGCATAGCTGTATTACGCAGAGACGGCTTCGTATCTTATTCCACTTCAAAGGAAAAAAGTACATTATTAACCCGTCCAGTAACATTCACTGGCGAATACCTGTTCGTAAATGTAAATTGTCCAAACGGAGAGTTAAAAGTGGAGGTGTTAGATACTGACAATAATGTAATTCCAGGGTTCTCCGCAGGTGACTGTAAGCCTCTCTCAATAGACAGCACGATTGCACAAATAAAATGGAAAAACAAAAAGGATCTGTCTATTTTAAAAAACCAACCAGTCCGATTCAAATTTTATTTAGCCAACGGTGATTTGTATTCATTCTGGGTAAGTCCCGATATAGAAGGTGCCAGTAACGGATACAACGCAGCAGGAGGTCCGGGTTTTAGCGGAGGTATAGACATTGAAGGCAAAAAGGCCTATAAAAAAGCTGAAAATTTCCCTAACCTGTTAGAAAGATGTTAAAACAATTAATAAATAAAATAATATAGATAACGATGGATAAAAAATTATTTGAAGGCGTGATTACCCCAATGGTGACCCCCCTTATTGACAGAGAGAATATTGATATTAAAGGTTTGGAAAAATTGCTGGATCATTTGATAAATGGCGGAGTCAGTGGAATTTTTCTTATGGGTACTACTGGTGAAGGAACAAGTATTTCTCTTCGAATGAGAAAGGAACTCATTAAATATTCAGTAGCATATGTAAATGGCCGTGTACCTGTATTTGCCAGCATTGCTGATTGTTGTATCGAAGAAAGTCTGAATATGGCATGTTATGCAAAAGAATGTGGAGTCAGCTATTTAATATCCGCACTACCTTTTTATCTGGGATTAACTCAAAAAGAAATAGTCGACTATTACACGACGATTGCCGACAATGTATCCCTGCCTCTGTTCTTATACAACATTCCGGCACAAACTAAATTAATGATTTCCGTAGAAGCAGTCAAGACATTGGCTAAGCACCCGAACATCATCGGAATGAAAGATAGTTCTGGTAACGGTACTTACTTCAATACGCTACTTGCGGAAGTGAAAGCTGAACATTCTGATTTTACCATTCTCGTAGGACCAGATGAAATGTTGGCTTCTACAATGGCATTAGGTGGCAATGGAGGTGTAAACTCCGGTTCCAATCTATTCCCTGAACTTTATGTCAACTTGTTCAAAGCGTGTAAAGCTAAAGATGCGGAAAAAATATTCAATTTACAGAAGCTAGTAATGAAAGTTTCTACCAAGATTTACTCGGTTGACAAATCAAGCGTGTCTTTCCTCAAAGGGTTAAAAGCCGCATTATTTACAGAAGGCCTAATAACCGATTACATCTGCGAACCCCTACAAAAAGTAAATGACACTGACCTGGAAATAATCAGAAAAAATGTAGCGGAATTGAAGAAACTAATTATTCAGGCATTATGAAAACAACCAGCAAATTAATCACTTTATTAATGATCATTACTATGACTTGTTCCTGTGGAAACCCTAAAAAGAAAGCTGAAACTATCACTTCTGACACTGATTCTACAGAAGTAGACTGGAAATATGGTTGGCCGATAGTTGCCAGTCCGACACTCGACATGAATGCTTTAAAGAAACATCAAGCCCAATACCCTGAAAGATGGAAAGCTACATTCGAGTATCTGAAAAGTACAGAATTAAGTAAATTAACTCCTGGTGAATATGAAATTATAGGGCGAGACATATATGCCATTGTTAGTGAATATGCTCCTAAAGAAGAAACAGAATGTAACTTTGAAGCACATCGCAAATATATTGATCTCCAATACCTGATCAATGGAAAAGAGAAAATGGGAGTAACAACATTGGATAAAGTAGTCCCTGTTTGCGAATATGACGAGAAAAAGGATATTGTTTTCTTCAAACCCGATGCACCGGCCATATATGAAGTGGCAACTCCCGGTTTTTTTTATGTTTTCTTCCCTAAAGATGCTCACCGTCCCAGTATAAAAGAGGAAGATGGGATGATTGTGAAGAAAATAGTTATTAAAATCAAAATATAGATATGCTGAAAGATAAGAAATTTTATCCATGGATGGTAGTAGGGATGCTCGTCGTAGTGTCTCTACTCAACTATTTAGATAGACAGATGCTAGCTACGATGCGGCCGTTCATCATGGTAGATATCAAAGAGCTGGAATCTATCACTAATTTCGGACGACTGATGGCTATATTCCTCTGGGTATATGCTATTATGAGCCCCATATCAGGAATGATTGCAGACCGCTTGAACCGTAAATGGCTGATTGTCGTCAGTTTATTCGTATGGTCTACCGTCACTCTTATGATGGGATATGTGCATGATATTAACCACCTGTATATATTAAGAGCATTAATGGGTGTTAGCGAAGCATTTTACATACCTGCCGCTTTATCTCTCACAGCCGACTACCACCAAGGGAAAACAAGATCTATTGCTATCGGCGCACTGACTTCCGGTATTTATTTAGGGCAAGCTATCGGTGGCTTCGGAGCTACAGTAGCCGCTCACACTTCCTGGCAATTTACTTTCCACTCTTTTGGGATGGTCGGTATCATTTATAGTTTTGTGCTTATCGCACTGCTGCATGAGAAAAAAACTTATGTAGTAAATACAGAACAAAGGAGAAGTATAAAGGAAAATCTTTCAATGACCTTCAAAGGATTGGCAGTATTGTTCAGTAATATTGCATTTTGGGTAATGCTATATTATTTTGCGGCACTTAATCTCCCTGGATGGACCACCAAAAATTGGTTGCCGACAATGGTCTCCGATACATTAAATATGGATATGGAGTTTGCTGGTCCGCTTTCTACCACAACTTTGGCCCTTTCTTCTTTTGTCGGGGTATTCCTCGGAGGTTTTATCTCCGATAGATGGGTACAGAAGAATATCAAAGGAAGAGTTTACACCAGTGCCACCGGATTGTCACTGATTGTTCCCGCTCTTTTAATGATGGTTTACGGAAACAATATTATATTTATTGTTGCAGGAGCCATACTCTTCGGACTTGGCTTCGGTATGTATGATACCAATAATATGCCTATTCTTTGCCAGTTCATCCCTTCCCGATATCGCGCTACTGGTTACGGACTCATGAATTTTGTTGGAATAGCCGCCGGAGCCATTATCACAAACGAGTTAGGCAAAGCGTTCGAAGCTAATTATAAGGATCTTGTCTTTTTGATAATGATCTTCTCTGTATGTCTGTCCATATTCCTTCAGTTAAAAGTGCTAAACCCAAAAACTACGGATATGACCGATGAACTAATGACCAAGTCAAAAAATAAATAAAAAACGTAAACTGAACGATTATGAAGTATACATACTCACTTATTAGGTCAATAAAACCATATGTAAACATTATCATGTTTTTACTGTGTTTGGTATCTTATAGTTGCGGCGGTTCAGATGATGGTATATCCGGCCCCCCGGAAAATTCCGGAACTGATCCGGCCCCCGACCCTGATGACCCGTCAGACGATTGGAGAACTCTCTACAATGGAATCATTTTGCCCTCTGTATGGCCACCAAAAGATATAAATATCAGTTCATATGAACCGATGAAGGTTCCCTATCTACAGACGCCTCCGGAAGTAATTCCCATTGATGTAGGCCGTCAGTTATTTTTTGATAATTTCCTGATAGATAACACCGATCTGGTACGCAAATTCTATAAGCCCAAGAAATATGCACAAAATCCTATACTAAAGCCTGAAACAGCTTTGGAGACATCAAATATTCCTGGTGCTTCTGCCAAAGATGGCGGAGTATGGTGGGAACCCAGAGAACAGATCTTCAAAATGTGGTATGAAGCCGGATGGCTCAACAAAATGGCTTATGCAACAAGTAATGATGGTGTCAACTGGGTACGCCCAGATTTGAATAACGGTTCGAATGAGCTATTGACATTGTCCAGATTTCCCGCAAATTCATGTGCTGTCGTATTGGATTATGAGGCATCCGACAATGAAAGATATAAGATGTTTTTACGTTCACCGAATGCTGATGCAACAGATAATGCTGGTTACTGCATGATATCTTCGAATGGAAAACAATGGAGCTGGTTCACAAAAACAGGTCCTTGTGGTGACAGAAGTACAATGTTCTACAATCCTTTCCGTAAAAAATGGGTGTTCAGCATACGAACTCTAGGTGTGCTAGGCAATTCTCCTCATGGAAGAGCCAGATATTATCGGGAACATTCTGATTTTCTGACTGGAGCAGTCTGGACTAAAGCAGATGTAGTATTCTGGTGTAATGCGGATAATAAAGACACTCCAGATCCGGAATTCAATCTACCACCCGAACTTTATAATTTGAATGCTGTAGGTTATGAAAGTATTATGCTGGGGTTGCACCAAATTTTATTGGACGAGAATGAAATTGCCAAAGCTGCCAACAGACCGAAAATCACAGAATTAAAAGTTTCTTTCAGCCGTGACGGCTTCCATTGGGACAGACCTTACAGAGAGGCATTTATTCCTGCTACCCGAGTACCTGGCAGTTGGGATCGTGGATATGTACAATCGGTAGGTGGTATTTGTACAGTAGTAGGGGATCAATTAAGGTTCTACTACATCGGATTTAAAGGTGGAGACCCCTCAAGCTATATGCATTCAAATGGTGCCACCGGCATGGCTATTCTACGCAGAGATGGATTTGCTTCCATGTCTACAACGGGAGAAGGCAGCCTTACGACTCGTCCTGTCACATTTACTGGTAAATATTTGTTCGTCAATGTCGATTGTCCGTCCGGTGAACTTAAAGTTGAGATTCTGGATAAAAATAATAAGGTTATTGATGATCTTTCAGCAGATAAATGTAAAGCCGTTAGTATAGATTCCACTATTCAACAAATAGAATGGAATGGAAGCAGTGACTTATCTTCATTGGTTGGTCAAGAAGTAAAGTTCAGATTCAAACTTAAAAATGGTGATTTATATGCATTTTGGGTAAGCCCGAGTACCAATGGCGAAAGTAATGGATATGTAGCCGGTGGTGGTCCCGGATATATCAGCAATAAGGATACAGAAGGAAAAAAAGCATATGAACAAGCAAGTGGTCTCCAAAAATTCTAATTAATGTAATAGAAACATTTAAAGAAACTGCAGGACAAATCATCAATCTGATCTCAATCCTACATGAAAAAGCCACAGGAAAACAATCAATAACCCTGTGGCTTTTATCTTATGTGACCTAATTCATATTCAAACTGTCATATCCAACAAAGTTTCTCCCTTCGTATTCAATACTTTTATTCTTAACACCTCTTTTTTCTTTTCCAGAATCATCACCGTAGCACTGTCCATCTTATATCCTCCACCAATAA
>ERZ839767.3933-NODE-3933-length-15975-cov-2.680025_pt1 | contig 15975 bp, 19 predicted proteins | sample MGYA00519879_ERZ839767 | MGnify/ENA primary metagenome ERZ839767 (study PRJEB31850, sample SAMEA3708852) | human gut metagenome | biome: human gut; feature: human-associated habitat; material: faeces | place: China | collected 2014 ...
CGTGTTCCGAGATACAATACGGGACTTTACGAAACGACCCAAGCCCTCTACCCGGAAGTTGACTTTACTGAATTTGAGCCAACGCATCAGACAGAGACATTCTACACACCACAGAGTGAAGAAGATATAGCAGTGCTGTATCGAGATTTAGTGAAATACGGATACATCGCACCTGACACTGACTTGAAAACATTTGTCGGTATTTTCAATAAAAAGACATTCAGCAAGCCGGTAGAATGGATTAAAACGCAACGGCAGTTGTCCTTTTTCGTATATCAGGCATTTTACAAATTCAACAAGAAGGATTTGTGGGTAAAAGGAGAATGTTGTTTCAGCATAAACGGACACACTCCGCACAAAGCTTGTTTTGTATCAGGTTACAGTTGGATTAAGCGAGCCGGATGGTTGGATAGGTATGATGTTAAATTAAAGACTATCTGTGATAAGTTCAACCACATTGAAAATACGTTCAATGAAGAAACTTCTGATGAACGGCTCATTCATACGAGCAAAGTTGTATTTTACAGTCCGAATAGCGAAGATGAGATACATTTAATGTTCTCCACCCTACTTGGCGGTGGATATATCTCCTCCGACACCACATTTGCCGCATTCAAAGGTATTTTCGATGAAACGGTATTTGAACATCCTATAGTATGGATGAAAACACAGACTTCACTTATGTACTTTGTACATTTGGCCTTTAAGCAACACAATCCCTATGATGTATGGGTAAAGTGCGTAAACTGCTTCCGCTTGCAAAATGATAAAGTGCCTAACAGAGAAAGTATGGATAGTAATTTTCGTTTTATAGTCAAAAAAGGATTGATGGACACATACGATATTCAACTAAAAACCATTGCAGATAACTATCTTAGCACTCAAAACAAAAACGCCATCAACGCAAAGGTGGCAAACAATAATACTTAAAATAATGTTTTATGTCAAAGAAATTATCTTTGCACCTCTCTCTTTTTGAAAAGAGCGATGCGAGGTTTCCAATGGACTCCTGCGCAGACCGGTAAAGAAGGGCTATTCCGGTTGGTTGAGCAAGCCCAAAAGTCTTACAAAGACGAAGTCACCACACGGCAAAAAAGTTACAGGCGATACGTGCTTGACTTTACCCATTCACATCGGTTTCACGATGCGATTGATGCCTGGAGCAAAAATGAACATCTAAAGAATTACCACACGGTAATAGAGCTTCTGAGAAAGCATGAAATTTTGATTCGCAAACATTTCGACCATGACCTATTGGACGAAAATGGGATCATAAAACTTCTGAACGAATTTTACGCCATTGACCTGTCGGAATCCACTACCGAGTCCGACAACAGCAGTCCGGGGAATCCTATTCAGACCATTCAGAATACCAACATCAAACCTTTACTTGACAGACATACTCTGGACCTCATTGTGCAGCTTGCCAATGAGGTCTGTTTGTTTAAGGAAGTTTTGGATGCAGACAGTGTTGCCATTTGTTATGCGGCAGACACATTGCAGACTGTGACTTCAAGAAACAACAGCAAATTGGTTTTATTGTTGGACAAACTGGCTTCACACGATGTGATAACCTATAACTGGCAATCGGTAATTGCCCAAAAACATCTTGTCATCAGTTCTTCAGGGAAGAAATTACTGACCCAACACGATATGTCATCAACCCTCAATCGGATAAAAGACACCACTCCCAACGCCATAGATAAGCAGTTTTTGGCAATCATAGACAAGTATATCACTCTAATCAAAAACAGAGAAGTATAACAAAGGCATAACAAATTGTTGAGAGTTGTATTGAGAATTGTGTTGATACTCAATAATATCAACATAATCAAGCGAATATACTCATCTACCTTTGCCCTCCGTAATCGATTACTCACGGAGGGCATACCTCCCATTGTCAAATTTAACAGCATCAATCAATGAGACATCGAAGAACGACAAATGAAAATAAGATGCTCTCCAAAATGGAGAACATGATTTCGATGATGGCAACGGAGAAACCTTTTGAACGGCTCCAATCGTTAGAACAAAAGATTAACGAAGTGGATAAAATCCAGACCATCGAGAATTACATTGCACAGTTGAAAGAGCGTATTTGGGCAGTCAAGGAAGTGCTGACTACCTCAGAAGCTTCTGCTTATCTCGGTTTGTCCGAGAGTTATATCTACAAACTCACTTCTCTCAAGCAAATACCACACTACAAGCCAAACGGCAAATTGGTGTATTTCAACAGAAAGGAACTTTGCGAATGGGCAATGAGAAATCAAGTACAAACAATCGGGCAACCTGCTGCTATAACAAAAGAAGAATTATGAATAGAAAAGAAATAGACTTACTACTCTCCCGTATCGAAGGATTGAAATCATTCCTCGAAAACAACTCCTTGGAAAATTTTCAGCAGGAAATCCTGAATGTTGAAAATTACCTGAAGCGATTCGGTTCTTTGGCCGAACTGCTATCCCATCTTGAAAATGTGGAAAAGATAGCTTATGCCGCAAAAGAGTTTCTCAATATAGACGAGGTAGCCGCCTATCTACAAGTGTCCAAAGGCTATGTCTATAAGTTAACCATGCAGAAAGAACTTACCGTGTATAAGCCGAATGGAAAAAACATATTCATTCTCAGGGATGACTTGAACCGATGGATAAAGCGCAACCCCTGTTTCTCCAATATAGAAATAGAAAGGCAAGCCAATGTCATCGCTTACACATTGGGACAAAAAAGTAAAAACAAACCAACAAAAGGAGGAAAAAAATAATGCAACCTGATATGATACAACCCAACAATTATCGGATAGACGAAGCCAAATATAAGTCTTTATTGAAATATATACGGCTGAGTGTTACCGAAAAATATGAGTTTCCACAGGAAATCGTACAAATAGACGGCGTTACCATTGCTACAATCGGAAATTTCAGTGCTTCCACCGGCAAACCCAAAAGCAAAAAGACATTTAATGTCAGTGCCATTGTCGCGTCTGCTCTTTCCGGAAAAGAGATTCTAAAATATAAGGCAGAACTGCCGTCTTGCAAGAATCGAATCCTATACATTGACACAGAACAAAGCAAGTGCCATTGCCACAAAGTGCTTCATCGAATCCTCAAACTGGCAGGATTGCCTACTGACCAGGAAAATGACAACATCCAATTCTTGGTTCTGCGAGAATACACTCCCGACCAAAGGAGAGATATTATACGATGGGCACTCTACGAAGAGCAAAACATCGGGCTCGTAATCATTGACGGCATCCGTGATTTAATCCATGACATAAACAGTCCCAGTGAATCTCTTGACATAATCAATGAACTGATGAGATGGTCAAGCTATTACGAACTGCATATCCACACCGTCTTACATCTAAACAAAGGGGATGACAATACCAGAGGGCATATCGGAACAGAACTGAACAATAAGGCCGAGACTATCCTGCAAATATCAAAAAACAATGAAAATGGAAAAATCAGCGAAGTAAGAGCCATGCACATAAGGGACAGGGAATTTACGCCTTTCGCATTTGAAATCGGAGAAGACTCTCTCCCACACCTGGTAAAAGAACATCAATTCAAAAAGAACAAAATGGACAGACTGGCTTCTTATATAGATATGACCGAGCAGCAACACCGAACCGCCTTGGAAGTAGCCTTTGAAGAATGCGCGGAATATGGCTATCAATCTTTGCTTGAAGCTCTTAAAAAGGGATATGAGAGCATTGGGTATTCAAGAGGAAGAAACACATTGGTAAACTTGTGTAAGTTCCTGTTGGAAAATCATGCCATTACAAAAAACGGTCGTACCTACTCCTATAATAGTTCATTCCATCTCTAAGCAGTATGGTTTAGTTTGTGGGTATATATAAGTAAACCATACTAAAATGAATATAAAAGAAGCGAAACAGATACGGCTCGTGGAATATCTGCGGATAATAGGACATTCTCCGGTCAATGCGCGTGGCTGCCAGTATTGGTATCTCTCCCCATTGCGAGAGGAACGTACCCCCTCGTTCAAGGTCAACGATAATTTGAACGAATGGTACGACTTTGGGCTTTCTGCCGGAGGTGACATCATAGAACTGGGAAAACACCTTTATCGGACTGGCAATGTAAGTATGGTATTGCTCCGCATCAGCGAGAATGCCATTGGCATACCTTTTCAACGGCTACAAAGCCGGAGTGTCCGTCCCTGTCCTATCGAGGAAGAGATGGAAAACGTGGAAGTAAGAGAACTGAGCCACCATGCCCTGTTGTCTTACCTCCGTTCCAGGTATATCAGTGAGAATATCGGCAGGCTGCATTGCAAGGAAATTCATTATGAGCTACGCAAAAGACACTATTTCGCCATAGCCTTTGAAAACAAGACCGGCGGTTACGAGGTGCGCAATCCTTATTATAAAGGATGTATAAAGGGGAAAGACATATCCGTCATCAGGTATAACAAGGATATAATCCAAAACCATGTCTGCGTGTTCGAGGGCTTTATGGACTTCTTGTCTTACCAAGAACTTCATAGAAAAGGAGACTATCATGTCTGCATCGACAGCCCTACCGATTTTCTTGTGATGAACTCAGTCAGTAATCTGAAAAAGTGTCTTGTGGAACTGGAACGGTACACCGCCATCCATTGCTATCTGGATAACGACCTTGCCGGGCGAAAAACAGTCGAAACCATTGCCGGGCTTTGTGGCAACCGAGTAATCGACCACTCCGAAAGTTACTACAACTACAAAGATTTGAATGACTATCTGAGAGGTAAAAGGCGTTAGTCTTTGTCTTCCCTCTGATAGAATTATATTATCCACGAAAGGCTCTCCGCACAGGAGGGATTTTCGTGGATATGTGTGTAAGTAAACCTGGTTATGGATTTTTCCTATTATCTATTTGGCTATAATCTCCCAATAGCCGGTCTTAGTAGAACCTACCCTTTTAATAACATTCAATTCCTGAAGCTGCTTCATTGTTTGGGCGACCCACCTTCTTGAATAACCTGTCAAATTAGCAAGGTCTGTCATGGTTACTTTGGGATTGATTTGTATTTGTTCCAAAATTTGTAGTGCAGTTTCTGGTGCAGTTTGTAGTGCATTTTGCAGTGCATTTTTGAGTGCACCTCGCCTTGATGCCTTCACGGAAGCATCTTTGTTGGCTATGTCAGCTATTATATTTCCGGCAGCTTCGTGGCAAGGAATCGTGATGCGGAAGAATGTGCGGTCTTCATCCGTGACAACGGTTGCACGAGGAGAGCCATTATTCTCCAACACATTTTGTATGGTCGGAATACCCGTAGAACGCCCTTCGGTCATATCCAGTTCTTTAAGATATTCACCCAAGCGACGGTTGCGGTAACGTTTTGAAACAAGAATCTCACAACGGGAAATGTCAGCGGCAGATATACTTCGATCCGGACCACCCACATTTTGAATGGTAATACTATCCGGCTCTACTGTTATTACGACAGGTTCCCATTCCCGATAGTCACGATGATAAAGCGAGTTCGTGACACTTTCTTCCAATGCCTGATAAGGATAAGTATAGAATTTCCTGCTGCGATAGTCATTCTCCGGTTTGATGATACTCTGCATCACGAGCATACGCTTCAAGTATTCCAAAGTACGGTCTATAATCTGCGGAACAGAACCTGTGATGACTGCTCCTTCGTAAAGGTTACTCGGATTATTCAGCCTTCCTTCAGGGAAATAGACAATCTCCACCTGTGTCCGCTTGAAAAATTTGCTTGGATTCTCACAGAACATCATGGCCGCCACGTTTCTCAGCATACGGTTTTCCTTCGGGCCGACAAACAAGTCCATCTGCTCCAGAATCTCTTGCAGTGGTCTGATGTTAATCTCGCTTGCCAGTTTGCTTCCGACTTTCACCAGGTATTCACGCAAAAGCAAAGTGGATATGTCTTCCAAACGAATGTCAGGGTTGCCCCTTTCATCAAATGGCACACGACTGGCAAGTTCGCGAAGTTCATCCAGCACCTCACCTTTGGCGATAATGCTGCTTGTTCCACTGCGGATATAGAAGTATTCCTTGGAACCGTTCTTTGCCGTTACATTCTCCGGAACAGAATACGGACGGTTAATCCCGGCAGGGCACCATATTACGAGTACAGTCTTGCCGTCCACTTCCTCCATGCTTGTCCGAGGCATATAGTACGGGGCTATCTTGTTATTATAGCCGACCATATCCTGAAGGATGTCATCAATTTCTTCAATGGGTATTCCTTCAACAGGCCGAATGGCAACTCCAGTCTTGTCGTCAGTGTCAACGCCTACCACGATATAACCGCCACCAAGGTCGTCAAAATCATTTGCGAAAGCGCATACGCTGTGGTATATGCTCACCGGATTCCAACCTTTCTTAAATTCAATCCGATTGGACTCTATCCTCTGTTTGTTCAGCAGGTCGTCTATGTTGATAGCAAGTGCCATAATTATTTATCCGCTTAATGGTAATTGTCCTCTGTTCGTCTTTCAAAATATATATGGCAGTTTTGCGTTTTCGTCTTTTATTACCACAAACACCTTGAAAATCTGTTGCAAAGTTAATGATTTTGCACGAGTTGAGCAAAGAAACGAGTGATTGGTTTAATAGTCATTGATGAATAAGAGACTTTCATCATATCTTCTTGTGGAAATCAAAAAAAGACGTAAGGCCAAGCAAAGTGGTTATCTTTCATCCTCGTCTCAATCCGGCTCGTATTTCGGTTCAAAAATGCGCTTAAAGTATGATAATTGAGTATGATTTTAGATTTTCTCGGAATAATGTTTAATATTCAGCCGCTTTTTGCAAGGATATTTCGTAGTATGAAATTATTGTATTTCCTTTGCATTCATATTTTAATCATATTCTAAAATCAGACTATAAGATATGAAAGCATATTTCATCTTCGCCATTGCGCTGACCGTGGCATACATCATCTACTACGCTGTGATGATAGCAAGAGACCTTTATGGTAAAAACGGAGAAAAGATAAAATCCGGAGAAGAAGAATTTGACGTGAGCGATTTTGACGAGGAAGAAAGCGTCAGCGTGGTGGAGAACGACAAGGGATTCAATATCGGTGACAACGAGTATGAGACACACTACATCGATGAGACACAGAATGTGTCGGAGGAAACAAATCCCACAGACGAAAAGCCGAGACAGGATGTCATCGAGGCTCTGAACAACAAGGTCAAGGCTAACATGGAAGAGACACAGGTCACCTTCTCCAATCCATATAACTCTGCGGAGCTGTACAAGCTGATGATTCAAAACGGCATTGGAGAATTGCATCCGGACGGAGGTGTAACCACCAAGAACGTAATTGATGAACTATGACCCGACACAATGGCAAAAGAATACTAAGCGCACTGTGTACGCTGCTCCCTTGTTCCGTCTTCGCCAAAAGCGGCGGCGTGAACTACTCGTGGGGAGCGGACGCGCTGGCTTCCATGCACGACTATGTGGTGACGATGATGCTCTATGTCCAGTACATCATTTATGCGGTTGCAGGAGGTTTTGCGGTCATAGCCGCATTCCAGATATACATCAAGATGAACACGGGCGAGGACGGAATCACCAAGCATATACTCACGCTGGTCGGAGCCTGCCTTTTCATCATCGGTGCGACAATAGTCTTTCCGGCATTTTTCGGCTATCGAATTTAGAAAATCACGAGTGTAAAACAATCAATAAAGTTCAATTAAAACAAGACAAGCATGTTTGAAAAAGTAAAACGATTCGCAAAGAAAATCGCGACTTCAAAGAAAACGCAGATGACCTGCCTGATGATGGTGTGCGGAGTGACCGCTTTGATGGCACAGACTACCGCAGGAGACTACTCGGCCGGAACAGCGGCTCTGACCCAAGTGAGCGAGGAAATCGCCAAGTATGTTCCTATCGTGGTGAAACTCTGTTACGCCATTGCCGGTGTGGTAGCCGTAGTGGGTGCGATCTCGGTATATATCGCGATGAACAACGAGGAGCAGGATGTCAAGAATATCTTAGTTCTCCGAAATGCGTTTGAAAAGACAAGAAAGCAAACGAAAGTAAATACGCTAAGTATCAATGCTTTAAGCGATAATTTGAATTTTCCGATGTTTGTCAAACTCACTCTTAAAAAGACATAAAAGACAGTTTCTTGTTTCCGTTTTGTTTCTCGTTTCTCGGTTTGTTTTCTTATCTTTACATCAGTTTTCCGAAGTAAGGGAAGAGAAAAAAAGCAAATGTCAGCATAGGAAACCATATCTGACATAGACTTTCAACAAGAGGGAGAAAGACCCTCCAATGTAGCAGAATACAAAAACAAAATAACACTTCATACATCATGGCAAGACCAAAGAAACAAGTAAAGCTGAAAGAACCGATTAAAATTCGGTTGAAGTCGCTCGCAGATGGCAACAAGAGTATCTATCTTGACATCTACTATAAGGGAGTGAGAAAGTATGAATACCTCAAACTCTACCTCGTTCCCGAAATCAACCCTATCTGCAAGGAACAGAACAAGCAGACTATGGCGGTTGCAGAACGCATCAAGGCAGAGCGCATCAAAGCCCTGCATGGTCACGGCATACAGGATTGGGAAACCGTCAAGAAAGGTTCAATGCTTCTCACTACTTGGATAAAGAAGTATTGTGAAGGTGGTGTCGGCATCAAGAAGTCAACGCTCCATTGCCGTGTGGAAATGATGCACACTGTGGAGAAGTATCTTGACGAGACCAATAAAGGCTTCATTTCTCTTGAAGAGGTCAATGCGGAGTTCTGCCGTGGATATGTGAAGTTCTTGCGAAACTTCCCAAACTCCCATATCAAGTATGGCGAGCCAAGACCTATCAGCGAGAATACGGCAAGCCGATACCTTGGAATGTTCTCCACTGCACTCAACAACGCTGTGCGACAAGGCATTATCCGCAACAACCCTATGAAGGAACTTGATGCACGTGAACGCATCCAACCCAAGGACGGCAAGAAAGAGTATCTGACCATTGAGGAACTTCGTACCCTCATGGCTACGGACAGTTACCGCCCAGAGGTCAAGGAGGCTTTCATCTTCGCCTGTTTTACTGGATTGCGATTAAGCGACATGTACCGTCTTGCTCCGATGCACATCTTCAAGACCGCTGACGGAAAGGGCGAATACATAGACATGGAAATGCAGAAGACGGAGAAGCCAGTTATAATACCTCTCTCGGAAGAGGCTAAGCGGTGGTTGCCAAAGCCAAGAGGAAATGATATTCCTTTCTTTGATATACCAACCACACAGACCGTTATAGGCAGGGCTCTCCGCAAATGGGCGGAAGCGGCAGGGATAGAGAAGCATATCTCATTCCATTGCTCACGGCACACGTTCGGAACGATGATGCTCACTCTCGGTGCAGACCTTTTTACCACAAGCAAGCTGATGGGACATTCCAACATTCAGACCACGGAAATATATGCTAAAATCGTGGATAAGAAGAAGGAGGAAGCCATCAACCTCATTGACGGTATGTTCACATAACTCATTGACAACGAAAATATATAGAGACATGACAATAACTATCAGACAAAAGGCACTTGCCAACGACAACATAAGCTTGTATCTTGACATCTATGATGGTGGCAAGCGCAAGTTTGAATTTCTTTCCCTCTATTTGTTGCCAGAGGTTGATGCAGAGACCAAAGCAAGGAACGAAGAAACATTGCAACGTGCTCACCAGATAAGGGCAGAGCGTATTCTTCATCCAGAGACCATCCCAGAGGTAGGTCACTTGATGATTGTGAAGGAAATCCCCAATGACGAGTCTCCAGAAGTCTTGGACTGGATCCAGACTTACATCGACTGGATGAGCGACAATACAGACTACTCCAAGGCTATTGTTGACCAATCAAAGTATCTGAAATACCTAATGAGCGAGTTCCTTGCCAACAAGCGCAGACCTCACATCACTCTGAGGAAGTTCGATAAGGCATGGTTCAAGGCTTTCTTCCTTTGGTTGAAGAACGACTATGTACCACAGAAGTATGTACGAGTTGAAGCCAAGCCTTTGTGTGAAGGCTCACTTCACAATGTTCAACAGCGCATAGTGGCGGTATTCAACAAGGCTGTCAAGTTCGGTAAGTTGAAGGCTAACCCTTTCTACCAGTTGGAGAAGTCAGACATCTTTTCCAAGCCAAAGACATCACATAAGCAGTATCTCACTCCCGATGAACTGAAAAGGTTTATGGCTTCAGATGAGAGAAGTCCAGGAGTTGCAGAAGCACAGAGAGCTTTCGGTTTCGCCTGTCTGACAGGACTTCGTATCAGCGACATCAAGGCTCTGCGGTGGAGTGACATCAAGAGAAACAAGGTAACGAACACGCTTGTAATCGTCCAAAAGAAAACCAAGGCTCTCAATGCCGTACCAATCGGCAATACCGCCTTGTCATGGATGCCACCCAAAGGCGATGATGATTTTGTGTTTCACCTTCCTGCCAAGGCTAATGTGGATGCAGCCCTTAAAAGGATAGCCAAGAAGGTGGGCATTGAGAAGAATATCTCTTTTCACTGCGCCCGACATACATTCGGAATTTTGGTGCAGGCGGTTACCGCCAACATTGAGACTACCAAGAAGCTGATGGGACACAAGTCGCTCAAATCCACCGCCATCTATGCAGATGTGCTGACGAATGAAAAGGTCAAGGCTGTTGACAACACGAAGAAAGCCTTTCGAGGTCGCAAACAGCGTGAGGAGAACAAGCAGATACCGAGGACAAAGCGGACAGCAGCCACCAACACCCATCCACGCAAAACTACATTTACACAGGATAACAAATAAACGGAACTTTTCAGGATAACAACCAGTAAATTTCACTTTTGTAGTCCCCATTTTTCGGGCAGGGATTTCTCTCTGCCTTGGGGGACTACACTTTCAAAACAAGCAGTACAACGAATTACAAACAATTAAATTACAGGATAATGAACAAAACTATCGACACCGAGACTCTTCTCTTGAAGGTAGAGTCACATGAGCACCGCATTGGGATAATGGAGAACCTTCTCCGTGATGCCAAGCAAGTATTGACACTGGAGGAAGCAGCCTTATTCATGGGCATATCAAAGAGCAGTCTCTACAAGATGACACACAAGCATGAACTTCCGTTCTTCCGTCCCAACGGCAAGATTATATACTTTGAAAAGTCCGAGCTTTTGAACTGGATGCGCCAGAACCGCAGTATGTCCGAGGCTGAGACCAAGGCTGCAGCGACCAAGCACATGAGTGAACTTTGTAAATAGACATGGCGATGATGAAGGACGATATTTCCCATGAGGAGTACAGAAGCAAGTTGGCAAATGTTGCTGACCTTGCCGTGAGCTACATCAATACTGGCAACGGCTACTTTCGGATGCGTGATGCTTTCAATCAGCTTGCCGAGCAATGCGGAGCCAACAAGGGCATCAATGATGAAGCAACTGTCGGCAGAAGAAAACTTCTTGTCCAGTCTGTTTGCATTGAGTGCATTTCACGATTAAGCGGTCATTCTAATGACAGGTTGCAAGGCGAGCTCTATGTTATAGCAGAGGACATTTCCCCAAGGCGAGGACGGCACAGATGATTTTCTCTTTACTGAGAAAAACAGTCTTGCCATTTATGGTTATAATATTCAAAATTTACAGAAGATGGATAAACAAAAGATACATTACTGCTTCACGCTGTCCGATGTACAGATGGAGTATCTTCGCTGCAAGAAGTACAAGATTGACCGCATGGAATGCTTCATGTCTCTTGCCTCTCTTGCTGAACGTGAAACAACACTTGTTTCTATCAGCAAGACCCAACAAGTGGAAATCTTGTGTGGGCAATGTCTGGTTGACAATACCCAACTTGCCAAACTCTGGGATAAAGACCGCAAGACCGTCCCAAAACTTTTACAAGCTATGGAGGCTGTGGGCATTTCCTCTTCACAAAAGGTTGGAGACAACCGCATTATAACCCTGCATTCACTCTCTGGTTGGTATGTGGACGGAAGATTTGTCAAGAACGGCTTTTCATTGAAGCGCAATGCGGATGGCTCTGCAATCGTCCATACGGAAGTTCCACAAGCAAGAGTATTTGTTACGACAACGGAGGATGATACAAAGTCGGACAAGGAAGATGGGCATTTTTCCAATGGAATATCCGATACAGACAACAAGGGCAATTCTTCTACGGCAGATATTTCTTCTTCCCTAAATTCGGCTTTATCTAATGATAATGGAAGCGTGGGTAAGATCGGAACGAATGGCAATCTTTCCGATGCTGTTACTGGTGGAATTTCCCCACAACAGAATTACTCAAGACAGTCTGTTGGCAATCCTTCTGCCGTGCAAGAAGCAGATGCCAAACAGAATGAGGGAGAACACAACACATATCCACAGCATCTGGCAGGAGGACAAACACAACAGTCTAACGGTTCTAATGACAATGGTTACAAGGCTAACAGCTACCATAACGGCAATCAATAGGCATAAAGAGGCTAATGAGCCACCATACCGATAAATCATCCCAAAGGACGATTGACCGCCATAGGCTACCGCCAAACTGTTATACGTTTAAGCAGCCTTGGGGACGGACGCTGTTAAAAGTGCCGTCATTTTATAGGTACTTTTCGAGAAATCCTTTTGTAATACAGAAGCCGTGTCCGTCTTTCTGTATTCCTAAAAGTTTCTCGGACTACTCGCAGGCTCGCAGTCGTGACCACCTTTGTAAGATGCTTGTAATCATCCCTTTTTAATCAGAGACAAGGACAAATGAGAAAGAAGAACATCATAAGAAAACCGCCTACGGAAGTCCATACCTACCGATGCACGAAAGAGGAGTTGATGCAGCTCCAGACGCTTGCCAAGGAGTGTGGGTTAAGCCTGAGTCGCTATGTCGTTGAGACTGGCTTAAAGCACCGTCCACGCATGAGGCTTACCAAGGATGAGGTGGACGCTCTCAACTCTCTCGCCATCGCAAGGACGGATTTGATAAAAATCAGCAACGTGCTATCCAAGAAAACGGCTGAGGAAAAGGCTCGGTTCTTCAAGAATGAGAAGTTCATGCGTTGGTGGATTGATGCCGTTGCAGGACTTATCCAACATTAGTATAGCATAGAAGATTATATCGCAACAAACGTACAAACCAAATCATAGGAATAATCATGATTATGCTCGCAAGGGTCGTATAGTATGGAGACAATTCCGTAAGATACGCATTGGAAAAGGAAAAGACGGTCAAGGTGAGCCACATACCCGAAGGTCTTGACCCTACCGCCATCTGGTATATAATGAAGCATCATTGCCAGTTTCATCAGGCAGAAAGAACAGTGGACAGAAAGTTGGAAAGGTTCATGACTACTTTTGTACTTTCCCCATCAAAGGAAGAATCTGCCAACTTCATAATGGAGGATTGGTCGAACCTTCAAGGCCAAGCCTTGGAAGTTTTGGATTCCGTCGGACTTACGCCCAACGGTTTCTCCAATGAGATAAAGACCAACTTCACCAATTCTATGAATGTGGGTGGATTGCACTCTGATTCCAAGCCAGGAACGCAGCACCTTCATATTGACTGTTGCCGTGTGGATATGGAAGGCAATACCAATGATGTACATGATATTCATCTCCGGGCAATGAAGGCTGCGGAAATTATCAATATACATCATGGGTGGGAACAGCCTCAAGAGATTCGGAATATGCGAAAAGTGGAACTTGCGGAAGGCTGTGAAAGCACCCTCAAAGATATGCAGCAGTTTAACATTGACAGATACTTCAACTTGTTACGCATGAAAGGTTATGAGGTAAGACCACGCTATGATAAGCGGCGGAAACTTGTCGGCTATACTGTCGGCAGGAATGCTTCTGTGTTCAAGGCTTCCGAGATAGGCAGAAAGTTCATGGTATCAAAGGTTGAATCCACATGGAAAAAACTCTATCCATAGCCTACACAGGTCAAATCAAAGCCTTCTTCTTCTTCTTTTACTCCAACAACTAGTCCTGTCGTTCAGACTCCAATAGCATCACAGCCAAAGGTACAGCCACAACCTACAAAAACGGCATTCCACATCAACATTGGCGATGATGTCAAGAAAGTTTGGATTCCGAAGTCGTCAAAGATGTCTTTGCTAATGAGGTTCAAGTACCAGAGGACAATGATATTGCGACAACAGAGAATGTTTCCCATGTAGAGATGTTGTTGTTTGTAGGGTACATTGATGCAGCCACTTCTATGCCTGAGGCATGTGGCGGTGGCGGTTCTGCTCCTTCTTCAGGTTGGGGCAAGAAAGATGAACTGGATGTTTGCCCATCGTTGCGTACAGATGGCTCATTCCATGTGCAAGCCAAAGCCACGCAGCAGAAGTTTCCACCGATAAATCAAAGATAATATGGCATTCAGAAAAAGAAAGACAAACATAGACAGTGAAGAAAGACCTGATTTCGACAACATGATGGATGATGTTGAAAACGAGGTTGAGACACAACAAGCTGAAGACGGACTTGTAAACCGTGTTCCAGAGTTAAAGCAGTTGAGTGATGACATTGACAAGGCTACTCACACCTTTGCCAATGCCACACTTGAACTGGAATCTGCCATTCAGCAGTATCAGCGTGCCGAAGTAAACTTGGGCGGTGCAATTACAACCATTGGCAAAAAAGTAGACACCATCAATCTGCATATAGACAAGGTCTTAGAGGATGCTCCGACCAAACTCAAAGTTTCAGTCCATGTCAATGATTCTGACTGGCAGAAGATTCAAGAACTGTTTGAGCAGGAACACCAATGGATGGCTTCCCAAATGCAGAAGCATATTCGTGAAGTCAATTCCATGTTTGCCGATGAGCGAAAGAAAGTGCGTGAGCGATACAAGGAATATGATGGTTGTTACCTTGGTCACTATGCTCAATGGTTCTTTTGGTTCTTCTTCACTATTGGCATCTTTGTGATAGCAGGTGGTGTAGGTATGATGATTGTGCAGAATTTTGGTAAGTAATAACCGACCGACTTGAGGTTCATCTCTAAAATCAGTCAGAGTCCTTAGAGTTAACAGTAATGAAATTTGAACGCTCCTAAATTTTATATACGTTCTTTTTTTCCTGTTATCATATAATGTTCTGTAAAATTGTATAAAGTTGGATCTATATCAACTACCATCAGTTCATCAGACTCATAGTTGAAGAAATCATCAGCAAAGGCAAGTACCAATTAAAGTTAATGCGAATCTTAAAACTATCGTCACATGCTAATTGATTTTTTAATTTTGTCTTTGGCTGTACAACCCTTTTATACTTAGAACCTGCCTCTGGCAGTTTTATCAACTCAAATAATATTTGCATTCGTTGATTTGATAGCCCTAAGAAAAAATTCCAAATCTGTTCGTATGTTTGATTGTTTTTTGCTGCCTTTTTTCTGCTTTCGTTTCGTTTGCACTCGTCATTTTGCTTTCTCTTGTATATAGCGGTAAAGCACCACAATATAAATATGATAAGTAAGTATACAGACAAGAGAATGATAAATAGCTCTAATAATATACTACTTTGAGCATACCAAAATCTCGCTGTTACAAGTACTACGAGTACTGCAACAAGAAAAGGAGTCCCTAACAAGACTTGTTTAATGAAAATGGTTAACGGCAACAATATATCTTTTTCCAGTTCTACAAAACAATTATAAGATACCAGACGGCGGAAAAGATGGGTTAAATGTTTGCATACATATTCGTTATAATAGTGCCTGAAACATCTGAATCCACCCGAATGGAATAAAATCAAAATAATCATCATTTCTGCATCATTCATACGATTGAGTTTGTTTTAATGATTATGATTATGTTCTTTAACCATGTATTTTTCTTGTTGTAATGCAAATTCTTTGCAGAAATCATCCGCCATACAATAAATCTCTGTAACTTTAGCTTCTGAGGACATAGTGATGGTAATTATATACCATTTTATAGTAAATGAGCACAAGTTTTGTTTTATCTCAAACTCCTCCGTCACTTCGTGACACCTTCTCTC
>ERZ839767.3944-NODE-3944-length-15931-cov-2.602041_pt1 | contig 15931 bp, 12 predicted proteins | sample MGYA00519879_ERZ839767 | MGnify/ENA primary metagenome ERZ839767 (study PRJEB31850, sample SAMEA3708852) | human gut metagenome | biome: human gut; feature: human-associated habitat; material: faeces | place: China | collected 2014 ...
TGCGCTCCATGACTAAAGTGGTGTAGGAGGCGGAGATGTTATAGTAGTCGATATACTTCTGCGTTACCTCCAAATGGTACTCCCGGCGGTCGCTGGGGGACTGGATTTTCTTCACATAGCCCTTCTTCACCAGGCTGTTGACCTTGTAGGCGGCATTAGGAGGCGAGATACGCATAAAGGTGGCAAACTCGTTCACCGTGGGACGGTCCAAGGCCATGATACTCTCCATACAGAAGGTCTCTACCGTGGTCAGACTGGCTTCCCGGTCTTGAAAGCGCAGAAAAATCTCCTGATAAAAATGCAGTTTAAATTTTGTGTACACCTCGTTAAACACCTGATCCAGCGTAACGACCGCCTCCTCCGCGCCGAAGAATTTCCTTTACAGTATATCAATTTTGCGGGGAAAAGGCAACCGCCTTTCACTGTACAGCAAAGGTCAGCTCTGCGGTGCAGGCCACCTGACCGTTCACCGTGGCCTGACAGGTGCCGATCCCTACCGGACCCCGGCGGCGGGTCAGCACGCACTCCATCTCCAGCACATCCCCCGGGACGACCTGCCGCTTGAACCGGGCGTTTTTCACACCGCCGAACAAGGCGAGCTTTCCACGGTTTTCCGGCAGGCTTAATGCGGCCACCGCGCCGGTTTGGGCAAGCGCCTCTAGAATCAGCACGCCGGGCATGACGTGCTCCTGGGGAAAGTGGCCGCAGAAGTAGGGCTCTCCCACGCTGACGCACTTGATCCCCCGGGCCCACTGGCCCGGTTCATAGTCCGTGATACGGTCGACCAGGGCGAAGGGGTAGCGGTGAGGCAGGATCGGGGCGATCTGATCAGAATTCAGTTCCATATTAGTCCTCCCATTTTTTCAGCAGCAGGCAGCCAACGCCTTCTTGCAGCAGGAGGGTATCCAACACGAGGCATGGGCGCCCTTTGCCGAGGGGAAGAATGACATATTTAACCATCCGGTGTTGAAAGAGATTGCCTCTCGACACGGCAAGAGTGTGGGGGCCGTCATTCTTCGCTGGTTGAACCAGCGGAATATCGTGGTGATTCCCAAATCCGTGCGTGTAGAGCGTATGGTCGAGAATTTCAATATCCTTGACTTCACGCTTGCCGGGGAGGAAATGACCGCCATTGCAGCACTGGAAACGGGCAAAAGCCCCATTTACGATGACATGGACCTACAGATCGTGAAAGGAATCGGATTGCACAAAATTCATGATTAAACCACTTGAATAGAATATAAATTTTTAACACAGGATCTTAATACTGGTGTCGAAATACCTCCCACAGGTGCTTTTTCATATCCACGCACCCGTTGGTCAAAAACGTAACACCCTCATTTTCCAGCAGGGTGCGTTGTTCGGTCCATCCCGGTGCGGTTTCTCCGATGCTGTTTACGACCCGATGGCAGGGAAGCGTGTCATCGGGTGCCAGAGCCATTGCTCGTCCTACCCATCGTGCGTGTTGTGGTCGTCCGGCCAATATGGCTATTTTGCCATAGGTGAGTACTTTACCCAACGGGATCTGCCGGGTAATCTCGTACACTTCGTTGAAAAATTCTCGTAATGTTTCGTCCATGTTCGCTTTTTGTTACGTCGTGACGGTATGAAATTTTTCTCTTGGTCTTCTACTTTTCCTCTTTTTTCTCAATAGGTTCGGGTTCTTTGGCTTCTTTGAAGATGTCGAATTTGTTCAATGGTTGCATGTATTTCAACCAGCGAAAGTCTTTCAATCGGGCTTCTTCGGGATCGGCCAAGAACAGGGGATTGAGTTCCCCGTCGGGTTTGTTGATAAAGATGATGTCCGTGACTTTCCGTTTGTCGATCATGATACGGATGTTGGAGCTATTGGCGGTGTTAACACCAATGATGTTTCCTTTATCATCGGGGAAGTAGATGGTTTCCCCGTTACCGTTCACGTATACCATATATAGCTCATTATCTCGGAAATAACCGGTCATATTACGCCCTTTGATTTGGTCGTACATTTCAGTTTCCTCTCTTCGGGCAACCATAAAGGCCTTCGTGTTTAGGTAGAATTCTTTAATTGTTCCATTGCCCGTGAGCAAGGAAATCTTTTCTGCCGTCATTTGGTTACCACTGGCCCATGTTACCGGGTCTTTGTAGAGGGTGATGGTGGAATCAACGGAAAGATAAACCATAGAGTCACACAAGCCCTGCATATCTTGACTAAAGAACTTGACTTTATAGTAAGCTCGTAAAATCTGGTTCTTGGCAGAGTCCTGATCCATGAATAGGGTGTCACCGTGTACGAAAAGAGAATCTTGCTTTCCTACCATGATTAACAGGGCGCTATCGGTGACGAATGCTTTGTTTTGTTCCCGATCCATCTGGGCGTATTCACCTTTCACGATTACGTTGTTCACGGTGTCCACGAGCGTGATGTTCTTGTAGAGATTGGCCATCCCGGTTATACTATCAATTACCATGGTATCGGCCACACCCTCGTAACTTAAGTGGGTAACCCGATTGTTTTTGTATAGTTCGGCATGTCCTAAATTGGAATCATACCATCCATCCTCGGTGTAGAGGGTATTATTATCTTCTCCTTTCCCGTATATGTTCGTGGGGCCTAGAATGGAAACCAGTTTGGTTTCTGTGTTGTATTTCAAGGTGTCCGAGAAGATCAGGTATTCGGGAGAATTGACTTTTACGCTATCCTTGAAGAGAGCTATTTTCGTTTGGGTAAAATAGTTTCCTTTTTTACTATCCAACGTGTTCTGACTATCTTTCAGTTGTCCCCAGTTGAAATAATACCCGATATCGAATAGACCATCGTAATCAAGGAAATCGGTGGTCAAGACCATCTGGGGATCTTCCAGCGTGACGTTTCGGCGGACTTGAATCAGTTTTTTGTTGGCATCGTAGTACATGTAGTCGCCGGACATGCGAATACTATCATTTTTGATCACTCGCACGTGACCGAATGCTTCGAGGTAGTTAGAGTCCGGTAGTTCGTACTGGTAGAGACTATCACACCACATGAGCGTGTTTTCATGCGTCATGTGTACGTTACCGATAAATCTGGACGGTTTACCCAATGTTCCTACCAGCAAACTATCTGCATTAACAATCTTTACTTTTGCTTTTTTATTTCCCTGTGCTACAACTGTCTGCAAGGGGAGTAGTCCCCATACAATACATAGTATCCCAACCCATAAACCTGCTCTCATTGCGGAAAAATCATCAATCTTTACTTGTAAATTTTAATTTGTCAATTACTTGAACCATCCGTCGTAATGGAATTTGGAGTTCTTGTAATCTTCGTCGATATGAATATAGGTGTTTTCTTGTTTTTCCTTGATCCATTTGTCAAGTACTTCCTGTTGTTTTTTATTTTTTAAACCATTTTCAAAACTGATCCAGTCATCGTCCAGGTTGGCCGTGTGGGAAGGATAGTAAGCTTTGATTTTGATCACCTTGTATTCTTCGCCTGTACGGGTCTGGTCCAAGAAAGGAGAGGAGATTTCTCCCACTTTCAGTTTGTTTACCTGACGGGCCATTTCTCCTTCGATGGTTTCTCTAGGCAGTTTGGAGTCAGCATCTTCCTCGTTGAAAATCAATCCGCCGTTATTTCTGGTCTTTTTGTCCATGGAGAAATAGGCAGCGGCTTCTTCAAACGTGGCTTTCCCGTCGTGAATATAAGTCAACACGGTGTCCAGATGTTGAATCGCTTCTTGTCGTTCTTCATCGGAAATACGAGGGCGGAGTAGGATGTGTCGTACGTTTACTTTGTCTCCTTGACGGTCGATGTATTGCAGAATATGGAAACCAAATTCTGTTTCCACGATTTTAGATACTCGGCCGGGTTTCAAACTGAAGGCAGCTTCTGCAAATGCTGGGGCTAGTGCGCTCTTGGTCTGGTAGCCTAATTCTCCGCCTTTGGCGGCAGAACCGGGATCTTCCGAGTACAATACTGCTAACGTATTGAATGTTTGTTTGCCGGCAAGAATTTCTTCACGGAACTCTCTCAACCGATTGCGGATACGCTCCTTTTCGGTATCGCTGATTCTCGGTTTGATAACGATCTGTTGAATTTCATATTTGTCAGGCACTTCTGGAAGGCTGTCTTTGTTGAATTTCCTGTAGAAATACCTAACTTCCGAGGGGGTTACCCGAACGTTTTCCACGATTTTGGATTGCATTCTTTGCGTGATCATCTGTTCGCGAAGCGGAGTGCGCATCTCGTTCTTGATATCCTCGTATGATTTACCGAAATAGGTTTCTAGACGTTCCCGGGAGCCGATATGTTGCACGTATTGTTCTAACTGGGAGTTCAAAGCGTTTTCTACTTCCGTATCGGTTACCTCGATACTGTCTATCTTAGCTTGAGCTACTAATAGTTTTTGAACCAATAAGTTTTCTAATATTCTGGTACGTGAGTCGGAGGAGGAATTTACTAATCCTTGGGATTGTTCATGTAAAAATTGGTTTTCAATATCCGATTTCAACACGATTTCTTCACCCACGACAGCGATAATTTTGTCGATCACGTTTTTTTGTGCCGAGGCGTAACTAGCTAAAAATAACAGTACAAGCAGTGATAAATATCTCATAATTTATGAATAAGGTTATACTCAATAAAAACGCTCTAAACTAATACTTTTTCTTCAAATCCGCGAATAATCCGTTCGTTTTCGCATTTTTATTTTCATTTTTCTAATCCTGTTAATATATTTTGACATAATCTTTCCGTAGACCTTCCGCGTTTATGTCTTTTTCCAGATTCTCCTCGAAGGAGATTTTACGTTTGTTTAGCAATAATATTTCAATCTCTTTTTTCACGTAGTTGAGAGGTGCTGTTTCATGGGCTTGTCGTAGCTCGTTGATCTTGAGAAAATAGTGATTCTCGTCGTCCTCGATTTCGATGGACTCCTTGTTTTTATATTTGCTTTCCCATTCTGCCGACGTGATAGGCAGGAGGTTTAACAAGTTGCGCAGTTCAATCCATTGGTCGTTGAAACTGTCGAATTTTTTGGCCGATGTAATACAGTATTCTTCCAATGCTTCTTGGTCTTTGGCTTCCTTGGAGCGGAACCACTTTCTGGCATCCTCAATTTTCGGGGCGGATTTAGGAATCACCACGAACAAGGCTCTCACGACCGGGGTGTTCAGCACGAAGTTGAATTTGTTCGCATCGGAGTATTGCGAGATTTCACGTTCGCTTATTTCCCGGCTGAGTTTCTGGGAAATCAGTTTCTCCTTGTATTTGTGGATCAAGATAGAAGAGGAGTAGTCTTCCACTTGTTTTCTGATATTTTTTTCTTCGTCACTTAAGTTTTGGGTTGCCTTGTGCAACAGCAATTCTTTGGTAATCCAATTTCGCACGTAACTCTGTGCCATGATGAGACTATCCTTCGAGGGGGTTCCCTGGGGAATAAAGCCGGAAACTTCCGATTTCAGCAAGTATTTGTCGAAAACCTTTGCCACGGGTTGCTCGTTTTTTGTAAACTTATCGTTACAAGCCCATAAGAAAGGGATAAAAATCAGTATATGTTGTAGTTTCATGATTTTATGTGATTAATATTTGGGCGAAAATAATAAAAGCGATTTAAATATACGAGTTTGTAAGAGTTTTTTCGTCTATTTTGTATTTTTGCAATAGAATTCGAAAAATGATCCGTGATATAAAAGAGATATTAAAGACTTACTGGGGATATGATGATTTTCGATCCCTGCAGGAAGAAATTATCCGTTCCGTGTTGGACGGGAAGGACACGCTTGCCCTTATGCCAACGGGTGGGGGAAAGTCGCTTACGTACCAAGTGTCCGGGTTAGCCATGGAGGGACTTTGTCTGGTGGTGACACCCTTGATTGCTTTGATGAAGGATCAGGTGGAGGATTTGAAGAACAGGCAGATTCCGGCTGAGGCGATATACACGGGTATGAGGCGTGACCGGGTGGAGTCGATCATTAATAAATGTATATATGACACGGTTAAGTTCCTGTACGTGTCGCCCGAGCGATTGTACTCGGAACGTTTTCGGGAGAAATTGAGGTTGATGAACGTGTGTCTGATTACCGTGGACGAGGCTCATTGTATTTCTCAATGGGGGTATGATTTTCGCCCTCCATACTTACGAATAGCAGAGGTTCGTGAATTCTTTCCCGGGGTGCCCACATTGGCGCTCACGGCAACGGCTACTCCGGAGGTAGTGGCAGATATTCAGAAACAACTGCATTTTTCAACCCCGAACGTTCTCTCTAAAAGTTTCCGGCGAGAAAATATTTCCTACGTGATCCGGGAGACGGAAGCCAAACCGTTGGAATTATACCATATTTTATCCAAGGTGCAGGGAGGAGCGATCGTGTACGTGCGAACCCGGTTGAAAGCTTCTTCGATTGCCGCTTTTCTAAATAAATCGGGTATCAAGTCCAATTTTTATCATGCCGGATTATCTTCGGCACAGCGGTCTCGTCGACAGGAAGCATGGAAAAGTGGAAAGGTTCCCGTGGTAGTGGCGACGAATGCTTTTGGGATGGGAATTGATAAGGCGGACGTACGGGTGGTAGTGCATTATGATGTGCCGGACAGCCCGGAAGCCTATTTTCAGGAAGCGGGACGTGCCGGGCGGGATGGAAAACGGGCATACGCTGTATTACTTTCCAGTCGGGCGGCTTTGGGTGGTTTGAAAAAACGAATTGATGATGCTTTTCCACCGAAAGATTATATATTAAAGGTTTATGAGTCTTTGGCGAATTATTGCCAGTTGGGTGAGGGAGAAGGACAGGGACGGGCGTTCGAGTTCAACTTGAAATTGTTTGCCCGTAATTTTAAACTCAACGAGGCGAGGGTGATGGCTGCTATCAGTATTTTGGAAGTTGCCGGCTTCTTGGGTTACACAACGGATATAAATTCTCGTTCCCGGGTGAGGTTTACCGTGTTACGGGATCGGTTGTATGAGTTCGAGACGGGGGATCCCTTGCAGGAAAAACTTATGGTACTTTTGATGAGAAATTATGCTGGTATTTTCGTGCAAGATGCTTACGTGGACGAGGGTTTTCTAGCTGATCAGCTTGACGTGACACGTAAGGAGTTGTATGATGCCTTTGTTTCACTGGCAAAGCGTAAGATTATCCGCTACGTACCGGGAGACGCTAAGCCTTACATCGTGTACTACCAGCCCCGGTTGCCGTTGTCATATATAACGATCGGGCGGGAGGCTTACGAGAACCGGAAGGAATTGTTTGTTACGAAAATCGGAGCCATGGCCCGTTATATTCAAGATAATGAGACGTGTCGTCAGCTTTTGCTTATGGAATATTTCGGGCAGAAGGAAGATAAGCCTTGCGGGATATGCGATGTTTGCATCGGGAAGAAAAAACGCTTGCATCGGGGAGAGCGGAAAAAAATAGAGGAACAGATTTTGCAGGTGCTTACAAAGCAGAATACGAATATTCGGGAGTTAGTGCATGAATTAGGTGAGGACAAGGAAGTCGTGGTTGAACAAATCCGAAAGCTATTGGATGAAGGGAAAATTCAGTATGTTTCAACTTTGGAACTTGGGGTGACGGGGAAATCTTAGAGATTAATTTCGGCTATGTTGTTAGAAAAACGAAGGAGAACTGCTGCATAAAATTTATACAACAGTCCCCCTTCTCGTAAACTTGATAACAGGTATTTTATTCAATAATAACCATAATCATAGAGTCTAGCACAACACTATACCCCTCGTTGCTGATTCGTATGGATATGGCATACTTGCCTTGAGGAACGGTATGATTCCACGGTAATTCAACGATTCCTTTCTGGACCGCAGAAAACTGCTTTAGGATTTCTGGGCTGTTATGATCCGAGTCGATTCGTTCAATCGAATAACTAATCGGGTTCGTGCCTTGTACTCCTTCAAGAGAGTGGCTTTGCCAGGGAATCTCGAACTTTTTCCTGTGAACGTCATCGTCATTGGCATCATCGAGATGTGCTTTGAATACCACTGAATCGGGGTTGTATTTTGCGTTATGTGTGAAAAGGTACCCGACTTTTACATCTTTACATCCACCGTATAGTAGGGTGGAAAGTAATATCATCATCCATATATATTTCATACGATTCATTTTATAGTTCAACCCATGTAAACCTGTTTGACAGGGAATGTACCACCCCGTTATTTGTTTCGATGTCGGCGGAGGCAATGTCTGCCATCTGCCCGCTGATTTCGGCGTGAATTTTTAGCCCTTCCGCTCCGATGTCGGGGATCCCGTTAAACTCGGATTGTGTGCGATATACCCGGAGTTTGATGTTATTCAGGGTGTATACTTCTGTTCCTCCCGTGAGCGTTCCTTTTATTTCGTAGTCAAAAGATTCTTTCATCTTTTTTCCTTCGACTAGATAAGCGAGGAGCATATTCCTGACGAGTTCCACGGGTATTTCTCGAATGGATTGATAGGTCTCTTTGCCGCCTTGTTCGAGAAAAAATTTTCGAATACTCATGTTCGTGGGGCCGAAAAACGTGATTTCCTTGTAATCGGGATTTGTCCCCTCGAAAATACCGGTTAATCCCGCATATTCAATGGCAACGACAATGGAATCCCAGTTGTTATGATCATTTCTCAGGTAGTCCATCATCGAGCAATCATGATAACCGTCTGCCAGCCCGGTGTCGTGCTGGTAATCTTTTTCACAACTTGCGAGAAGGGTGACGGTAATGCATATAAATAGTATTGTTTTCATCTTGTACGGTTTAAATTGCGAATCCATTTCTTTTCCAGTAAATATTCTGTGTCATTTTGGTATTATTTTGAAAGGCGTCAAAAGAAATCGGAAAGAATAAAGCCCCGTCTTTCACGTCTTGGTCGGAGAGAGTCTTGAATTTACCCCTGAGTTTTTCACGGTAGGTCCCGTTACGGACAATATCAAAGTATCTCGTGCATATTCCTTCGAGAAATAATTCTTTCTCTCTTTCTAGTGCAATCGCTTCTTCCAAATTTTCATCCGGGGTATATTCCTTTGCCCCGGCTCGTTTCCTGATCACGTTCAAGTCGGCTATCGCTCCCGGAGTATCGCCGGATTTCGCTCTCATTTCAGCCCGGAGCAGGTATATATCCGCGAGACGAATCAGTATTTCATTCAGGTCATATCCCAAAAGTTTACCGAGTTGACTGCCACTTGTGTGCAACAGTGGTCTCCTGAATTTGTAAATATAGGCGGCTCCTTGCGTCATTGAAATTGAAACCCCTGCCATGGAATCCAGTTTGTAGAAATATTCTTCCCGCCTCTTGTCATTCCTGTCTGGGAACATGGCCATGGCGCTCTCGTTGTTCAAGCGGAGTAAGGTTCTCCTTGTCGATGGGGTGGCGTTTGGATCTGCCGGCCATTTTTGAGTGACTCCCGGTAAACCACTCCCAGACCGATTGATCGCTTCAGGGTTCAGAAAATCTATTTCAAGAATACCTTCTTGGCTGTTGCCTGGTAACACGATCTCGCAAATTTCATGGGGATTATTCACTAGCGAGTAGTCACCGGATTGGATTACTTCGGTGGCAGCATCAATGCCTTTCTGGTAATATTCCGGTTCCTCCCCGTACCCGGCCAGCCAAGCGTATGCATGGGCGAGAATGGCAAATGCCGTTCCCCTTGAAGGTATTTGCTTGCTTGTTACCGGGATGTTATTGGCATCTTTCATCTCGTTCACCGGGGGCAATAATTTCGTGGCTTCAACGAGATCATCTATCACGACTTTCATGATTTTTTGCCATGGAGTAACAGCTTTTTCCCCAACGTCACCTTCTGCCGTAATTAACACGGCATCGCCCCACGTGCGTAAAACATAGAAATACAAGTAAGCCCGTATTGTCAGCGCTTGTCCTTTGTAGTAATTTATGCGTTCTTCGGGTATCTTCGCTCGGTGAATGTTGCCTAAAATAAAGTTGCACATCCCGATCGCTTGGTACTCGTCGTGCCAACTTGGGGCTCTTGTTATGTCCATATCCTTCCGTAACTCGTTGTCCGATATGTTTTTCCAGGTCAAACCGAGATAATCGAACGGGAGACCCCTGTCCCGGTAAAGTCGTGTTTCAACGTATCCGCCCCAAGACCTGAACATGACGTGAAGTTCATACACGGCAGACTCGACGTCTTTTTCCGTTTTCCAGAAATTCGTGTTCGTGACGAGAGTTTCGGGTTCTTCATTCAAAAAATTCTTGAACATATCATTGCAACTTACTAACGGGAGTAACAGCAAAATTAGATAGATTCGTTTTTTCATGTGCTTATAAATTTAAAGTTAATCCTAGTGTGAATCTTGTCGCCAACGGGTAGTTGTTGTTCGAGTCAACCCCGGTCACGATGTCGATGGACTCTGGATCGGGACTTGAAGAGTTGGTGATGGTGAACACGTTCTCCACGGACATGAATACACGGGCGTAATGTTTTGATTGTTTTGGGAACACGGGTAGTATGTACCCGATCGAGATACTTTTTAGTTTCAAATAATTGATTTTCTCCACGTTACTTTTCAAATTCGTGGCGAAATTATTCTTCCCGTTTTCCAGCTCGTTGATTGGAAAGTCGGCATTGTCACCGGGTTTCTGCCAGAAAGAAACCTTGTCAAGATTGGCTAGAATCGGGACCATCATTTCGGCTGTATTTGCTCTCAGGATAGTACCGACCGAGGCACCTCTTCCCGCATTCAAAACGTGTCTTCCCAATTTGTAAGAGAATAATAGGTTTACATCAATCCCTTTCCATTTGAGCGTGGTGGCAATCCCTCCAAACGCGAGTGGGAGGGGAGAGCCCCCGTACACCCGGTCTTCCAAAAGCGGTATGATGGTTGCAACCTGTCCGTTCCCATCGACATCCTGTATCCGTCGGTCTCCGGGAGAGTAAATTTGGTTTCCCAAGGACGATAAATATTTCCGTCTGCCATTGACATAATAGAGTGGCACTTCGTCTTGTGAATTATAGTACCCTTGGTCGTTAAAGACATAAATTCCATTCAGCGGCTTCCCGATAATATTTAAATTATGTTTGCTTGCCAAGTTGTTGAAGTCCATGCCATTGTTACTTTTTTCCAATCGGTCCCAGTTGCGGGCGATATTAAAACTAAAATCCCAGTGCAGTTTCTCCGATCGAATCAAGTCTGCCTTGATTTGTAGTTCAATTCCTTGATTCGAGATCGCGTAAGCATTTTGCCATTGGGCCGAGTAGGCGTTATAATCTCCCGGCAGGGTGACTTGTGCCAATAATTTGTCCGTGTATCGATAATAATAGTCAAGCTCGAAACTCAGCCTGTTATCGAAAAACTCCAAATCCAGTCCCGCGTCAAATTGTTTCGTCTCCTCCCAGCTTAGTTTGGGATTCATCAACCCGTCCGGCCAGTAAGGGGTTATGGTTTGGTTGCCGTGGAAAGGAATGTTATTGACTATTAGCATTCCGAAAGCGTAATAAGGATATTCAAACTATTTCCCGGACTTCCCGTAACTTAATCGAATTTTCCCGAAGTCCAGAAAATCTCGGGCCCAATCCATGTATGGTTCCTCGGTGAACGTGTAGGCAATAGCGTATGACGGGAATGTCCCCCAGCGAGTGTTCTCCCCGAACTTTGAGCTGGCATCCCTTCTGAGCGTGACGGAGAGAAAATACTTCTGCTTGTAGTTGTAGGCTACCCGTCCGAACATACCTACCATCGTGCTTCTTTCTAGGCTGGAATTGAAATCCTTTAATTGCAGGTCTTTCTCGGTGTCATACACGTTACCGCTCCACGTGACGTATTGTATCAGGTTACTTGGCGCACCTTTGCCATACCCGCCCTTACTCTTGGCGATGTTTCCCTGGAACGAGAGCCCGAGAAGGAGATCAACACTATGATTGTCAGCAAAAATCTTGTTGTAAGAGAGTAGATTCTCGTTTAACCACATCATCTTGATCGTGTTGTTGCCTGCCGAGTAACTGTTGAGATCCACGTTTAGATCGGAAGGGATGAATATGTTTTGGTCTTGCATGGAGAAATCGACAGCGAGAGACGATTTCAGTTTCAAGCCTTCCACGATCGTGTACGCCAAATCGAATGATGATCTTAGCCTGTAAGATTCGTTTTTCTCTTTAATCTCGTTGAAACGTCGGACTGTTTCATCAAAAGCCTTCGTTCCCGGGCCGGGCATGAGGGTAGAGGTCGAGAGTAATTCATCCGGAATGGTTTCCAAGTCACTTCGGTCGTTGGAGAAATTATAGGCATCATGCCCTTTGCCTGCCCTGTTCCGTCCGGTACGGGCCAAGTAAAAACGAATGTTGCTTTCGATGCTTTCGGAGGGTTTGATAAACAAGTTGGTGATGAGTTTAACCCTGTTAAATCCCGTGTTGCGTAGCACGCCCGTTTCCGAGTAATATCCCAGTCCGACATGATAAGCGATTGTGTTGGATCCTCCCGATATTTGGATATTGGCATCGGTTACTTTCCCGGTTCGGAAATAATAGTCGAACAGATTCGTGGAATTGTTATAGAATTTGTTCAGACTATCTTGCACGATAGGAATATCCAGTCCGTCACCGTTGTTCCAGAATAAATTGTAGTTCTTGTTGTTTTTGTAAGAATCTTCATAGGATTGAACCGGGCGGTACATGTTCGTTTCTTCGTCATAAACGGACTCCCGGTAATTTTCCATGGCTTGCATCCTGTGTCTTCGTTCCCTATTCCCCGTGGTAATATCCGGTAAAGAGGGGCGAGTAACCCATGTTTGTGATATATTTACCGTGAACGTGGGAGCTTGATTCCGGTGTCCTTTTTTGGTGGTCACGATGATCACCCCGTTTGCCGCCCGGGAACCGTAGATCGCCGCGGAAGCCGCGTCCTTTAATATCTGGATGGACTCGATGTCCTTGGTGTCGATCTCGGCAATCGTGTTTAGCCCGGTAAGTTCGGAGGTGTAACTGAACATGGGAACCCCGTCAATGATCCATAACGGGTCCGAGGTGATACGTTCTTTCTCTACTGCCAACGAGTTATACCCCCGGATAACGATGGGGGAACCGCCACCACCGGGTGCCCCTGTCATGTTCGTGACATCCACTCCGGCAGCCCGGCCTTGTAAAAGATTATTGATAGAAGGGGAGGGGAGATCCTTGATCTCGTCAGCCTTCACGACCGACATGGAACCGACTCGATTACGGCGTGATTGTTCCCCGTAGGCGATGACTTGTACTTCATCGAGTTCGGATACCTCTTCTTCCAGAATGACATTCAGTAACGTGTCTGCCTTACTAAAAGGAAGCGTTTTTGTTTTATACCCGATAAAAGAGAAAACAAGATGCCCCTTGTTGATCGGGAGGAACATCCGGTAATTCCCGTTATTATCCGAAGAGGTTCCAATCAGAGTGCTATCCAGTCGTACGGTGACACCAGGCAATGGCCCTTTTTTCTTGTTCAGGATTTTTCCCTTTATAAGATGTCTGACAATAGAATCCTGTTGGATCGGATTCGCTTGTAAAGGCTCGCTTTTTGCCATTAAAGGGACGTAAGCGAAGAACGCGAAAAACATAATACTGACTACACGCAAATTCAGAATAGATTTGCGCTGACAATCCATTTTTTTCATTCTTTTGTATTTAAGTTAAATGACAAGCATTCATGCTTGTTTTTATTATCTAGGGGGATGTTTGCAGCATCCCCTTTTTTAATTCAGAGTGAGATCTTATCCACGCTTGGTGGTGGGCGAATTTTTAAAGCGTTTGGCAATTTGTGTTGATGCGGCATTTTGTGTAATATTTTGATAAATAATTAATTCGTATTAAGTTAAAACTTTTATATAATATCTTGTTGCTTCTTAATTTAATTGATAATACTCCCTAATAGCTGGGTGGATGAAGCCTAAAATATCCCTTTATTCGTACGTTAATTTCAAAATATGAAAACAGAGATAGATTTATATGTAATTGCTAAGGTGCGTGAATACAGGTTAAAGGCTAAGCATACCCAAGAATCTCTTTCTTATACCTTAGGGTATACTCGAACATTTATTAGTAATTTTGAAAATGGTCCTAAAAAATATAACATCAATCAACTGAATAAGATTGCTAAAGTTCTTAAATGTTCTCCTAAAGATTTTCTGCCACAAGACCCGTTGTAATTTATCAATAAAAAAAGAACTGTTATACCATTCTGTAAGTAGGTATCGGCAGACCCTTTCCAGCAGTTTGAATACAACAGTTCATACCTAAGTATGAAACTACTGTTACAACCCGCTGAAAAGTATTATTTTGCCGATTTTACTTACTAGGTCGATACAATAACTTCAAATATATTATGCGGACTCTTCCACACATAGTTTCTCAACTTCTGCAAATATATAATATTTTTTACAAAAATCAAATATTCTGCCATTTTATAGCTGACTCTTTTCCTAGCTTATAGCAAACTTAATTTTCAGCCTACCTTTCTCTATCCTTACACTAAGACATTAAAGGAATACAGACACGGCACTAACATATCATATACATACGTCAGTGTCTATGCTATGTACTTGGTATGTTCATGATCAAAGGAAAGGATAGTTCAACTTTAGCGAAAGTGTAGACCATCTCTGAACAAAAAATTGCAAACCGATCAATACATCACAGAGTTCATACGAGCATGAATGAGTAACGTTTGACCTTCGAATGAGGGGTATTATTTGGTACTCTTCTGTACTTTATTTGGGGTGTATTTGTGTATGAATTCCACAAAAGTAAAACTTCCTCTGGAATTTCTAGAGGAAGGTAAAAGTTTAAAGGGTAGGTTTATTCCTCTTGGGAACGTAAGGTCACATTCATATCATCTATGTCAGTGCTAGAAGATACTATTTTGTCTTGTGGAACATAGTTAGCGTGGCTAAAACTTAATGTACAGGACTCAGATTGTCTTACTTGGATAGAGTAATACCCTTCTGAATCAGTTTGAGTTTTGCTTAACAAGGCGTTGTTACTGTTTAAAGTACAGGTTACATCAACCTGACTTATAACATCTCCATTAGTATTGTCAACATAACCGGAAACAGTTATCCATTTTACATCACTTTTCATTGTGAAACTACACGTGATCATTGCGATTACAACGATTGTTGCTAATACAATTAATGATTTTGTTTTCATGATAATAAGTTTTAAATTTTTACTAACAAACACCTGGCGTTTTCTTTCTTTAATGCATGCATATCAAATTTAGGATAATTAATCTGTAAAACAAAATTGTGATGTAAATATTTCTATGTTGCGATGTATATGTTTTTTTGAAATCCGTTACTTGTAGGATATATTAATATTTCAATTTTCATGCTTATTACTTACGTAATTATTGGCAAATATATAAATAAACCATGTGATTATTGATGTATGTATTACGAGCAACTAATATTTACACGAAGATTATAAAAGACCTATAAAAAAATGCTTTCACTTTGTTATTTAGTTTTGGTAGTTTATATAGATTATAAATAACTTTCATGGTGGATTAGAGATGTGCTATTTTTTCGATGCAACCCATTTATACTATTGATTACAAACGTTTTTAGTCTTTTAATCGGTATAAATCAAATTTTTACAACTACACGAAAAGTACGCATAAGCGCACTTTGTTGACTATCAGTACTTTCTATATATTTTTTGTACTGCAATTCTTTTAGCTCATTTTCAAACTGGCGAGGGTTAACTTGATGTAATTGATTGTCTGATTTTTATCACACGTGTATTAAAAAATGACTTCATAGGCAGAGGTAGGAATTTAAGTTAGAAAATGGCAATGATTGGCAAGTTTTATTCGTTACTTTTTGTGGATTATATTTTATAGTTAATTATTTGTAAACTCATTGTTGTCAAGAATTTAGGATGTAATTCTTGCTTATACTCGAGAAAAGAGAATCTTTTCTACATTTTATAATATACTCGTCTAGCAGAAGTTTCTAAATATAATTTTCTTTGGCCCACTTTTGGGGAATTATTTCT
>ERZ839767.3952-NODE-3952-length-15878-cov-5.927384_pt1 | contig 15878 bp, 14 predicted proteins | sample MGYA00519879_ERZ839767 | MGnify/ENA primary metagenome ERZ839767 (study PRJEB31850, sample SAMEA3708852) | human gut metagenome | biome: human gut; feature: human-associated habitat; material: faeces | place: China | collected 2014 ...
CCACCGACGGAACCTGAACAGGAACGGCTTCCTACTTTTTATGCAGGTCCGGGTAATCATGCCTTCCTGAATTAAATCCCAATTAAATTTAAAATAGAAACTCACTCATGACATAATTACTCACATCTATCCCTTTTTCCGTAAGGCGAATGTTGTCTCCCGTATCTTCCAGCAACTGTTTCTGATACATATGGATCAATACTTTTCCATATACATTTTCAACACTTCTGCCAAATGTCCGGCGGAAGTCTGCTTTGGATATTCCTTTTATCCGTCTAAGTCCCAGGAACATATATTCTTCCATCTGGTTTTGCGGAGTAAGAACTTCAATTTCACCACCTTCTACGAAGCGCTGGTTGTTGATCAGGGACGCTGCTCCGGTTCCGATCCCCAGATATTCCGTACGGTTCCAGTAGCCGAGATTATGCCGGCATTCGTATCCTTCTTTTGCATAATTTGATATCTCATATCTGTGATACCCATAATTCTGCAGGATATTTTTAGTAAACTGATACATCAGTCTTTCTGTATCTTCATCCGGAAGTTCCCTTCTTCTTCTGGCCTCCGCACGTTCGCCTTCCCCGTATTTTTCATAAAATGGTGTTCCCTCTTCGATAATCAGACTGTATGCCGAGATATGTTCCGGCGCAAGTTCTGCAACTCTTTTGATCGTATCTTCCCACCCTCCCAGTGTCTGAAACGGGATTCCGGACATCAAGTCCACATTGATATTCCGAAATCCTGCTTCTCTTGCCAGGGAATATGTATCCAGGAAATCCTGATATGTATGAATCCTTCCAAGCATCTTCAATTCCTGATCATCCGTTGACTGTAACCCAATACTCAGACGATTGATTCCGATATTATGATAAGCCATCAATTTTAACTTGTCTACCGTTCCCGGATTCACTTCTACTGTGATTTCCGCATCCGAGTCAACCGGGAACGTGGAACGGATCGCATCGAAGATACTCCTCATCTGCTGTGCCTCAAGGATGGACGGCGTACCTCCTCCGATAAATATACTGCTCACATGGTACAGTCCTCCAAGATCATAATACGAACGTATCTTCTGACACAATCCCATGACATACTCCTGTCTCGCCTCAGGTGTTGCCGGCGCAGACAGAAAGTCACAGTATCTGCATTTTTTTACACAAAATGGTATGTGGATATATAATTCTAATGGTCTCATTATTTATCGTCCAGCTTCAATACACTCATAAATGCTTTCTGAGGGATCTCTACGCTGCCCACCTGCCGCATACGTTTTTTCCCTTCTTTCTGTTTTTCCAGAAGCTTTCTCTTACGGCTGATATCTCCTCCGTAACATTTTGCAAGCACGTCTTTGCGCATCGCGCGGACCGTCTCACGTGCAATGATCTTGCTGCCGATTGCCGCCTGGATCGGAATCTCAAACAACTGTCTCGGAATCTCTTCTTTTAGCTTCTCGCACATTTTTCTTCCGCGTTCATAAGCCGTATCTGCATGAATGATAAATGACAGTGCATCGACTTCTTCCTTGTTGATCAGTATATCCAGTTTTACCAGTTCAGACTTCACATATCCTGCCATCTCATAATCAAACGACGCATAACCTCTGGATCTTGATTTCAACGCATCAAAGAAATCATAGATAATCTCATTAAGCGGAAGCTGATAATGCAATACTGCACGAGTCTCCTCGATGTATTCCATCCCCTCATACACACCACGACGTTCCTGACACAGATCCATGATTGCACCAATAAACTCTGATGTCACCATGATCTCTGCCTTGACCATCGGTTCTTCCATATATTCAATCTCAGAAGGATCCGGAAGATTCGATGGGTTCGTAAGCTCTATTACATCTCCATTTGTCTTGTGTACTTTGTAGATAACCCCCGGGGCAGTCGTTACCAGATCCAGATTATACTCTCTTTCCAAACGTTCCTGAATGATTTCCAAATGCAGAAGTCCAAGGAATCCACAACGGAATCCAAATCCCAGCGCAATTGACGTCTCAGGTTCAAACTGAAGTGACGCATCATTTAACTGCAATTTCTCCAATGCATCCCTCAGATCCGGGTATTTTGCCCCGTCTGCCGGATATAATCCACAATATACCATCGGATTGACTTTTTTATAACCCGGAAGTGGTTCTGCACATGGTCTTCCTGCATCGGTCACCGTATCACCCACACGGGTATCTTTGACATTCTTAAGGCTGGCCGTGATATATCCAACCATTCCGGCACTCAGTTCCTCACACGGAATAAACTGTCCGGCTCCAAAATAACCGACTTCCACAACTTCTGCCTTCGCTCCTGTTGCCATCATAAGGATCGGTGTTCCCTTTTTCACGGTTCCCTCTTTGATTCTGCAAAATACAATAACTCCTTTATACACATCATACAGGGAATCAAAGATCAAAGCCTGAAGCGGTGCTTTTGGATCTCCTGTCGGTGCAGGCACTTTCGCCACTATCTCTTCCAGCACCTGATCTACATTCAGTCCGGTCTTTGCTGAAATCTGAGGTGCATCCTCTGCTTCAATTCCGATCACATCCTCAATCTCTTCGATCACACGCTGCGGATCTGCACTTGGAAGGTCTATCTTATTCAGTACCGGAACCACATCCAGGTCATGATCCAGTGCAAGATATACATTGGCAAGCGTCTGTGCTTCCACTCCCTGCGCAGCATCTACCACCAGAATTGCCCCGTCACACGCTGCCAGACTTCTGGATACTTCATAATTAAAGTCGACATGTCCCGGTGTATCAATCAGGTTGAAAATATATTCTTCCCCATCTTTTGCTTTGTATACCGTTCTGACTGTCTGGGCTTTAATCGTAATTCCACGTTCTCTTTCCAGTTCCATATTGTCCAACACCTGCGACTGCATCTCACGGCTGGTGAGAAGACCGGTCATCTCAATGATACGGTCCGCCAGCGTCGATTTACCATGGTCGATGTGTGCTATAATACAAAAATTTCGAATTTTACTCTGATCTATTCCTGACACTAATATCTTCTCCTTATTACACGTTTATCTTATCAATTCTATCATGCAGCACTGTATTTTACAATGAAAAGTTCCACGCTCATCACATCATTTAAGCGGCCGGTCTTGACCAGTTCTTCCGTATCTACTGCATCTTCCAAAATACTTCTCAGTTCTTTCTTTTCGAATGTCCGGCATTGCTGCATATATTTTCCTGCAACAAACGGATGCAGTCCGACTGTCTTTGCAATCGCAGCCTTGTCATAGCGCTTTCCTGCCAGATCTTTGACTTCCAGAAGTAATTTAAACTGCCTTGTCAACAAATATAATATGCGCATTGGCGGCTCCTTTAATGCCAGCAGATCATAATAATAATCCAGTGCTTTCTTCTGATTCCGTACCGCCACTGCTTCTACCATCTCAAAGATTTTATTTGTAATCTGTGTCGTACAGATTGCTTCGATATCCCGGACTTCAATCTCTTCCTTTCCCATACAGTAACAGAACAGCTTTTCCAGTTCTTTTTCCAGATTTTCCATATCTGTCCCTGTGGTAGACAACAGATACCTGGCCGTCTGTTCTTTGATCTTATATCCTTCTTTTTTCACATTCCCTGCAACCCAGTATAAAAGTGTCTTCTCATCCTGACGTGCCATCTCTACCACGCGTCCTTTACTCTTGACAGCCTTATACATCTTTCCACGCTTGTCTGCTTCATTTTCCACAAATAAAAAACAGGCGGTATCCGGCATTGTTTTGATATAATCTGCAAGCTCCGGTGACGCATTTTTGAAGAATCCGGAATTTTCGATTACGATCAGACGTCTGTCGGCAAAAAACGGCATTGTTTCTGCAAGATCGATAAGTTCTCCCGGATTGATTCCTTTTCCTTCATAATATGCATAATTCACCGTATCCCCGTCCGGAAATATTGCTTTCGTGATCCGGTCTCTGTATTGCTTTTTCAGGTAAGCCTCTTCTCCGTACAGGAGATATACCGGCTTAAAATTTCCTGTTTTTATGTCTTCATTTAAAGTTTTCATCGGTTCTCTCCCATCTTCTTTCACCTCTTAAAAGTATACTGAATTCCGACTTTAAGTTCAACTGTTTCCACCGTGAATCCACATAGTTTTTTTCCTGACCGTCACGGCAACCGCTCCGTTATCCTGTGTAGAATATATCTTTGCACCCGATTTTTCAAGTCTTTTCAGCGTCAGATCATGCGGATGTCCGTAACGGTTCTTTCTCCCTGCTGATATCCATGCATACTGCGGATAAACTGTCTGAAGGAATGTCTCCGTTGTAGAATTCTTCGAACCATGATGCGCTGTCTTTAGTATTTCCCATGTAATCTTCTTTTCTTCCTGTATCACATCCAGGACCTCCGTCAGCCTCTCTTCCCCTTCTTTTTCTACATCTCCGGTAAACAACATATCAAATTCACCGTATTCCAGATGCAGGATCATGGAGGATTCGTTTCCAGTCGTCACATTATGACTCTTATCATCCGTATTCCCTCCCGGACCCAGACAAGTAAACTTCATTTCACCTTCTTTCAGTTCCGTTCCGTATTCCATTTCCTTCACATCTGTTCCATACATTTTTGCCATTGTTATAATTTTAAGAATCCTTTCATCCCAGTACTGTTTTCCCGGCACTACAAGATTCCGGATGCGCACTCCCACATCCTGACGCATCAGAAGTTCTTCTATTCCATTCATATGATCCAGATCTCCATGAGACAGAAAGACATAATCAAGTTGTGCAATGCCCCGGGATTTTAGAAATGGTTCTATTCGGTATTTTCCAATCTCTTTCACATCACTGCTGCCACCATCGATCAGATAATTCTGATGCTTTGGTCCCTGCACACAGATACAGTCTCCCTGCCCGATATCCAGCATTGTCACCTCCATTCCTCTTCTTAGCAGCGGTCCTGATATCAGTATCAGCCATGCAGTAATATAAAGTGCCAGACTAGCCATGTACTTTTTTCTGATTTTTACCGGCTGTCTGTCCATATATTTCCATATCAGAATGATTCCTGACAACATAAGATAATAGACTATGCACCGCCATTTTTCCGGTCTTCCTGCTATCCATCTTGCCACAGGAAATTTCAGGAGCAACACACAACATCCGTCATAGAGTTTTAATATCCGGCTGCACACCATCAATATCCATGTTCCATATGTTCCCCCTGCCATCCGCACAAGTGAGCCGGCCATCCCGCAGGATAATATTACCGGCATCAACGGTATCACCAGAAGATTCAGCATCACACTATATAACGGCACTTCGAAAAAGAAATACAGAATCACCGGCCACAACACACAATTCATGGCAATTCCCGGCCCCAATATACGTACCAGTACCGGCTGCTGTGATTCTTCCTTCACCAATGGTATCACTGTGCAGATCGCAAGTAATGCACCAAATGAAAGCAAAAAACCGCCATCATAAAGATACAGCGGATTACTTCCGACTGCGATTACTGCTGCTACAGAAAGTGCCGTCGGCATATCGTATTTTCTCCCTGTAACATCCGCACCGACCCGAAACAGGAACATTACCCATGCCCTTAGTACCGAGACTGTCATCCCGATCATTGAAACATACAGAAATAACAGCATTCCTCCTGCCAGTCCTCCTGCTTTGTACGAACCTGTCAACCGCCGGAATAAACGGTAGGCACCCAGTCCGGCAAACGACAGATGCAATCCTGATATAGCCAGGATATGTCCAATCCCATTCACCTGGTAAAGTTCCTTCATCTCCGGATCCATATCACTCTTTTCCCCAAGAAGTATTGCAGCAAGGACTCCCCCTTCCCGTTCACCCATTTCCCGCACCAGCAGTTCCTTCCACCCGGCACGGAACACTGCCAGCTTTTCCCGGAAAACGTCCACACTTTTATCGGTGATCTGCATCTGACTGCCGTAGATTTTCCCATGGATCCCCTGTTTCTGATAATAAAACTTCTGATCAAAATTACCCGGGTTTCTTGCATTTTCATAAAATGATACTGTCCCCCGGACTTTTATCCTGTTTCCTATATGTAGTTTTTCTTTGGAATTGATATAAACGATTATCTTTGACTCTTGAAATTTTTGTTTGTTAGAAATAGAATAAACAGAATTATGTTTCAGATAAATCATCTGACCATTTTCTTTTTGCTCCTGCCTGTAAATCACACCACAGACGATGACAGATTCATCTTCCGTGGTGCAGATTTCAAGCGGCGATGGGCGAAGTTCTTTTATAAACCGTTCCTTTCCCACCAGCGTACAGGAAGTCAGAACACATAGAATGATCAGACAGACACTAAGAAGCGGCCTGTTCCTCACGCACTACTCCCCTTCCACAATATTCAGGTTTCGGGAAAGCGGCTTTTCCAGACTTATCTTCCCCATATAATTTACATTTGTTTTTCCATCGATCAGGATCTGTACCCTGCCGATCGAGCTTCCTTCTATAATTGTATTCACGATCGCATAGACCGGAAGTTCCGGATTCATCACATTCGTTGTGTCCAGGAACCCCTTATCCAGGTTCACATAACAGATATGATCCTTTACAGATACACTCAGCACCTTTGTCTCTGCCGGGATCACTGCCGTCTCGTTGTCCGATGAAGGACCCTTGATCAGCTGTTCTACCAGCACTTTTTCTTTTGATATGCTGCTGTTATACCGGATACTGACCTTTTCTTTTACCAGACGGTCTCCCTGCTTATTACCATAATACAACAAAAATGTCTCTTTCTGATAGGAATGGAGACTCACACCTGTATTTTTTACAAAATCCGATGGCTGCATATAACCAACCACCTGTCCATTCATATCTTGCAATGATTCTCCGTCGATCATGAATAACACAGCATCCACTCCAGAAATCTGTCCAACAGACTGAACAACCGCAGCGCGCAGCAGAATCTCTTCCGTCGCACTCAGTTTCTGGTAATTCCTGTTAAAATCTACTATAAGTTTTCCATCCTTTACTGACCATTCTTTCACCTTTACCTCTTTTACAAAAGGACTGCGATAATCAATGTCATCCGTATTCTTCTGTATCTTATCCAAGATTTCATCAATCTGTTCTTTCTGTGTTTTGCCCTCTGGCTTTATGCCTTTTTCAACCAGCGACACGCCCTCGGAATCTGTATAATAGATATGGAAGTCTGCTGTTTTTCCTTCTTTTTTGCATCCCGTCACCGCCAGAATACAGATGGCAGTAAGCATCAGGATCCAGTAACTCTTTTTCTTTATCATCGCATTCTCCTTCTACCTAAGACACATAGTTTAACGGAATTCTGACTGTAAATGTTGTTCCCTCAGACGGCTGACTGAATACTTTGATCGCCCCGCGATGCATAACCACTGCACTTCGTGCGATTGCAAGTCCAAGCCCTGTCCCGCCGATTTCCCTGGAATGTGACTTATCCACACGATAAAATCTTTCAAATATATGTTCCTGCGCCTCTGCCGGAATACCGATCCCTGAATCTGCCACTTCAATATAACAGTTCTTATGATCCGCATTCAAAGTCACATGAACCCAGCCATTGTCCTTATTATATTTGATCGCATTTTCTACCAGATTTGAAATTGCAAGTGAAATCTTCATCTCGTCGACTTCAGCTGTGACCGGACGAATACTTTCGTAAACCAGTTCAATATTTCTTGTTGCTGCGATCGGACGCAGTCTCTTTAAGATTTTTTCTACCAGCTCATTCATATTTTCGGATTTTATGTTCATGGTATTGGAGTTATTCGCTGTTTTGTCCATCTTCACCAGCGATAACAGATCATTAATGATCTTATTCTCACGTTCGATCTCTTCTGACATGTCTCCCATAAATTCTTTATAAAGTTCTACCGGCGCATCCTCCTGCAGAAGCAGCGAATCCGCCAGAACCTTCATGGATGTCAAAGGTGTCTTCAATTCATGTGATACATTGGATACAAATTCATTTTTCGAATCGTCCAGCGTCTTCATACGTCCCGACATCTTATTAAATGCCTCTGACAATTCTATCGTTTCGGTATATGTGTTCTCATGCAGGTAGTTATCATCATATCCTTCTGTTACCGCTGAGATCGACTCTGTAATACGTCTGAATGGTTTCAGCATCGCTATCCCCGCCAGAACTGCAATCATCATTATAACCAGAATCGTCGCAAGTGCCACTACATCTGCCTTGTTTCTTAATATTTCCAGACTGTCCAGCACTGAATCTGTAGGTGCACTTACCAGCAGCACACCTACAACTGCATCATCTTTTCCTATGATTGGTGCGGTCACTTCTATATATCTGTTTTTTCTGTTATACTCACTGGTTCCTTTGTCTTGGAAACAACGGATTACATTGCCGGATACGATGGTCTTGCCCTTGTCCATATCATAAGTATCTTCCTGGATCTTAAATGCTCCATCTATCACCATCACACGGCCGCTATAGATATTCGATAACTGGACCAGTTCCGTCCGCATCACTTCTGATATATCTCCTGTGAGATATCCCGAACTGCTCAACTGGTTACTGAGAATGGTACATTGATTCTGTATCTCCGCAGTACGTACCCTCACTGCGCATTTTTCATAACTGTTCAGGAACACGCCCCGCATGATCAGAACCGGAACGATTCCTGCCAGTGCTACCAGCATAATGATCCTGAATTTCATGCTCCTGAATATATTCTTTTTTAGATATTTTTTAACCCCTGAAATAATAACCAACTCCCCATTTCGTATATACATATTTTGGATCGCTTGGATTTGTCTCTATCTTCTCACGAAGTCTGCGGATATGTACATCTACAGTTCTCGCATCACCCGGATATTCATATCCCCATACAATATTCAGAAGGTTCTCTCTGCTGTATACCTTACCTGGATTCATAGCAAGCAATTCCAGAAGATCGAACTCTTTGGCGGTCAGATTAATCTCTTTCCCCCCGATGATCACACGTCTGCTTTCACAGTCGATCTGCATCTCACCTTTGATGATTACTTTATCATCCTCCTGATTTTTATCACGCTTACTGATCCGGCGTATGATTGCTTTAATTCTTGCTTTGACTTCCAGAATATTAAATGGCTTTGTTATGTAGTCATCTGCACCGTATTCCAGTCCCAGAATTTTATCCATATCATCACCCTTAGCCGTAAGCATGATGATCGGAACATCCGAATATTCCCTGATCTGCTGACACACTTCAAAACCATCATGTTTTGGAAGCATAACATCCAGCAGAATCATATCGTATGCATTCTCTTTTGCCAGTTTCAGTGCCTCTTCCCCATCATATGCGCAGTCCACACTGTATCCATCCTGTTCCAGACTAAACCGGATCCCTTTTACTATCAGTTTTTCGTCATCCACAACCAATATGCGTTTGCCCATGTTCCTACTCCTTATCAAATCTTAATTTGATCTTTTACTTTTTGAAATACACCTTCTTTAATCCCTTCTACTTCCATCAGATCTTCAATCTTCTGAAATGCTCCATGTTCTTCCCGGTAACGCACGATCGCATCTGCCTTCGCTTCGCCGATTCCTGAAAGTGTCATCAATTCGTTTTTTGCCGCCGTATTGATATCAATCTTTCCATCCGATGTACTTCCGGCTTTTTCTGCATTGTCCTCATTCTGCATCAAAGTACCGCCATTATCCATACCGGCTTTTACTTCTTCTTTCGTCGGAACGTATATTTTGGAACCATCTTCGATCACTTCTGCCTGATTGAGTGTCTGATCTGCCGCCTCTTCCGTCAGTCCGCCCGCCATCTGAATGGCTTCAAACAAACGGCTGTCTGCTGTCAGTTCGTATACTCCGGGCTGGTTTACCGCACCGCATACATGCACATAACAGATCTGCAGTTTTTCCCGGTCTGTCTGTTGTTCTTTCTGTCCGGAATTAACAGCAGTATCTGGTTTGTCTGAATCCGTATCATTTCTATTCAACGGAACCAGTTCCGTCTGTCCTTGTGGATTTCCAACTCTGCAGCCAGTCAGGCTACCTGTACACATGACACTTAACAATACCAGAAAAAGCAGTGGTATCCGGCATATTTCTTTCTGTATGTTTCTCTTTTCTGTTATTTTGTTTTGTCGTTTTTTTCTACGCATAACTTCTCCTTTACAGTCTGTCGGAAACTGTAAATCCCCGCATATGCCTAGTGAATTAATTGTACTATTTCCATTGAAAAATTGCAACACCAATCAGGGCAATGGACATACCAATAATTTTGCGTATTTCCAGCGGTTCTTTGTCTACTCCAAACAACCCGAGAAGTTCGATCACATATGCTACGATCAACTGCGATATCACGATCAGAAGTGCTGCTTTCGCCGGTCCCAGCGACGCCATACTCTTGATCACAGTCCATGTGATCCCTGCACCGATCACGCCTCCAAGTAATACATATCTGGGTTCCACTTTCCACAATGCGCCAACAGAATCTCTTCCGGCGATAAGCCATGCAACGGCACATAGCAGGAATGCACTGAACTGCACCCAGCCGTTACTCACCCACATTCCGGTTGTCTTTGTTACCTGCGTATTAAATACTCCCTGTACACTCATAAGCGCTCCCGACAAAAGCGCAATCAAAAAACCAGTCATCTTCATACCTCCTGCCTATGCAGATAATATGTCCCATGACCGGCTTTTATATTCCATTTCTTTACTTTTTACAATGCTTTCTTTAATATCCGGATCATCTCATCCACCTGTTCAAGCTCAATAATAAGCGGTGGTACAAAACGGATCACATCGCTTCCGGCACCGATAATCAGCAGCCCCTCTTTCAAAGCTGCTCCTGTAATCTCAGATATAGGTTTTGTCACCTGAATTCCCTGCATCAGACCTTTTCCTTTGACCGCTTTTACAGTATCATATTCTTCCACAAGTTCTTCCAGTTTTTTTGTCAGATATGCGCCGACTTTCTGCACATGTTCTACCAGATGCTTCTTTTCAAATATCTCAATAGTCTTACTTACTGCCGTACAAGCAAGTGGATTTCCCCCGTAAGTTGTACCGTGATCCCCAGGCTCCAGTGAATATTTTGCAACTTCCTCTGTCATTGCAAATGCACCGACCGGAATTCCACTTCCGATAGCTTTTGCCATAGACATGATATCCGGTTTGATGTCATAAGCCTGCCATGCAAACATAGCGCCTGTTCTTCCCATACCGCACTGTACTTCATCACAAATCATAAGGATTCCTTCTTCGTCACAGAGTTTACGTATTCCTTTCATGAATTCCTCTGTGGCTGCATTGATTCCGCCCTCACCCTGTAACGGTTCCAGAATGATCGCACAAGTCTTATCTGTCACCAGTGCTTTCACACTGTCCAGATCATTGTATTGTGCAAATGATACCCCCGGAACAAGCGGTTCGAATGGTTCACGATACGCATCATGTCCTGTCACAGATACGGCTCCAAAACTTCTTCCATGGAAAGATTCCTTCATCGCAATGAATTCATACCGTCCTGTTCCTTTTTTGTATGCATATTTTCTTGCTGCTTTTAAAGTTCCTTCTACCGCTTCCCCTCCACTGTTGGTGAAGAAGATACGGTCCATCCCTGTAATACGTTTCAGATCTTCTGCTGCCTTTCCGCAGGCCGTATTATAGTACAGATTAGAAGTATGAAAAATCTTATCGATCTGTTCCTTTAACGCATCATTCAATTCTTTATCTGCATACCCCAGCGAAGACACTGCATATCCGGCCGCAAAGTCCAGATATTTTTTTCCTTCTGTGTCATATAGATAAGCACCTTCTCCACGCTCTAATACGACCGGAAACTGATTATACGTATGTAACAGCGCTTCGTTTGTCTCTTTCATATATTCATTCATAACTTATTCTCCGTAATAATATCGTTCTTCTACATCATTTTTAATTGCAGTTCCGATACCTTTATTTGTAAAGATTTCAAGAAGCAGACAATGCGGAATTCTTCCATCCAGAATATGTACTCTTGATACTCCGTTCTCAATCGCATCGATACAGTTCTGTATCTTCGGCAGCATACCTCCGCCGATATAGCCTTCTTCCATCAGTTTCTTTCCGTCTGATACATTCAGTTCAGAAATCAATGTGGACGGATCCTTTGGATCTTTATATACCCCTTCAATATCTGTCAGGAATGCAAGCTTCTCTGCATTGATTGCTTTTGCTATCGCACATGCAGCATCATCTGCATTGATATTATATGTATTATAGTCATCGTCCAGGCCGATCGGTGCGATAATCGGAAGGAAATCTTTCTCCAGAAGATCGTAGATGATATCCGCATTCACTTCTTTGACATCTCCGACAAATCCGATATCCTCACCGTCTGCCAGCTTCTTGTCTACTTTCAGAAGTCCTCCATCTTTTCCACTGATACCAATGGCTCTTACACCGAGCTGCTCCACCAGCTGAACAAGGCTTTTATTCACTTTCCCAAGTACCATCTCTGCAAGTTCCATCGTCTCTGCATCTGTCACCCGCAGCCCATTGATAAACTGTGGTTCCATGCCGACTTTTCCTACCCATTTGCTGATTTCTTTTCCACCGCCGTGGACAATGATTGGTTTGAAACCGACTAATTTCAGCAGAGTAACATCCTGAATGACTCTTGCTTTCAGCTCTTCGTCTACCATAGCACTTCCGCCATATTTTACTACAATAATCTTACGGTTGAATCTTTGGATATACGGAAGGGCTTCAATCAGTACTTCTGCTTTGTCCAGATATTTCTGCATTACTTTTTCCATCTTTCAATCTCCTAACTTCTGTAATCTGCATTGATCTCGATATATCCGTGAGTCAGATCACATCCCCATGCAGTTGCTGTCTTGTCACCCATCTTCACATCTGCAATTGCTGTAACTTCAGTCTCAGACAGGATCTTTGTTGCCTCTGCCTCACTGTAATCTACAGCTGTACCATTTTCAATGATCTGGATTTTTCCTGCTTTGCTTGCGAAAAACAGGTCAACCTTTTCAGGATCGAACTGCGCTCCGGAATATCCCATTGCACAGAGGATTCTTCCCCAATTTGCATCATGTCCTGCGATTGCTGTCTTTGTGAGATTAGAACATACGATTGATTTTGCAAGTGTCTTAGCCTGCTCTACACTCTCGCATCCGACCGCTTTCACTTCGAATAATGCAGTTGCACCTTCTCCGTCTCCGGCGATTTTCTTTGCAAGGTATTCATTTATCATATGCAATGCTTCTGCAAAATTCTTATAATCTTCTGTTCCATATGTAATCTCCGGATTCTCTGCCATACCATTTGCCAGTAATACAACTGAGTCGTTCGTAGAAGTATCTCCATCTACAGAGATCATGTTGTAAGTATCTCCGACATCTTCACTTAATGCTTTCTGAAGTGCATCCTTTGTGATCACAGCATCTGTTGTAATAAATGCAAGCATCGTGCACATATTCGGATGGATCATTCCAGATCCTTTTGCCATACCACCGATCGTAACAGTCTTTCCGCCAACTTCAATTGCAACGGCCAGTTCCTTTGGAAATGTATCGGTTGTCATAATTGCTTTGGCTGCTTCTGTACCATTTTCCAGTGTATCATTCTTCTTACCTGCCAGTACTTTGATTCCGGCTGTCAGTTTGTCGATCGGAATCTGCTTTCCGATCACTCCGGTTGAACCGATGAGGACACCATCTGCGGAAATATTCAGTGCTTTGGCTGCTGCATCTGCAGTATCTTTACAATATCCAAATCCCTCTGCTCCGGTGCAGGCATTAGCGATTCCTGAGTTCACAACTACCGCCTGTGCTTTTGCACCACTCTTTACGACCTGCTGATCCCATTTTACCGGTGCCGCTTTTACGACATTTGTTGTAAATGTTCCTGCTGCCACGCATGGAACCTGGCTGTATACCAGTGCCATATCTGTTCTGTCTTTATACTTGATTCCTGCTGCTGTACTTGCTGCTTCAAATCCTTTTGCTGCGGTCACTCCGCCTTTTACCTGTTTCATCTGTTCTTCCACCTTTCTTAATTCTCTTTTCTTATGTTTTGATAAATTCCTTTACTGGATAAACGCCGTGATATTTGCTTCATTCAGTGTAAAATCGTAATAATTCAGATCTTCCCTCTTTGTCCATCCTATTTCGTTCCAGAATGCATTGCCGATATCGTTCTGTGTGAATGCGATCAGGGATACTTTGTTGATGCCTTCTTTTTTCAGTGCCTCCATCGTAAATACTACCATGGCTTTTCCGATGCCTCTCATTCTGTGATTCACATCTACACACACATGATACAGACAGCCCCGTCTTCCATCATGCCCGCAGAGAATCGCTCCGACGATCTTCCCATCTTCTTCGGCAACTACGCTTGTTGTTGGATTTCTTTTTAAGAAACGTTCTATTCCTTCTTTTGAATCATCCACACTTCGTATTCCGAATCCTTTGATGCTCATCCACAGTGCGTGCACCTGGTCGAAATCTTCAATTGTCATTACTCTTATATTCATATGTATTATTTTTCTCCTCTGTCTGTATTTTCCGGTAAATCTACGGGAACATCGGTACCAGTTCCAGTCCTTCTGTCTCCGGAAGTCCGAACATCAGGTTCATGTTCTGTACTGCCTGTCCTGCCGCGCCTTTTACCAGGTTGTCGATTGCTCCCATCATGATGATGCGGTTCGTTCTTGAATCGATCTTGAAGTTGATGTCCACATAGTTACTTCCTTCTACCCATTTTGTCTCCGGACAAACATCTTTTTCAAGAACACGGACAAATTTCTCATCTTTATAATATTTATCATAGATTGCTTTCACTTCTTCGTATGTTACATCTTTTTTGAGTGTTGCATATTCCGTTGCCAGGATTCCTCTGTTCATCGGAACCAGATGTGGTGTGAAGTTGATCAGCACTTTCTCTCCGGATGCATATCCGAGCTGCTCCTCAATCTCCGGTGTGTGTCTGTGGCTTGCGACACCGTACGCTTTCATATTCTCATTCACTTCACAGAAAAGGTTCGGTACTTTTGCACCACGTCCTGCTCCGGATGTTCCCGATTTTGCATCCACGATCAGAGTATTCATATCAATGATTCCTTCTTTTGCCAGTGGATATGCGGTCAGGATGGAACATGTTGTATAGCATCCCGGATTGGCTACCAGTCTTGCATTCTTTACATCTTCTCTGTTGATCTCACAAAGCCCGTACACTGCTTCTTCAATATATTGTGGACTCTTATGCTCGATTCCATACCACTTTTCATATGTAGCTACATCTTTGATACGATAGTCTGCACTTAAGTCGATAATCTTTGTCTCACTTAAAATCTTATCATTCATCATCGATGCACAGAAGCCTTGCGGCGTTGCTGTGAAGATTACATCTGCCTGTTTTGCAAGTTCTTCCATATTATCATCCAGACATGTTGCATCCACGATCTGGAACATATTCTGATATACATCTGCGTATTTTTTATCTATATAACTTCTGGAGCCGTACCATACGATCTCTGCGTCCTTGTGTCCGGTAAGGATTCTTACCAGTTCTCCTCCGGCATATCCGGTCGCTCCAATAATTCCAACTTTAATCATCTATATAACACCCTTTCCAATATTGAATTTTTATAAATTATTGTTCGTTTTATAGTACCCCAAATTCCTGTGATTGTCTAGTTGGATGGGATTGTTTTTCAAAAATCCATATATTTACTTTTGCGTTGTAAATCATGAACTTGCATAATTATACATCCATATTGCATATTATGCAAGCTTTTTCTTCAAATTGTATTGGGATTTAATTCAGGAAGGCTGTGGATACCCGAACCGGAATAAAGCTTGGAAAGGCGTTCCTGCTCAGGTTCCATCGGCGGGTCAATTCTAAAGGGGCAAAATTC
>ERZ839767.3958-NODE-3958-length-15864-cov-5.533367_pt1 | contig 15864 bp, 17 predicted proteins | sample MGYA00519879_ERZ839767 | MGnify/ENA primary metagenome ERZ839767 (study PRJEB31850, sample SAMEA3708852) | human gut metagenome | biome: human gut; feature: human-associated habitat; material: faeces | place: China | collected 2014 ...
AAGATTTTTCTGCCAATATCTATGTCCAATGGGAGCAATCTTTGCATGGTTACCGACATTGCCGTTTTCCGTACTCGACAGAGACCGAAGCAACTGCATTCCAAAGTGCCGTGCATGTGAGATTAAGTGCCCTGTAGATTATCAGATCAAAAGGGACCAGAAGAATGGCGGGGAATGTATCCACTGTATGCAATGTGTGGATGTGTGCCCAAAACAAAACATCCATCTGGGTTCAGGTAAGAAATTAAAAGGTAACGAAATCGTTATCATTCTCCTGAAGCTTGTATTATTTATTGGAGTCTGTATTTTTGCACAAAGTTTGTAAGACAATTGACGGAATAAGAAGGTGTCCAATCCCTTATAAAGGCACCTTTTTTAAAAAACAACAGTTAGTAGAAACTAACTTAATGTGAAAAATTCTCAATTATGGTCAGAACATGCAAAAATCAAGATAAATATACAAAGATATTTCAGTACTTATACCTTTGTATGAAGCTATTAATTTTTATAACTTGAAGGAGGTTCACATGAGAAAAGGAATGTGGAAAAAAGGTTTAACAGTAGCTATGGCTGCTGCAATGTTGGCAGGACCTGTAAGTGTGCCAGCAGTATTTAACAATGGCGTGGCGGTTGTTAAAGCAGATGAAACAAATAAGGGACAAGATGTCTATGTGTTGATGAATATCCCATATGCTGATTTTTATAAGGCAGAATTAAATAATACTGTAAAAGTAGATGCGACAACTTCAGCAACAAAGACAAAAACAAAAAGTACATTAGCCAATGGATCTTATCATGCAGACAATACTGGAGAGCATATTTCAGGAATCACTTATCCTGTAAAGATCAAAGCAGGAACAGATCTATCTAAATTAACAAAAATTACAGACGCTTCTAAAGTTTCAATTACAGTAAATATGAAAGGAAAAGAAACAACAACAGAATATAAAGGCAAAGATGCTTTATTTGAAAGTGCAGATTATTCATATTATGAATTAGGTACAACAGCACCAGCGTACTATAAAGAATTAACTGTAAATGAAAATGGATTTTATTCTTTTGGCAAGACTACAGCAACTAAAAAAACAGTAAAAGGTGCAGCAATTGAGAAGTTTAAGACATCATCTAAGTATGGAGATTATCAATTAAATTTAAACTTTGATAAGGTTGCGGATAGTGACCAGATCAGTGGGAATACGAAAGTTCTTGCAGCAGTGATCACAACAACTGATGGAACACAATATGGATTAAGACATGTAGAAAATATCTGGAAAGGGACAGAATTTGCATGGGGAACAGGATTTACAACACAGTCTCATGGTTGCCCAATTTCTGGAGAACATTATGCATCTATGATGGGAAAAACAATTGATGCAGTAACATATTATACAGAAAATGGTGTAGTGAAATATGATATTGATGATACATATGTACCATATAAGTTTGATACAAGTGCATTTAAAGTTGAAAATGCAGATGTAACTTCAGGAAGTGCAAAAGTAACTGTGCCAACATTACCAAAAGCGTATGATGCAGAATATGCAGTAGAAGGGTTAACAAACGTCAGTGTTGAAAATGGAACATTAAAATATAATGCAACAGGTGTGAAACCAGGACAGTATACATTAAATGTAACAGATAAAAGCTCAAAATATGTACCATTTAGCACAAGTTTTACCTTAACTACAGATAATGTTGTGGCAGTATATAACAATAATGTTAAAGCACCTGCATTAGTAGCAGCAAAAGATGTACAGGCAGATGATTTTGCAAACTTTGTAAAAAATATTCAGAAAGTATCTGTGAACGGAAAAGAGTATGCAGCATCAGGAAAAGGATCTGTAAAATTGATCAATGAAGATGGAACATTGGTGACAACAGCAGATGCATTAAAAGCAGAAGGTACATATAACATTGTTGTAACAGCGACTGGATATAATAAAACATTAGAATTTACATATACAAACAAGTCAGATACAACAGCAACAAAGCCATCAGATGCTACAACAGCAACAAAGCCTGCAGCTACAACAACAGCAACAAAACTTGCTGTAAAACCAGTCAAAAAAGTAACAGTTAAGAAACAGACAGCAAAAGTAAAAGCAGGAAAGAAAAAATTAACAGTTACATGGAAGAAAGACAAAAACGTATCTGGATACCAGATCAAGATCGCAACTAAGAAAAACTTCAAAGGTGCAAAGACATACACAGTAAAATCTTACAAGACATATAAGAAAGTCATCAAGAAGTTAAAAGCAAAGAAAAAATACTTTGTAAAAGTACGTGCATACAAGAAAGTAGGAAAATCTAAAGTTTATGGTGCATACAGTGCAGTAAGATCTTGCAAAGTGAAATAATGAAAAAATAAATAGTAGCGTATAGTTTTTTTCTGAAAAATAAAAACACGAGATTGCCATAGAAGGTAGCAGTCTCGTGTTTTGTTGTTATCTAATCATAAAGTTTTTAAAATATCTAAATCCAAATCATATTTATGAGGTATATCAGATCGTAATAGTGTTTTGATGGAATCTTTCTTCAAACGATTATTAATCGTAACATAAGATTTATCAAGCATTTCAGCCATTTCTCTGGCAGACAATGGTTCCAGACCAAATAAAGAATTCTGTAATAGTAAATGAAGAATTCCATAATCCGTTTTATCTTTAAAATTAGACAATAATATTCGCTCAAAATAATGCAAACGTTCTATTTTGTCTTCTAGAGAATCGATTAATGCTTCAATGGATGCAAGAATAATTTCTAGAAAATTTGTAATAAAACCAGTCAGGTCACCACGATTATCAGTATCATTTGTATAATCAAAACTTTTATAATATTTGGAAATATTTTGTTTTATTGTTTTTGCTAAATGATAGCTGATCAGAGGCTCTAATTCCTTAGATAAAAGATAACTGCTGATAAAACGATTTGTTCTTCCGTTTCCATCATAAAATGGATGGATATATCCAAATAGATAATGAAAGACGGAGATTCGAATCAAAGGAGGAATGGATTTATTATGCAATATAAATAAAGCTTTTTCCATACAGGCAATAATTTCGGTTTCTCCAGATATTCCACGGTGAATTTCTTTCATATGTGGACTGTAAACGGAAACAGATTTTCTTCGAAAAAAAATTCCATCTGGAAGATTCAAAGGATCATTATTTTTAATTTCTTCACTCACTAATTCATTGTAAATATTTCGAATGTCAGAACAATTATGAATTGAAATTTTTTCAGAATTTTTTAGTAAATTATATTTTTGAACTAATCCATAAAGACGCATATTTTTTTTTGTGATCGATTGTGTATTTAATATATCTTGGATCTCACGTCGAGTACTATTTACGCCTTCAATTTCATTTGTAAGTTTTACTTCATCTACAAGACAAGTTTGAGTATATTGCTCCAGAGCAATCTGAGGGAGTTTTGATTTTAAATAGATTAAAGTCTGGGTAAGTTTATAGATTCTTGATGTTAAATTTAAAATTTCGGTAGTTGGGAGTGAAAAGCATGGAAAACCATGAATTTCAAAATCATAATGTAATGCCAGTTCATTTTTATATCGGGAAGAATAGATAGATTCAAATTGATTTCGGTTTGTATATCGATATTTTTTTAAAATGTGATAATCCATAGTTGTCCTCCTTAAAAAATATAAAGTGAATTTTAATAATAATAGAAGTATAACATAAAAAATTAAAAAATATGCTAATTTTTTAATTTTTTATGTTATAATACATGTAAAAATAAAAAACGAGAGAAATTTTTAATTTCTCTCGTTTTTTATGAGCAATTGATAAAATTATCGTTTCTTTTTTCGAGAAGCTAATTGATTTGCCAGATTCACGATCGTCTCGATCGGATTTGCAAGCTTACTATGATTCATAGCTTCAATATATTTATCACGATCTTCATAAACACTGTTAACAGCATTCAATAAAGTTTCGCTTGTAACATCCTTCTCCTGAAGCACATAGCTGTATCCCTGATTCTCAAAAGATTCAGCATTTAGGATCTGGTCTCCACGGCTGGCTTCTAATCCAAGAGGAATCAGGATATTTGGCTTTCTAAGTGCAAGAAGCTCACAGATCGCATTCGCTCCAGCACGGGACACAACAACATTTGCACATGCAAAATAATGTTTTAACTCATCTTTGACATATTCAAACTGTTTGTAACCTTCTCTGCCCTCAAGGCTTTCATCTAAGTTATTACGTCCACACAGATGAATGATCTGGTATTTTTCAAGTAACGCATCAATGTTACTGCGGATCGCATTGTTGATCGCAACAGATCCAAGACTTCCACCAATAACAAGAAGTACAGGTTTTTCTTCTGTAAATCCACACAGACGAAGTCCTTCTTCACATTTTCCTGTAAATAATTCTTCACGGATCGGAGAACCTGTTAGTACAGCTTTTCCTTCAGGGAGAAGTTTTACTGTCTCAGGGAAGTTGCAGCATACTTTACTTGCACTAGGAATACTTAACTTGTTTGCTAATCCTGGAGTCATATCAGATTCATGAATGATCACGGGAATATGGAGCTGCTTGGCAGCGATCACAACAGGTACAGTGACAAAGCCACCTTTGGAAAATACAACGTCTGGACGAAGTTTCTTTAAGATTTTCTTTGCTTCAAAAAAACCTTTGATAACTCTGAACGGATCAGAGAAGTTTTTGATATCAAAATAGCGGCGAAGTTTTCCAGAAGAAATTCCATAGTAAGTAACACCGATATCTTCGATCAGTTTCTTTTCCATACCTTCGTATGAACCAATATAATAAATATTATATCCTTCATCAATCAGTTTCGGTACAAGTGCCATATTTGGTGTAACATGTCCGGCAGTTCCTCCACCGGTTAATACGATTCGTTTCATGATCTTTTCACCCCGATTAATTATTTTCTTTGTACGCGATCAGTGCTTTAGAAAGCTGGTCTGGACAAGAAGTTCCACGGAAACCACACTGAATTCCAGATAATTTGTCGATAACTTCATCAATAGGCAGTCCCTTTGCTAATGCAGCGACACCAGTTGTATTTCCCTGACATCCACCAACAAAATGGATATCTGTTAAGATTCCATTTTCTACCTCAAATTCAATTTCACTGGAACAAGTTCCTTTTGTTTTATATACCATAATTCTATTATCCTCCTGTAAATATATTTCAAAAATTAAGTATCTGGTAAAATGCCTAGATACACAACAAATTATAGTGCAAGAGAGTGTGTATTTCAAGAGATTCTTATTTGACATAAATTACGATTTCTCGTAAACTGAAATCAACATAAAAGAAAAGGAGATAACATATGATTGGTATCATTGGAGCCATGGAAGAAGAAGTCAGTCAGCTGATCGAAGCTATGGAAGAAAAAGAAAAAGTAACCTGTGCAGGTATGGATTTTTATTGTGGAAAGTTAAAAGATAAAGAAGTTGTGATCGTGCAGAGTGGGATTGGTAAGGTAAATATGGCATTATGCACACAAATTCTTGCAGATCGTTTTGATGTAAAAGCTGTGATCAATACAGGTGTTGCAGGTGGACTATATAAAGACATTGAGATTGGGGACATTGTAATCTCCAAAGATGCAGTTCAGCATGATGTAGATGCAACTGTTTTTGGATATAAAGTTGGGGAAATCCCTAGAATGGATACTTCTTATTTTGAGGCAGATAAAGATCTGATCGAACTTGCCAAGAAGACATGTGACGAAGTGAATCCAGATATCCACAGCTATGTTGGAAGAGTAGTCAGTGGTGATCAGTTTATTTCAGATAATAAGAAGAAACATTATCTGATCAATGAATTTGATGGATACTGTGCAGAGATGGAAGGTGCAGCGATGGCACAGGCAGCACATTTAAATCAGATTCCATTTATCATTCTTCGTGCGATCTCTGATAAAGCAGATCAGGAAGCAGCAGGAAGTTACGAAGAATTTGAAAAAGCGGCAATAAAACACATTGTTCGTCTGGTTCTTGGAATATTAGACAGAATGTAGTCTAACTTTGTAGGACGGTTTCTCTTAAGTTTCGATAGATATCCTTTTATAATCATAAGTAACATATATATGATGAAAAGGAGTGGTATCTATGGAAATGTTAAGGGAAACTTTTTTTATGAAAGGATTTATAACAGCAATGGTGATCGCAGTTCTTACTAAGGTCATAGTTTGGGCAAATTATCATAGATTGTTAGTATCTTCAGAAGAAATGGAGAGACCAAAACGGCATTGGATCGGCACATTAAAAAAGAAAATAGAAAACTATTATAATCTGCAAACAAAAGTGAATAATATCAGCTGTATTGTGGATAAATATTTTGAAGCGGACAAGATATTGGGGATAAATTCGTTTTTCCTGGAACAGATTCCAGGGTTTTGTGCAATTATCTGTGTAGGTCTTGGATGTCTGGGCGCTATTCGTGGAATAGCAATGAATGCAGATATTAATTTCTGGGGAAGAAATTTGATCATTGGAGTTGTATGTGGAATTTCCATCTTTATGATGGATTATTTAACAAAAATGGATCAGATGAAGAGGAAAATAAAAATTAATCTGATCAACTATTTGGAAAATATATTACCAAATCGAATGTTGAATTATACAAAAAAACAAAATTATAAAGAAAATTTAGAAAATAAGAAAAAAGAAGAGATAAAAAAAGAAAAGAAACAGGTAGCGAATATCGAAGAGCATTGGGGAGAGATTGCAAGTTCTAGAGAATGTCAGCTGACAGATGAAGATCTGCAGATATTAAAAGATTTTATAAAAGACTTATAAAGTGAGAAATTGAATAATACATATAAGAAAAAGGGGTTGTGTGGGTGCTTTTATGAAATATCGAAGGATTTTTCAGATGATCTTAGTTTGTATAACAGGAATATTACTTAGTGGATGCAGGGGACAAATCGAAGAGCAGAAAAAGAAAAAGCAGGATACGCACCAAGATTCAACAATACAGATATACAAGACGGTGGGAAATGTTTCGCAAGGGATTGAAAGTTGGTGGTTTAAAAGAAATGAAGAACATCAGCAGCCAGAGGTTTCACAGAAAATAGATCTGTCAAAATATGATGCATATTATGTAGATCCAAAATGCACAGAAAAAAAGATTTATCTGACGTTTGATTGCGGATATGAAAATGGATTTACTCCAAAAATTCTGGATGTTTTGAAAAGACAAAAAGTTGTAGCAGCTTTTTTTGTAACAAAACCATTTATCAGAGAGGAAGCAAAGCTCGTAAAGCGTATGAAAAAAGAGGGGCATATCGTAGGAAATCACACGGTACATCATAAGAGCATGCCAACATTGTCAGATCGCGATAATAAACAGGAGATCATAGATTGTGCACAGTATTGTAAAGAAGCAACAGGATATGATATGGATCCTTTTATCCGGCCTCCAATGGGAGAGTATAATGAGAGAACACTAGCATTAACCAAAAAGATGGGATATCGGACAATTTTCTGGAGTATGGCTTACGTGGATTTTAAGGTGGATCAACAGCCTGGAAAAGACTATGTGATAGAACATTTTCAAAAATATACGCATAAAGGTGCGATTCCACTCATACATAATATATCGCGATCAAACGCAGAAGCGTTGGAGACAGTGATCATAAACCTAAAAAAAGATGGATACCGATTTGAAGGATTGAAAAAACTGCCGGACTATTGAAAGAAATTCGTTAGTTTGATAAAATAAGGAACGTTATAAATATTAACAGATACGCAGAATATCATTTATAATTAGGAGATACAGATGAATAAGATAGCACAATTTCATAAAGTAAGTTTTGAACAGTTCAAAGAAAGCTGGGATGATAGTTTTCCAGGAGCTTCAGAAGAAGAAATCAAAGAAATCTATGACCAGATCAAATTGCCAAAGAGAGCGACTAGAGGATCAGCAGGATACGACTTTTTTAGTCCGGTTGATTTTGAATTAAAACCAGGAGAAACAATCAAGATTCCAACAGGAATCCGAGTTTTTATTGAATCTGATTGGGTATTAAATATTTTTCCAAGAAGTGGATTAGGATTTAAATTCCGTCTTCAGATGAATAATACAGTCGGTATTATTGACAGCGATTATTTTTATTCCGACAATGAAGGTCACATTTTTGTAAAATTAACAAATGACACCAATGAAGGTAAGACAGTTTCAGTGGCACAGGGAACTGGCATGGTACAGGGAATCTTTATGCAGTACGGAGTTACGATTGATGATGATGCAACAGAAGTCAGAAATGGCGGCTTTGGAAGTACAACAAAATAGAAAATGAATAACAGGTCAGAGTATTAATCTCTGACCTGTTGTATTTTGTATGGAGATGATGAGAATCCATACATTTGTGGAATTTATAAGAGAGAATCCATTATATCTGAGATATGATTCAGAGATGAGATCTGTCATCAATGAAAATTATATTCTATATACGGACGAATACAGGGTGTCCTGTTTTTTTGACTGCCTGTTGCTATCTTGTAATCGGTAATCCTGCTGTTATTATTATGCGTTTAAAATACAATGTTCACTCCCTTATATATAGTAAACCGATTTTTGAAGAAAAAAGGGAACCAGAAAATAAAAAAATATTCTTATTTGTATTGTTCATAGGAAATCCTCTTTCTGAAACATGGTTCTTACGCGTTTCTTGGCTACAGCAATTCTTTTCTTAACTGCTCTTTCAGAAATATGAAACATACATGCAATCTCACTATATTTAAATCCATAGAAATAATGAAAAATTATAGTATCACGAAAATCGGGTGTTAGTGTTGAGAAAATGATCTTGAGAGAATCAAGATAAATATAACGGATAAACAGATCCTCAGGATCAATGAGATTACGAGAAATATCGTTACCATCATCATAATCTAAAGGATAGTGAGAATTTTTATACTCATCCATAGTTAGTGTATACATCACATTACGCTGTATAGCAAAGAGATAATAGATAATCTCGTGTTCAGGTACATGTAATGCTGTGTCAGGATGTAAAAGAATTTTTTCAAATATCTGCTGAACACCATCTTCAGCAATACTTGGATTTGACGTGTAATGAAAAGCATTACAGTATAATTTATGCGAATATTTCTGATATAAAAGTGCAACATATTCAGAAATATTCTGATTGTTTGTGGGGTGACCGTTTCCCTTCATATAAATAATCTCCATTTGTCTTGTGGCTTTGTAAACGATTTCAAAAGAAAATATAAAATTATTTAGTCTTCTTCAATTACCTGAATTTCAAGAAAATCAAAATCAATATCTTCTACAAAACTGTCAGAATTAAATCTGGTTTTTGAATGATGGATAAAGTCGTTTTTATTGTGATCAAGCCAGAGTGGTTTAGAAAGATCAAATTCATAACAGATCTCTTCCAATGCCTGATATACTTTTCTAGTTCGATTCAGATCACTATCTATACAGATTACAGTGTCTTTTAACATATGATTTTCATGAAAAATCTTGCCCCACATACGAAACATAAATAAACTCCTGCCTTAATAAATTGGTAAATAGTTACTTCTTTTGACTTAGTATAGAAGTATTTTTGTTTCTTGTAAAGCAAAATAGGTATGTTATACTAAAAAAAACATTACGTTAAAAGGGAGATGGAGCATGAAAATTTTAAAACGGATTTTTATAGATGGATTGTCAGGAATGGCAATAGGATTATTTGCAACATTGATCATTGGAACGATTTTAGAACAAGCCGGAACGATCATAGGAGGAGATATAGGAAATATGATCGTTATGGTTGCATCAATTGCTAAAGTATTGACGGGAGCTGGAATTGGAATTGGAGTTGCAAGTAAATTAGGAGAATCAACACTTGTATGTGCATCTGCCGCAAGTGCGGGTATGATCGGAGCTTTTGCTTCTGGCTTATTGAATGGAAGTGTAAGTTCAAGTGGCAAAATCCTATTAAGTGGCCCAGGAGAGCCTCTTGGAGCATTTGTAGCGGCTTACATAGGAATAGAGATTGGAAGGATTTTCATTGGAAGAACAAAGCTTGATATTATTTTGACGCCATTAACAACGATCGTATGTGGTGGAATCGTGGGGTTAACGGTTGGTCCATATATTTCAGATCTCATGAAACAGATCGGAGAGATGATTCGATGGGGAACAGAACAGCAGCCATTTTTGATGGGAATTGTTGTTTCTGTATTGATGGGTATGGCGTTAACTCTTCCGATCAGTTCAGCAGCACTTGGAATTATTTTGAATCTTTCTGGAATTGCCGCAGGAGCAGCAACGATTGGGTGTTGTGCACAGATGATCGGATTTGCGACGGCCAGTTTACGGGAGAATGGAATTGGAGGTCTATTGGCACAGGGAATAGGAACATCGATGTTACAGGTTCCCAATATTGTAAGAAAACCATTGATCTGGCTGCCACCGATCATTACAAGTGCCATTCTTGGTCCGATTTCTACTGTAGTTTTAAAAATGACGAATAATGCAATTGGTTCTGGTATGGGAACGGCAGGGTTTGTGGGACCAATGATGACATATAAGACGATGACAACAGGAGGAACTTCTGCAGTGACTGTTATTGTCATGATACTGGTCATGCAGATCATAGCTCCTGCATTTTTGACATATTTTATTTCGGAAGCGATGCGTAGAGCAGGATTGATCAAGGATGGGGACATGAAACTTGATATATAGAAGGGATATTAGCGGATTTTATACCATTTGTGATAAAATCCGCTAATTTTATAACGGTGTGAAGTCGAGTGTTTTGAATTACAGATTCGTTTGAAACGGAATCAGAAAAGACATTTACAATTCCAGTGATTGATAATTGTCCGATCGGTGGGAGCTGTTTTGAAACGCCTCGGCCAGGAAGCAGTGGGAGAGGGGAGAGTGTAATACATCCAACATGCTGTGCATAACCGAGACAGGAATCGATAGCGATGATGAAAGGATTTTGGCAGACAGAATAAATTTCTTTAAAAGTTTGATTGAGATTTTTAGCGTGAATAGGTTCTTTTAAAGTCCCAAAAACTGAATATTGAGGAGAAGGAAGCAATGCCTGACCAACGAGTGGTCCAAGACAGTCACCAGTCGCGCGGTCTGTACCGATACAGACAATGACGAGGGGCTGATTTTTTTTATGCTTTATTTTGAGATAATGTAGCAGATCATTTTGAAATTTCATAAGAGCATAAGGGGAATCTGGATGATAGTAAGATATTTTTTTTAACAATAGATCGTCCTCCTGATTTAAATTCTCTTTTTAGTGTATACAAAAAGAAAAGAAGTATGTAAAAAAATTTTAACGTCTCGACGTTGTTTGATAAAAATTTTTATCTCTTTATGATAAGGTTTTTGTGAAATGGAAGAAAAGGAGGTTTTTTCGTGAAAACAGAGCAGCAGTTGCCTAAAAATATCAGGCAGATTGGAAGTCCAGCAGGACACACAAAAGTATATATTGAAGATTACGTTATAACATTTTTAAATTCTTTATCCATGGACAAAAATACATATGTAAGAGGAGCAATTTTATTTGGAGAGAAAAAGCAGATTGGAAATGATCTTGTTATTTTTATAAGAGGAGCGATCGAGGGACAGAATCTGGAATTGGATCTTGATGAAACAGTATTTGATGATGAAGTATGGAGAGAGATATATCAACAGAAGGAGCGATTGTTTTCTGGTCTGGATGTCATCGGATGGGCACTTTTAAGAATGGGATTTTCGGTTCGACTCAATGATAAAATAAAAAAGACACATTTTGAAAATTTTCCAGGAGAAGGAAAAGTGTTATATATGATGGATGATCTGGAAGGAGAAGATGCATTTTATGTTTTTCGAGGAGAAGATCTCTCAAGGCAAAATGGATACTATATATATTATGAAAAAAATCCGATGATGCAGAATTATCTTGTAGAACGAAGACAAGATATAAAAGAGGTGCAGACATATGAAAAAATGATGGAGAGTCGAAGAGATGAGAAATTGATCCAGCAGTTTCGTGAAAAGATATCCAAAAAGACCAAGAGTAATCAGAGAAAAGGAAGGATTCGGAATATTTCAACGGCAGCAGCAGTTACGATCATGATGATCATGGGAGGTACGATGTATTATTATGCTGGACAAGATCAGAGTATAAATTTTAAAGAGGTTGTAAATGGTGCGGTGCATACGATGGGAAAAGGGGTGTCGGATCAAATTTCAACAAAATCATCAACAAAATCATCAACAACGAGTGTAAAAATAACAAAAACATTAGATTCGGCAACACAAACTTCAATACATAAAAAGGAACAAAAAACAACACAACCCACAATAAAACAAAAACAGAAAACTCAAAAAGTAAGTTCTGGGCAATACAAGTCTTATACATATACCGTAAAAAGTGGAGAGACGTTAGTATCGATCAGTCGGAAGGTATATGGGACCCAGAAGCTTGTTCAAAGAATCAAAAAGGCAAATGCATTGTCTGACGAAAATCAGATTTACCCCGGACAGAAGTTGATCATTCCTGGAACACTTCGATGATATTTAAACTAGGAAATATGTGTAGACTGGACACATTTCATTGAATAAGGTATACTTACCTGTATTCAGAGATGATGATTGATTAGAAAATGGAAGGTATTTTATGGAACAAAAGACGAAATCAGGGTTTTCTCTTTATGTCAATTCCAATGAGAACATTCAAAATGCATTATTTCTAAGAGAAAAAAAGAAAAAATATCGTATGGGATTGATCATAGCGTTTGTGGTTGTATGTATATGTACAATATTGGCATATCGCTATCGGACATATCACAGGATGAAGGTTGTAAAAACGATCACAAAAGAGCTGACAGAATCATTTCAGTCATTTGCATATAAGAAAGGAACGATCTGTTACAGCGAAGATGGGATTTCTTTCTTAGATGGAAAAGGAAATGAAAAATGGAATAAAACATATTCCATAAAGAATCCACAGGCATCTTATTGTGGGGACTATATTGTAGTTGCATCCAAGAATGGGAATGAGATTGCGTTACTTGATTCAGATGGACAGATGAAAAAATTTAGTGTATCTTATCCAATCGTAGATTTGGAAGTGGCAAAACAAGGTGTAATTGCTTTAATTCTTCACGGTGATAATGGAAATTATATAGAATTATATGATGCAGCACAGAAGAAACTGGTAAGTATCAAAGTCACATCTGATCAAAATGGATATCCAATGGATATTGATCTGTCATCAGATGGACAAAATCTTTTAGTCAGTTATCTTGTCGTTGATGGGATTAATGTAAAAAGCAGAGTTGCACTGTATAATTTTGGACAGGAAGGTGAAGACAGTGGAGATCAGATGATCGGTGGCTTTGATTTTAAAGATACGGTAATTCCGAAAGTGAGCTTTATGGGTGATTCTAAAGCTGTGGCAATTGGAGATGATCAGATGATTTTCTTTAAAGTAGGAAAAACAATTTCTAAAAAGCAAACGATATCATTTGATAAAGATGTGAGTAGTGTTGCGGTGAATGATGATTACGCAGCATTCGTATTTGAAGATCAGAAAAAAACAGATCAAGAAAAATATGAAGCAGTCGTATATAATAAAACAGGAAGAAAATTGATGTCACATAAATTCTCTTCAGAATATAATAAATTATTATTAGGAGAGAAAGAATTATTGTTGGCTGGAAATTATCATTGTTCAATTGTGAATTTTGCTGGACATGAAATGTTTAAGAAAGACTTTAAGAAACGGATTGTCAATATTTCACCAACAGGAAAAAGACAGAAATATCTGATAACATATGAAAATAGTACAAATTTATCAGAGATATACTAGAATGGAGTACATATGGGAGAAATTATCGTAGCTGTTTTTGGAATCTATTTGATCTTGCAGATGATCATAGGTTATCGAAGAGGACTCATTAAAAGTATGCTGAATCTTGCATCATGGATTTTAACTTTTGCGATCGCTTATAAAGGCGCTGCATATTTTAAAGAAATAGTGATTCAAAATGTACCAGAGATCCAGGGAACGATTGTTACAGATCGAATTGCATATATGATTGCATATATGGGGTTGATGATCGTATGTAAAATTATTTTTTCAGTGGTAATACGTCTTGCAAATAAAGTTACAAGGGTTCCAGGTGTTGGGTTTATTAACAAGGTAGCAGGAGCAGCACTTGGATTGATCAAAGGTTCCTTGATCATTATGGTAGTTGTATTTTTTATTTCATTGATGCCACATGTTGGAATGGAATCTGAATATGCTCAGATCGTTGGCGGAAGTGAAGTTATGCAGACAATGGTGGAAACGAATCCATTAGAACAGATGATCAAACAGCAGATACAGATAGAAACGCAGAAATTATTACAACAATAAAAAGAAGGTATTTTGCAAATGTCATTTAATGATTCATTTGCAGGATACCTTCTTTTTGAAATAATGATGAGAGTGTTAAATAATAAAAATAGAAAAAATATTGACATAATATAAAAATGATATTATAATCAAAACAATTTTAAATCAAAATTTATTTCAATTTTTAATATAATTAAAATCTAAAAAATACCCAATAAAAAAATTAATATAAGGAGGACTGATATAATAATTGAATAGGAAATTTGTATCAAAAAGCAATTTTGTGCTTAGAAAAGTATTAAATTCAAAAGAAAGTATAGATATTTTAAAAGATATAATTGAAAGTATTTTGGAGATAAAAATAAAAACAATAGAGCTGAATCCATATTTATATAAAAAAGCAAAATATTTGCCAAGTGAGGAAAATTTTGGCATTGCAGATGTAAGAATAACAAAAGATGATAATGAAGAATTAAATGTTGGAATCCAATTTATCGATGGAAAATATATTCCAACAAAAATATTAATGTATTATGAACAAATACATTTAAATCAATTAGAACATGACACAAAAAGAGAATTTTGTAGGACAATAACAATAAATATTTTAGATTTTATCTATTTTTCTTTTGAGAATTTTAGCAAGAAAATAAAAATAGAATGTAATGAAAAATATGTAAAAACAGAAGAATTAGAATTTAATATTATACAATTACCAAAATTTCAATTAGACAAATTAACAAAATTTGAAGGAAAAGAACAATGGGTAGCATATTTAAAAGGAGATAATCAAGAATTAATTGATAGAGCAAAACAAGATAATAAGTATATAAAAAGACTAGATGAATTATTAGAAAATTATTGGAAACACGAAAAAATGGAATAAAAAAGAGGAAAAGTAAATTTCCTCTTAGTATTTAATAAATATTATCTTTAATGAACATCTGTAGTAGCAGGCTTTAAAGTAACTTTTATAACAGTACCTTCATCAACTTTAGAACCTTTAGCTGGATCTTGTGAAATTATGACACCACTTCCAGTAATACTAATATTCAAATTTAAGTTCTTTAGCTCACTAGTAGCTTGTGAAGCAGATTTTCCTGTAAGATCAGGAACTGTAGTTGTAGTTCTAACACTTTGGTCATATAACATTATTATAGAATTTTTAGCTAATGACACACCAGGCTTTGGAACTTGATCAATAACTTGTGTACTATTCTTATCATTTGAAGTTGTTATTTTAGTTGTAAATCCAGCATTTTTAAGAATTTTTTCAGCTTCAGTTATTGTTTTATTTCTTATATCAGGTACAGTAATTAAATTAGAGTCATCTTCAGATGTTGTTTCATTTGAAGGAATACCTAATTCAGGTAATATTTTAGTTAGCATTTGAGAAACAACAGGTCCTGCAACTTGTCCACCTTGATGATTGCTTTCACTTGGTTTGTATAAAGTTAATAATAAAACAACTCGAGTATCTTCAATTGGTGAGATTGCAACATAAGATG
>ERZ839767.3960-NODE-3960-length-15852-cov-5.120972_pt1 | contig 15852 bp, 10 predicted proteins | sample MGYA00519879_ERZ839767 | MGnify/ENA primary metagenome ERZ839767 (study PRJEB31850, sample SAMEA3708852) | human gut metagenome | biome: human gut; feature: human-associated habitat; material: faeces | place: China | collected 2014 ...
TAATCATTGATGTTCTTGCTTTTTAGATAATAGTCGAATCCAACAAATGGCATATGATAATTCCAATTGAGCGTTTGAGGCGGCTTAACATCTTGTAAAACCATAAGAATATTTGAAAGAGCTTCATTTTCAGATGCTTTAAGAACGGGGTTTCTTTTATTTAACTCTATTCGTTCCTTGAAGAATAATATCAAAGATTCCACAAACACTTCTGGCAAGCTATAAATATTCTGTATAACGCCATCGGGATGATATGCTAAAACAGTTTTTACGATTGAATATTTTATTGCATCCATGTCAACAAAGAAGTTATTATGGTAGTCTTTGAACAGTTGCAATATTATGAATTCAAGCTTACTTGCTATACAAAAATAGATATAAAAAAGTCGCGGAGCTTCAAACTTTGCATAATTGGAATGAAGTCATCCACGACATATGTGTATTTCAACTTAACAAAAGAAAAGACTGTTGTTTTTTATGGTTCTTTCTTACTTTGGGGTACTATTCAAATAAAAGACCTCATATCTTATAGATAATCACTATAAGATTGACGTCTTTTATTTTATTATTTACCCATTATCAAGTAAGAACCTTTTTCTATTTGTCAACGGTCTAATATTTTTTCATCTTTTATATTTTTTGAATGTTAATTTATTTAATTAAATATAAACTAAAAAACTATGTGATATTCCTTATTACTCAGCAATTATTGATAAGGTTTTATTAATATCCTGTTGAATAGTGAACCAATTGGAATTCAATATATTATAATAACTATCATCTTTTTTTAAATAATTTGTTTCATTCACACCATCTCTTTTTGCATTTGAATTTGGGAAATTTTTGCAAACCTTTGAAAAAGTTTTTATACGCAGTGCAGGCATCTTTGATTGCCTGTTTGGTTACATTATTTGAAATATTCAATAACCATGCATATTCATCAGAATGTCTAAGCTTTGTAAATTCTTTTCTGAGTTCTGCATCTGGAATAAATCTGCCACCTTTTTCATAATTTTCTTTTTCCCTGGCCAAAGCCCAGTTATAAGCAAATCTTGAAGCACCTGCGTACTGAAACATCTTAGTTTTCTGTACATTGTTTGGTATCAACATTACTTTTATGGCTTTTACCATCTGTTTCCTCCTGTATCAGTTCCCTGATAAGTTTCCTGGCTTTGTTCGCTCGTTTTCCTTGTAATTTGCAACTGAATACTGTGATTATTTGAACCAGATCTTCAACAAGTTCCTGCTGTTCAGATTTTTCAGTATTATCAATAATCTCAATCTCACAATTATAAAGTGAAGCGATATATTCTATCAACTCAAAACCAAATCGCAATAGCCTGTCTTTATATAAAACAACAACCTTTTCAACTTGATTTTGAGAGATTCGTCTAATCAATTCCTGAAGTCCTTTTTTCTTATAATTAATCCCAGAACCGATATCGCTTATTATCTCAAACGGCTGTCCTTTTGCCAAAAGATATGTCTTAACATTATCAATCTGTCGTTCCAAATCATCTTTTTGTTTATGGCTGGAAACGCGACAATATCCAATTGTAATGCGATTTTTAGGCTTTACATTTATTACCTGGTTGAGTTGCTCATCAGAATAATATCTATAGCCACTTACTGTAGTATGATGCGGATGAAGTTTTCCATTTGCATCCCAATTTCGTAATGTCTGAGCAGATACGCCTATAATTTTTGAAAATTCGTGTATAGAATAATATTTACTCAAAGTATCAACTCCTTTCAATAATATTCTAGTCTAATATCTTATAAAACTCAATATCTAGTTATATGATTTTATAATTTATCTTTAACTGTTAATGACCTCCCATATTTCTTCCATCATTCCTCTGGCAATCTCTTCCTGTTCATCCGTCATGGGCTGGTTGTTCTGAAGCTCATAGAACTCTCTTAAAAGCTCCATCGGGGATTTCTCCTCTACTTCTGCCGTTCCTCTCACTGTCCCTGCCGCTCTCGTCCGCAGATTGTCATAAGACAGCTTCATGATATTCGGATAAATGCATCGTAGCTTCCCGATCGCATCCGGGATATCCTCTTCATCAGTCAGCGTAATATGAAGATAATCGTCCGTGTTCATATCCTTGTAAAAATCCAGCGCAGTCACTTCCATATACGTGCCTCTGACTTCCCGCATATCATGTTTCGGCAAAAATGGAATCTGCTGAATATTTATTTTGCCTTTTTCTTCTACATCAACGATGACTGCTGCTTTTTTGTGATTGGTTTCAGAAAAAGAATATTTGAGCGGCGTCCCCGAATACCGCACTGTCTCTTTCCCGATCTTCTGCGGGCCATGGAGATGTCCAAGCGCCACATAATCAAACCCGTCAAAGACAGATGCGTCCACATCATCCACACCGCCTACAGACAGTTCTTCTGAATCACATCTTGTTGCACCGGTCACGAACTGATGCGCAAGCAGGATATTTCGTTTGTCTGTGTCAATCTGCATATGCTGCACTGCCGCATTTACAGCATCCTGATAGGTGATGATCTCTTCCTCTGGATACACTCTTTTTACCAGAGACGGCTTCACAAATGGAAGCATGTAAATATTGATCTCACCGTACCGGTCACTTATCGTTACCGGTTCTACATCCGACTCAAATACCGGTGAAAGATAAATCTGTCTGCTGCTCATCAGTCTTGAACCGAAAGCAATTCTTTCTGCAGAATCATGGTTTCCACTGATCAGAAACACCGGAAGCTCTCTCGCGGCGATCCTTGTCAGGAAATCATCCAGAAGCCTCACCGCCTCTGCGGACGGAATCACCTTGTCGTAAATGTCGCCCGCGATCAGAACCGCTTCCACCTTCTGCTCATCGATAATGTTCAGTATCTCTTTTAAAATATATGCCTGATCCTCCAGCATGGAAAATTCATTCACACGCTTGCCGAGGTGCAGGTCTGATAAATGAAGAAATCGCATGGTTTTCTTCCTCCTTCTCGAATAATTCTTTTGCAGAGCAAACACAGCTTCTTTTATCTACTACTTATGTTAATACATGCTTATTTTCTTTAATAATCTCTATCTTTGTATCATCTACAATTCCCTGACTCAGATTACACATAACGCTCACATCCTTTTTCAAACTTCTCTTACCCACAATTCTTCTCTCAAACTGCTCGTTCCCACATACACTTCATACGGAATTGAAAATTCCGCCACAAATTCATTTCTACCCTCATCAAAATATGCCATCTCCCGAATCGGGCAAACCAGTTTCACTTCTTTTTCTTCTCCGGCATCCAGCCGTATTTTCTGAAAATCCTTGAGCACATACTCCGGTCTTTCTACTTTGGAATCAGCTGCTCCCACATACATCTGTACCACTTCGCTGCCTTCCCGCTTCCCTGTATTTTTCGCGATCACAGACGCATACAGATTTTCTTCATCTCTCCATGCTTTCATGCCGGCAAGCGTAAACGTCGTATAAGAAAGTCCATATCCAAACGGGTAAAGCGGCTTCACATGGCTTTTATTCAGGAGTGTATATCCGTGATAGTAATCGTATCGGAACTCTTCTGCATCCCAGTCAATCTCCGGCAGATCTTCTTTTTTCTTCGGAATCACAAATGGAAGTTTTCCACCCGGATTCGTTTTCCCGAATAATACATCTGCGACTGCCTTTCCACCTTCCATTCCCGGATAGTACGCCATCAATATCGCTCCGACTCGATCTTCCCACTCATCCATCAGGATCATGCTTCCGCCAACCAGAACCACCACTGCATCCTGCCGGACTTTTCCGACTGCATCAATAATTTTCAGCTGTTCTTCTTTTAATCCCAGGCAGTCTGTCCTGTCGCCTCCCTCATTCTGAACCGTCACATCTGCCGATTCATTTGCCACACATTCTCCTTCATCCAGATAATCATTTCCCGCTATAATCACAACCACATCTGCCTCTTTTGCAAGCCGCCTGCAATGGGATGCACTTTCTCCGGAATAATAGATCACTTCCGCCTCTGAAGGGTATTCCGTAATTCCCTGCAGGATTGTCACCACATACGGTGCATAGACCTGACTGGAACCCCGGTCACCAATATTTTCTCTGTCAGCGTAACTTCCCAAAACTACGATCTTTTTTCTCTTTTTATAATCTATCGGAAGTAACTGATCTTCATTTTTCAGAAGCGTAATTCCCTCTCTTGCACACTGCAGGGCAAGTTCCTGATGCTTTCTGTAATCACAACTTCCTTCTTTTTTGTGTTCTTCTATAAAATGTTCATGTGCCAGTAAAGTCCGGATGATCCGGAGTGCTGATTCATCAATCGTCTGCTCCGTAACTTCTCCTTCTCTTACTACTTCCAGAAGCTTTTCTCCATAAAAATGTGTGATCGGCATCTCTATATCAAGCCCGCTTGAAGCCGATGCAACGTTATCTTTCACTCCCCACACAAAATCACAGATCGTAAATCCGTCAAAATCCCACTCATTCCGAAGCACTTGTCTGAGCAAATATTCATTTTCCCCACACATCGCTCCCTGATACCGATTGTAAGCACTCATCACAGAACCTGCTCCGGCATCAATACACTTTTTAAAATGGCTGAGAAAAATCTCTCTTTCTGTCCTTTTATCACATTCGATCGACACTTTAAATCTTGCATTTTCCATAGAATTAAAGGCAAAATGTTTGACACAGGCGATCACGCCATTCTCCTGTACTCCGCGGACCAGTGCACTTCCCATCCTGCCAAGAAGATACGGATCTTCTCCATATACTTCCTGCGCCCGTCCCCATCCCGGATGATAGGGCAGGTTCACACATACGCCACCAAAAAAGTTTGCACCAACGTCCAGAACTTCCTCTGCAATGGCGCGCCCGATCTCTTCTTCCAGCTCCGGGTCAAAAGCTGCTCCTCTCATGGACGCCACCGGAAAACATGTTGCTTTTTTGCATCCGCATACAACACCTCTCGTCCCATCTGCAAAAAGCATTGCCGGTATGCCTTTCTCTTTTATACCACCTGCACGATATGGATGTTCATTATAATGTACTTTTAATTTTTTCCGAATTGCTCCCCGAACCTCAGAACGGATTTCTGACCCACTCATCAAAGAAACTTTTTCTTCCAGTGACAGCGTTTTCAAAATATCCTTCGCCTGTTTTGTATATGTCAGCCGGTATGCCTTCCAGTCCATTTTCTTATCCATTCAGAATCTCCCTCAAAATCCTTTTTACCTCTGAAGTCTCATAATTCAGATACCCCTTCAGTGCCTCATCATATTCTTCCACCTGTCCTTTCTCGCGAAAGGCTTTCGGCGTAAACCCGGTTTCTTCCCTGAATACCCGGTAAAACGTTTTTTCCGATCCAAATCCACATGCATCCAAAATATAATTCATATTTTTATCCGTATTCTTCAGAAGATTCTTTGCCTGCTCTATACGCAGATTTTCCATAAGTTCTTTCCCGGTCAGATCCAGTGTTGTCTTCAGATTGCGATCCAGGGATTTACGGCTAAGCCCGATCTTTTTACATACCAGATCCATTACCTTTTCTTCTCCCATATGTTCTTCCATAAGCGTGATTGCCTTTACCGTCAGTTCCTGATCATTCTGTGCAGCTACATCTTTAAACCTGATATCATAAATAACCTGATCAAAGAGATCTGCGATCATGGTGCACACCTGTGCCCTTATCCGAAATACCTGATGTCTGTCCTCGCGCATAGATTCATATACCAGTTCAGCCATCTTTTTATAAAAATATGCGAATCCTTTTTCCGGCTCTTCCTCGTCTGTACTATCAAGATAAAACCGTACCTCTTTATTGTCCTCCTCATCAAACGCCAAAAGCTCACGGCTCATCTGCACGAACATACACAGATTTTCTTCATTTTCTACTCCTTTTATCGCATGGATCACATTCGGATTCACCAGATAGATATCCCCCTTTTTTAATCTGACCTGCTCCGACTGCACCTGCATCCAGATACTCCCTTTTAATATTCCGATCATTTCATATTCATTATGCCAGTGATAGGTACTGCTCTGAATTGGCGCAACAAATATATTTACAGGAAAACTCTGATTATTTGTTATTGACTCATAAATAGAATGTGGCATATGGACCTCCCGTGTTCATTTCTCCTCAAAATATACTTAAACATTCTTACAAATCATTATACAGGATTTTCTCCCATACTGAAATATATACGCAAAGAATAGCCGCCAATCCTGACGACTATCCTCTGTAATTTTTACAATTTTCTATTTTTCGTTCGCTCTTTTTTCTTCCAGTCCTTTTGCGATCTGTGGATAGATCTTATCCAGATTACAGAAGAACAGTGCAACCATTCCGATAACAATCAGAACTGCCGGAACCATTGTAAATACAGTCTTGATTCCTGAAATGGTTACTGCTGCCTGACCAACTCCTTTAGCGGTAAGGCTTCCATCGTATGCTGCCCATGCAAGTCCCCATCCGACGATTGCGGATCCAAGACCGGCTCCGACTTTCATACCAAAGGATGTAACAGAGTTTGTCATACCATCAAGGCGGACACCTGTCTTCCACTCGCCATAATCAATAACGTCTGCAACCATTGCGAAAAGTCCTGCATTGTGCGGAATTCCACCGATTCCAAGGCAGACAAGTCCGATGACTGCTGTTGTAAATGAAGTTCCTGTAAATGCCATGATCAGTACACCAAGAAGTTCAATTGCATATCCGATCATCATGCTCTTCCATTTTCCAAGTACTTTATTGATATAAGGGTAAATCAGGTTACCGATCAGTTTTGGTAAAATAAAGCATAATGTAAGTGTTCCCATCAGTCCTACATTTCCAAGGACATCTCTTGCATAATAAATACGAAGTCCGTTATTTACACCAAGAACTGTATAGTTGATAACAAATACAACCGTCAGAAGCCAGAAATATCTGTTCTCGAAAAGAAGCTTGAATGATTCTCCGACACTGATTTTGTTTTCCTGTTTCTTAGAAGTATTTTCTTCTGCATGTGTACGCTCTTTTGTTCCTGCAAATGTGATCAAAAGCAATATTGTAGCAATTACACCAAAGATTGCTGCCATTCCGGTCCATCCGAATTTTCCTACCAGGTTATTGCAGTTGTAGTTGATGAAAAGTACCACTGACATTGTAACAAAGAAACGGATAGAACTCATTGTTACACGGTCTTTCGGATCCGGTGCTTCCAGTGAAAGCAGTGTATTATATGCCAGGTTACATGCGGTATAAATAGCAACTGCCATCAGGATATAGGTAATGACCGCATAAACCATCTTTCCTCCGCTGCTCAGTCCGGACGGCACACTGAACATCAGAACCAGTCCAAGTCCCATTGGGATTGCAGTCCATAAGATCCACGGTCTTGCTTTTCCCCATTTGGTATGTGTACGGTCGATAATGCTTCCCATGATCAGATCTGAAATTCCGTCCAGAAGTCTTGTGAGAAGCATCATCGTACCAATCGCTGCTGCTGCAAGCCCTACACTGTCTGTGTAGTATAATGTCAGGTAAGAACCGATTGTTGTCCATACCAGGTTGCATCCACCATCTCCGACAGCAAATGCAAGAATCTCTTTCCATGTTGGTTTACTGTTTTTCATGTTTCTTCCTCCTTAGTTCCTTTTTCCTTTTAGATTTAATGTCAAAAGAGAAAGTACTCCTTCCCCTTTGTATACCAGATACAATTTCTTTTCTTCGGTAAATGTTACTTCTGTTTCAGCGGTTTTCCACCATTTACATGGCTTCAAAGAAATAACTGCCTTTCTTTCTCCATTCTCTTCTGTGTAAATTTCCAGTTCACCCGGGGCATCTGTCTGATAAACGACTTCAATTTTTCCGGTTTCTTCCAGATTGATATACTTATATCCAATTCTCGTTCCATCTTTAATGTTCGTGATATAACGTTCTTCATTTACACTTGTCATATAAGGGAAATCAACTTCCTGGTTGGTTCTTCCAATGGAAGACAATGCTCCCATGTGTCCATTCGTCAGATTACAACAATAAACTGCCGGATAAGATGCATCTCCGGAAAGAGGTCCTGGATTCATTCCGCTTGTCGTAATCGTTACCTGCGGAATCTGTCCGTTCTCATCAAAATACACCTTTTCTGCACATCCCTGTCGGTTATACTGGTTCAGGAAAGTATGACGGTGATAGAACATATACCATTGTCCGTTTATCTCCACCAGACCACCATGATTATTTCCAACAGACATCAGTTTGTCTTCTTCTTTTCTTCCGTTGTATCCGACATCCCCATTGCTTACGATGACTCCACCAAATTCAAATCCTTCCATCGGTCTGTCACTGATCGCATAGCAGAGCTGATGCGTATTTACGGAAGAATAGATCAGATAATATTTTCCGTTTATTTTTCGAATAGATGGCCCTTCAAAGTATTCGTTTCCTTCAAATGAAGTTCCTTTTCCATAATTCAGACTCGGAATGATCACTTGCGGTCCTTTTTTTACGGTGATCATATCGTCTTCCAACTGAAGTACACTTCCGCCTTTCAGATCCTGATCTTTATAACGCGGGATATTGATCATACATGGTGCAAATCCAAAATACAGGAAATTTCCTTCCTCTGTACAGATCACAGATGGATCATAGGTCTGATTTTCCATCATCGTCTGACCGTCTTTGTACTGGACACGTCCGTAAAATTCATACTGCCCTGCCGGTGTATCACAGACAGCCACATTGATGGAATCCTGGAATTTGATGCAATAATATAAGTAATATCTTCCATCACGCCCCTGTACTACATCCGGCGCATATAAAGGAAGCACATTTACGTTATACGGATCCTGATCTTTTCGGTAGATCACACCTTCATAACGCCAGTCAGACAGATCATCCAGCGGTGCCGACCATGATACATAATCCTGCTCACAAAATTCATTCCCATTCTCCAGATCATGACTTCCGAATACATATAATCTGTCTTCAAACACATGCGGTTCCCCATCCGGAATATGTTCCCACAACGGGAGATATGGATTATGACATTGCGTTTTCATACGCTTCTCCTTTCGCTTTTTTATTATTTTTCTTTGTTTTAACGTTTCTTTTTCGTTTGCAATATGATTCTATCTTGAATTTTAAATCTTGTTCTGTCATTTTAGACCTTTCTCACTGTCAAATTTGGACATGTTTTGTGCTTGTTGGTCGTTTTTAACAATTTTATAGTTTTATTTTTATGTATTTTCACTAATCGCATTTTGAAAAGCAGAAAATATCCGATGATTTTGAAAAAAGTCAAAAAAAGAAAGTGCGTGTGAAAAAACAAGAGTTTTTTCACACGCACTTCACACGGCATAGCCGTGAATAATCTAGGCTAATTATACGCAAGTATTTTCTTTTTATCCCTACGCTCTCATTATTATAAACAAATTTCCAATCATTTAATATCAAAAAAGAATGTACCTTTCCGCACATAGTTCACAAAAAGATACCACCCATAACGTGATATGATATTTTTAATTTTTTATAAGAGATCCTTTATTTTTTATCCGGTTCTTCTCTGAGTTCTTTCATCTTTCTGAAATACGAACTCATCTCATCTGCCATTCCCGAAAGCCTGTTCAGCAGTCCGGAAAACTCCGTCAGCATCTCATCGTCCTTGTAATACGGATACACAATATCATGGTCAATCTCGCTCCATCCTTCTTCAAAAAGCGTTCTGCCCTGGATTTCCAAATAGTATCCGTGATACTTGATGATATAATGCAGTGAACGGTAATACCCGCCTGTCCGCACTTCAATCTGCGTACTGTCATAAATCCTCGTATCTCCGGAACGCTTGTATACTTTTGGACGTTCTGCGATATAGCAATGCTCCGGATCCTCATCAAAATCCCGCAGCCTGTCCTCTACATAATTGTTCGGATCATTTTCAAACATCGAAGTGATGAACTTATGAAAATGGATCCAGTCCTCCCGGTAAAGGAAGAAAACCCTGATACCAATCAAATCCGTGATGTATTTATGGTAATTCGATTTATTGATATGTTCAAATTTTGCATAATTTTCTTTCCGCTTCCGGATGATCTTTTCCAGAAGGTGCATTGGATTCTTGGTTCTGTAACGATAGGAATGGATCCCTGCCCGCTCAATATCATAGATATATTCATCTACAAATTCTTTTCCCAGATGACGGAACAATTTCGTTTTTGACATATAATCTTCGTAGATCTCTGTCAGCTCCTCCCAGGAAATCCGGGCAGCCGTAAGGTCGTCCTCTGTCAGATTACAGGTTTTCAGAAATTCCTCTTTATTGATCATTTGCTCTCTCACCCAATTCTTTCCGGCCCATGCGGACCTCTTCCATATGACCGGCAAGCTCCCTGTCCATATGATCGAACAGATAATTTTTCGCACTCTCTTTGTGAAGTTCCCATTCTTCCTGAATCTGCCGGTTCACGATCTTCACCTCTTTCAGGAACTCCCGGGAAGATATGATCGTACCTCCCTGCCCTTGTGTGATCACCTGCTCCACACCGTCTGATGTAACTACCGTCACATGATACTTTCTTCCGACCTCATGTACTACCTTTTCGATGTACATATCCGCCGTCTCAGCTTCTTTTGTATACACAACATGAATGTTGTGGTATTTGAAGATTTCCATTGCTTCGCCTTCAACCTTGTAGGCATCAAATACCAGGATCAGAGGATAGTTCTTGAACCCCTGATAATTGCAAAGCACATCCATCAGTTTATTTCTTGCTGCTTCAATATTCTCTTTTGCCAGTTCTTTCAGATCATCCCATGCGAAAATAACATTATAACCATCTACAAGCAAATATTCCTGTACGCCTTCTTCATCTTTCTTTGCTTTTGGCGTTTTCCCTGCAGTCACAGTCTTTGGAAGACGATCGGCTTTTCGCTCTACCCGTCCGTAAGTCCGGATAAAAATCTCTTCCAGCTCCCTGTCTTCTCTGGCATTACGCGCATAATGCCTGCCGCCTCTGGCTGCTGCTTCAGCTGATCCGCTTTTCTCCTTGCGTAAATTTACCGGTACAGTCTCATCCAGACTTTTTTCTGTCTCTCCTGCCAGCCTTTTCCGCTCTTCCAGGATCTTCGGAAGCTGTGCCTCAATATGCATGTGTTCCACCACTTCCTGCCACGGTACATTATATCCTGCTCCATGAGCACAGAATACAGAGCCTGTCGGATTTTCTACATCCCTCTCCGGATCATAGCCAATTACCTCTACGACCTCGTCCTGGTTATGACATGGAAAATATCCTTTCAACGTACAGAACAGTTTCCCTCTTCCTCTGCTGTATGTGGTTACTTCTCTCTGATAATCCTGCATTTCAGACACCGGTGCACTTCCGGTGACCACAGCCATATCATCTTCCGTCTCCGGTCCGTCAAATTCTCCATTCATCCGCTGAATATCCGTAAGTGCACGGCCTGTCAGTTCTGACGGAATTTCCAGACGAAACGCATAATACGGTTCAAGCAGTACATTCTCTGCCTGCATCAGTCCCTGGCGGATCGCACGATACACCGCCTGGCGGAAGTCTCCGCCCTCTGTATGCTTCAGATGTGCACGTCCACTGGCAAGTGTGATCTTCACATCAGTAAGCACCGATCCCGTCAGAACGCCCCGGTGCTCTCTTTCCAGCACATGCGTCAGGATCAGTCGCTGCCAGTTCTTGTCCAGCACATCCTCACTGCAGATCGTATCGATCGAGATTCCACTTCCCGGCTCTCCCGGTTCCAGTATCAGATGCACTTCTGCATAATGACGCAGCGGTTCAAAATGTCCGACGCCCTCCACCGTATTTGCAATCGTTTCTTTGTATACAATTTTACCTGTGCCAAATTCCACATCAAGATGAAAACGTTCGGCAATCATTGTTTTCAGAATTTCCGTCTGCACCTCTCCCATAAGCTGCACATGAATTTCTTCCAGTGTCGGATTCCAGACAATATTGAGCAGCGGTTCTTCTTCCTCTAACTGCTTCAACTCCCTAAGAACCTTTGTCGTATCCGCTCCCTCCGGCAGAATCATCTGATAAGTGAGAACCGGCTCTAAAAATGGAGCTGCTGTTCCTTTTTCCACACCAAGCCCCTGACCGATATAGGAAGAAGAAAGCCCCGTCACCGCACAGACCCCTCCCGCTTCGATTTCATTTACTGCCTCATATTTTGCACCAGAGTAAATACGAATCTGATTGATTTTTTCCTCTTTATTTATCGGCATTTTTACAACAAGCTTACCGCCTGTCACCTTTAAAAATGTCAGACGCTCTCCTTTATCATCCCTCGAAATCTTAAATACTCGCGCACCAAATCCTTTTTTCCCATCAAATGGCTTCATGTACTCTTCAAATCCTGCAAGTAATTCCTGTACGCCGTCAAGCTTTAATGCGGAGCCAAAATAGCATGGAAAAATCTTGCGTTCCCTTATAAGACGGCAAATGTCCTCATTTCTTACGGTTTCATGCTCCATAAAATAATCAAGCACTGCTTCATCTGTCATTGCTATTTCTTCTAGGGATTCTACATTTTTTCCCTTACCGAAAACAATACATCCTTCGTCCAGACGTTCCTTTAATTCCGTAAGCAGACTTTCCCTGTCTGTTCCTGGCTGATCCATCTTATTGATAAAAATAAATGTAGGAATCTCATAAAGTTTTAAAAGCTTCCACAGCGTTTCCGTATGTCCCTGTACACCATCTGCTCCACTGATAACAAGTACCGCATAATCAAGTACCTGTAGTGTTCTCTCCATCTCGGCAGAAAAATCAACATGTCCCGGCGTATCTAAAAGATTGATTCGTCTATTTCCCAATGAAAAAACTGCCTGCTTCGAAAAGATGGTGATTCCTCTGTCTCGCTCTAAAGAATAAGTGTCAAGAAATGCATCCTTGTGATCTACGCGTCCAAGCTTACGCACCGTTCCTGACAGATAGAGCATTCCTTCCGATAAAGTTGTCTTTCCGGCATCTACATGTGCCAGGATTCCCATTACGATATTTTCCACTATTTCACCTCGTTTCAATAATAAGAAAAGCGACATGACTTATCTTTAAAGCCTTGCCGCTCTTGTAATTCATATTTGCAGAGCATATTCAAAGGATGCTCTAATATCTTAACGGAGATGGAGGGATTTGAACCCTCGCGCCGGTTATAGCCGACCTACCGCATTTCGAGTGCGGACCCTTCAGCCACTTGGGTACATCTCCAAAGGTCAGCGATTATTATATCAAAAGTTTTGCTATTTATCAAGGGCGGATGGTGGAAAAATAATTCAATCGGATGACAGACGAAACCAGAGAAGCCCCTGCTTCCTATTTTTGTGTCTTTCGTCACGGCGGTTTGAATGCTCGCTTACAGGCAAACATCCAACCCACAGTGATAGAGTCACAGATATAGGGAGCTTCTCTCTTTAGGTGCGGCTGATTGTTATTTTATCTTAATTCTGCCAAGATGCTAAATGCCTCTTTCATTGTATCCTTCACCAGATGTGTTTTCTTCTCATACTGTCCGCGATAAAATGTCACATTCTCCTCATTCGGTTCAAATTCATTCTTCAAATGAATAATCCCAGTTAATGCCTCTGCAATATTATCCACATCGCCAACGGCATATGCCCCAAACATACAGTTTGTCATAACCGCTCCTGCTGCATTCTCCAGGGTTACTGTGCGGCTGTCTAACATATCGGCTTTCATCTGATTCCACATATTATCACGGCTTCCGCCTTCCGTGATGGTGATCCGGCTTAAGTCAATGCCTGCGGAGCGATATAAGTCTGTAATTTCCATGTAATCATAACCGATGGCTTCTAATACAGCGTGCCATAAGGTTGCCTGATCGGTATCCATTGTCATGTTTAAGAAACAGCCTACGGCATCTGGAATATCGTTGATTCCACCTGTTAAATACGGGAGGAAAAGTACACCATTAGAGCCTGCCGGAACTTTTCTGGCATCTTTTTCTAATACCTGATAGTAGCTGCCGTCTTCTGCTTTTTTACAGATATTATCTTTAAACCAGCGCAGGGCAAGTCCGCCGGTACGGATATATCCCCAGTAGAAGTAAGTGTCTGGAAGGGACCCACTGTTAAATACAAGTCCGGCTCCTTTTTTGCTTAGTTCTGGAATGATTCCTTTTGTGGATACACAGAACATGGAACAGGTTCCTGCTACATCTACTGCCTGTCCCGGTTCCATATTGCCGCTTCCGATCATGGACTGCATCGTGTCTCCTGCTCCGCCACAGATTGGGATTCCTGCTGGGAGTCCGGTTTCCTGTGCAATTTCTTCTGTTAAATGTCCGATAATATCCCACGGTTTTACGATACGAGGCATCATTTCTTCTGGGATACCGAGAATGTCAAGCTGTTCTTTTGACCAGCATTTTTCTTCTACTTTATAACCAAGTCCCCATCCGGACATAGTTCCCCAGTCAACAAACATATCTTTTGCAGAAAGTCCGGCAAGATGCGCTAATACATAGGGAGCATCGTGGATAAACTTCGCACCATTTTCTTTAAAGCCTTCTATATTTTTCAGGAACCAGCGAGCAAACATGGCCGGAAACATACAGTTTGCCTCTGGGTTACCTGTCTCTTTTCCGAAAATATCCAAATCCCAGCTATTTACGAGTTCTACATCTTCCTTTGTACGGGAGTCCAGATAGTTAATGTATGGTGTAATCGCATTACCATCTTTATCTACACCGCAGATTCCACAAATGACACCATCGCCCATGATGGACTTAATCTTTGTGACATCGAGTCCCTTTTCCTTCATCTGGGAAGCACATTCTTTCATTCCTTTGATGGTAAGGGCGAGATATTCGTCAACGTCCATGCTTACCCAGCCTGGTTCTGGATAGTTTAATGTTGTCGGTGAAGAAGAGGATACGATGCAATTCATATCCTCATCATAGACTGCGACCTTTACGCTCTGTGTGCCTGCATCAAATCCAAGATAATAATTCATTTTGTTTTCCTCCATTCTTTTGGTAAAAGTGATAGGAGACGGAGAAATCATTATATAGAAGCAAATTATCACTCACGCTGAACATTCATTTTGCCCAATAAAACATTTCCTTTGGAGAAACGAATCCAAAGAAACTACGCTCAAAATTCCATAGCGTGACAGAGATAATTCTTCTATATATAATAATTTCTCTTGTCTTCTAAAAAATTCAGAATAATAGAATGTGTTCGTAAAAATATTTGCAAATACACTCTATCTATCCAAAATACATTATCTCCAAATTATGAAGTGTGAATAGGGAAGTTGATTAAAAGCCTGCTTAGTTAACTTAAATGAAGTTTCCCAGAGGATTCTTCATTTTACTAAGAACGGGAATCGCTCTTACAAATAAAAAAGCCCCAATAATGAACTTATCGAGGCGAAGTTATGCTTTTATTAAAGCTGTTTATTACAGGAGATACTGTCTGGCATATAACAACTTATGCCTAACAATATGTTTGCAAAAACCGCTTTCTTCTCATTCTTCTCTCATCCAGACTGTACTGTCGGCTTCGGATTCGCACCGAATCATGCCAATGGCTCGCGGGCTTATGTTACCAGATTCGTTCGCTCATAAATAGCTGCTTCATCTGAAACAAATACCGCCGGTAAAATTGCTCTAGTTCTATAACTCACCAGCCTGCTAAATAGTCAGTAACAATCACCGCCGGTAGGGAATTACACCCATCCCCGAAGATTCTGTATTTACGTTTTTTATTATAACGCATTATGGATATGTATTCAAGATTATTGTGCATATTTTTTATACCAGATTTTGTATTTTTTTCTCCATAGATGATGACTGATAAAATGCTAAACTATATAGTAGGAT
>ERZ839767.3963-NODE-3963-length-15848-cov-12.189071_pt1 | contig 15848 bp, 18 predicted proteins | sample MGYA00519879_ERZ839767 | MGnify/ENA primary metagenome ERZ839767 (study PRJEB31850, sample SAMEA3708852) | human gut metagenome | biome: human gut; feature: human-associated habitat; material: faeces | place: China | collected 2014 ...
CATAGGTGGTCTGGTTGAAGGACTGGTCGGTGATGTCACCGTAGTCGGTGATCATAGCGACCTTGTACTCGGTTTTGTCCTTGTCCTTGTTATCATCGCCTTCCTTTTTGCCGCAGGCAAAGAGGGACAGGGACATAACAAGAGCCAGGAGCAGAGCAAGATACTTTTTCATGTCTAATCTACCTTTCTTCATTTTTTCCGCTGCTTGGGCGGATAGATTTGCATGGTATCTCTACCATGCCTGGTGCCATTTTACCAGTTTTTCTTTAAAAAAGCAAGTCCCAATTTACAAACCAATCGTAAAAGCACAGCCCCTTGTGTGTGCAAAATGCACAAAGGGCTGTGCTTTACATTGGTTTATGGTGACGTCTCTTACTTGCCTTCCATTTTCACGGCGACCTCCAGGGCGATCTTCATCATGTTGGTGAAGGTGGTCTGGCGCTCATCGGCAGAGAGCTCGGTACCATTGACCAGGTTATCAGAAATAGAGCAGATGGCCAAGGCACGCTTTCCCGTGTAGGCAGCGGTGCAGTACAGAGCGGCGGCCTCCATCTCCACGGCCATGACGCCCATCTTGGCAAAGCGCATGTTCCGCCCGGCAGCGTCATAGAACGTATCAGAGGAATATAGGTTGCCCACGGGCATCTTCACGCCCAACTCCTTAGCGCTCTCCACAGCGGCCATGAGCAGGTCAAAATCGCAGATGGGGGCGTAATTGCCGCCCAGCTCATACTGATCGGCAAAATTGGAATTGGTGCAGGCGCCCTGGCCGGCCATAACGCTGCCCAGCTCCATATCGGCCCGCATGGCCCCGGCGGAGCCCACGCGGATGATATTCTCCACGTCGTACTGGGTATACAGCTCATAGGAGTAGATGCCGATGGAGGGCATGCCCATACCGCTGGCCATGACGGACACAGGCACACCCTTGTAGGTGCCGGTATAGCCCTGGACGCCCCGGACGTTATTGACCAGCTTTGGCTCCGTCAGGAAGGTCTCGGCAATGAACTTGGCCCGCAGGGGATCGCCGGGCATCAGAACGGTCTTGGCGAAATCGCCTTTGCTCGCGTTATTATGGGGGGTAGGCATAGTTAATTTCCTCCTTACTTTTCCATGGCCTTCACGGCCTTGACAATGCGGCTGGTGCCCAGGCGGTCGGCGCCCAGGGCCACGAAATCCTCCGCGTCCTGCAGATTGGCGATGCCGCCGGCGGCCTTGATCTTTACATGAGGGGCAACATGGGCCTTGAACAGGGCTACATCCTCCCTTGTTGCGCCACCGCCGCCAAAGCCGGTGGAGGTCTTGATATACTCCGCACCGGAGTCGGACACCACCCGGCACATTTCGATCTTCTCGGCATCGGTGAGCAGGCAGGTCTCGATGATGACCTTCAGCAGCTTTCCGCCGCAGGCGGCCTTAACGGCCTTGATCTCCTCCAGCACCTTGTCATACAGGCCGTCCTTCACCCAGCCGATGTTGATGACCATGTCAATTTCCGAGGCGCCGTTTTCCACCGCGTCCCGGGCCTCAAAGCACTTGGCAGCGGTGGTGCTGTACCCATTGGGGAAACCGATGACGGTGCAAATGGCGATTTTGCCCGCCACATACTCCGCCGCCTGTTTTACATAGCTGGCCGGGATGCATACGCTGGCGCAGCCGTACTTCACGCCGTCATCGCAGATGGCGCGGATCTCCTCCCAGGTAGCTCCCTGGCTCAAAAGGGTGTGATCCACCCGCCGGAGAATGTCCTTTACCGTGTCGTTCATATGCAAATAGCTCTCCTTTCGGTCCGTTTTCGCTCAGTATATTTGTAATAATACCACAAATCTACTGCCGCCGCAACCGGATTTAAAGCCCGATATACGGAACCACCAGCGTCAGCAGCATCACCACTGCCAGCAGCAGCGCAATGCCCATAGCTACATATCTTGTCCACTTGGGTCTCATGCGTTTTCCTCCTCCGTAATCATTCTGCGGATACTCTTCTCCACCTTCCGCCGGGGAGCCATGATCTCATGGCCGCAGCCCAGACACCGGAGCTTGATGTCCATGCCGATGCGCAGCACCAGCCACTCCTTGCTGCCGCAGGGGTGGGTCTTTTTCAGCTCCACTTTATCATTTACCTTCAGGTCCATCTCATTCTCCCCCGCCCTTTATCAGGTCCCAATAGTGCTTGGCCGCCTGCTCAGTCTTGTTGTCGGCGTATTCGTAATAGGTGGTGTCCCCCAGGCTCTCGGGCAGATAGCGCTGCTTCACATAGTGCTTGGGATATACATGCGGATACTTGTACGCCTGGGGCTTTTCGCTGCCGGCGCTGTCCGCATGGACATTTTTCAGGTGCCGGGGAATGTCCCCCACCCTGCCCCTTTCAATGTCCTGCATGGCGGCAATGATGGCGTTGTGGGCAGAATTGGACTTAGGCGCCGTGGCCAGCAGCACCGCCGCCTCCGCCAGGGGAAGCCTGGCCTCCGGCAGGCCCAGCTGCACCGCCGCGTCCACGCAGGCCTTGGTAATGGCCATGGCCTGGGGATAGGCCAGGCCGATGTCCTCGGAGGCGATGACCAAAAGCCGCCTGCACGGAGACAAAAGATCCCCCGCCACCAGCAGCCGCCCCAGATAATACACCGCCGCATCCGGGTCAGAGCCACGGATGGACTTCTGCAGGGCTGAGAGCAGATCATAGTGGTCGTCCCCCTCCCGGTCATAACGCATGGCGCTGTGCTGGGCGATCTGGGATGCATCCTCCGTGGTTAAAAGCAGCCTTCCGTCCACGGGCTTTGCCGCCCGGCTCAGCAGCTCCACGGCGTTCACGGCCTTGCGCACGTCGCCGCCGCAGCCGGTGGCGATGGTCAGAGGCACCTCCTCCTCCCAAGAAAGGGGCAGGACGCTCTGCTCCTGTACGATACCCAGGGCCCGCTCCACCGCCGGGACGGTCTCCTCCGCCGTCAGGGGCTTGAACTCAAACACCGTGCTCCGGGAGAGCAGGGCGTTGTACACATAAAAATACGGATTTTCCGTAGTGGAGGCCACCAGTGTGATCTTGCCGTTTTCCATATACTCCAGCAGGCTCTGCTGCTGTTTTTTATTAAAATACTGTATCTCATCCAGATACAGCAGGGCCCCGTTGGGGGCCACCATGGTCCCCACATCCGCCATGATATTCTTCACATCCTGCAGGGAGGCGGTGGTGGCGTTGAGATGGTAGAGAGTCTTATTGGTCTGCTTGGCGATGATGCCCGCCACGGTGGTCTTTCCCGTGCCGGAGGGGCCATAGAAGATCAGATTTGTGGCCGTTCCGCTCTCGATAATCCGCCGGAGCATGGCTCCCGGGCCTAAAAGATGCTTCTGTCCCGCCACATCGTCCAGGGTTTGGGGCCGGATGGCGTCGGCCAAGGGCTGCATCTGCATACGATCCCCCCTTTTTCATAGGATTTTATCATTATAACACAGCGATCCGGGAATTGCAATTTTCTTTCCCGGCATATATAATAGCCGCAAGAGGTGATGTATTTTGAAGAATCCTGTCGAGGTAAACGCCATTATTGCGGAGCTGGAGCGCCTGTATCCGGACGCCCTGTGCTCCCTGGAATATAAAAAGGACTATGAGCTGCTCTTTGCCGTGCGGCTGTCCGCTCAGTGTACCGATGCCCGGGTGAACCAGGTGACCCCCGCCCTTTTCGCCCGCTTCCCCACCCTGGAGTCCTTCGCCCAGGCCGATGAGGAGGAGGTAGGGCAGTATGTCCACTCCTGCGGCTTTTGGCGGGCCAAGGCCCACGATCTGGTGGCCTCCGCCCAGATGCTTCTGCGGGACTTTGGCGGCAAGGTGCCGGATAATATGGAGGATCTCCTGCGCCTGCCCGGAGTAGGCCGCAAGACCGCCAACCTCATTTTAGGGGACATTTACGGCAAGGAGGGCTATGTCTGCGACACCCACTGCATCCGCATCACCGGGCGCTTAGGCCTCACCGATGGCAGCAAGGACCCCCTCCGGGTGGAAAAGCAGCTGCGCACCTGCCTCCCTCCGGAAAAGTCCAGCGACTTCTGCCACCGGATGGTCCTCCACGGTCGGGCCGTGTGTACCGCCCGTAATCCCCACTGCGATGCCTGCACTCTCCGTCCATTATGTGACACAGGCCGGGCCGCCGAGTGACTTCCCCCGAAATTTTCTCAAAAAGCAGTGGTATTCGGCGTGGGCTTTGCCCTGCTGCCGGTGTTCTTCGGCCTGGACGGCGTGCTGTATTCCATGCCGGTGTCCGACGTCTTGACATTTGCCGCTGCAGCGTTTATCATTGTTAAAACCTATCGTGAACTAAATGCGGAAGGAGCGCATGTATTATGAAGAACAGAGTCATCACCATTAGCCGCGAGTTTGGCAGCGGCGGACGCACCATCGGCAAAAAGGTCGCCGAAAAGCTGGGCATCCCCTGCTACGATTCCGAGCTAATCCAGGAGTTGGAAAAGCAAACCGGCTTTGCCGCAGACTATGTGAAGGAAGCCGGTGAATACGCTCCCGGCGGCTTTTTGGCCTCGGCCCTGTCCAACCGGATGTTTGGCCCCACCAATGAGGATATTCTTTGGGCGCAGCAGTATAAGGTCATCACCGCTTTGGCCGAAAAGGGCCCCTGCGTCATCGTGGGGCGCTGCGCTGACTATATTCTCCAAGACAAGGCCGATTGTCTGAAGGTCTTCATTCACGCGGACATGGCCTTTCGGGCCCACCGCATCGTGGAGGTATACGGCGAGCGAGACCAATCTCCGGAGGAGCGGCTGAAGGACAAGGATAAGCGCCGTGCGGCCTATCACCGCTTCTACACCGACATGAAGTGGGGCCACGCCCAAAACTATCACATCACCCTTAACAGCGGCGTTCTGGGCATCGACAAATGTGTGGACATCCTGGCCCAGCTGTTCTGACCAGCTCCCTGCGGTACTAATTTCCCCGGGACATCATATACTGCCTTGAATGAAGCAGAAAGGATGATGCCCCGTGGACATGCAGCAGGTATTGCAGCAGGTAAAAAATGATCCGCAGATGGTACAGCGCGTCATGCAATCCCCAGATGGACAGAAGCTGATGCAGCTGCTTACAAGCGCAGACGGCGGAAGCACTCTGAGCCAGGCCGCCACAGCGGCAAGCAGCGGCAACACCGCCCAAATGGTCGCCATGCTGAAGAAGATTATTCAATCTCCGGAGGGTGCAGCCCTCATGGGCCGCCTGGGCAGCCAGATACAGCAGTAGAAGGGGGTGCGGCCATGTCGGAACTGGAAGACAAGCTCAACTCCCTCCTGTCGGATCCCGCCGGCATGGCGCAGGTGGTGCAGCTGGCCCAGCAGCTCTCCTCCACTATGGGGGAGTCTCCTCCCCAGCCGGCGTCTAATGCCGCCCCAGGGCCCTCCCCCGCTGCACCCGGCCCAAATCCCGCGGGCTTCAGCTCTCTGCTGGGCAGCGTTGATCCTAAGGTCATCGCCAAATTCCTGCCGATGCTGCAATCGCTCACCGCAGACCAAAGCCATTCCATGCAGCTTTTAAATGCACTGAAGCCATACCTGAAGGAGGAGAAACAGGCTAAGGTAGAGCGGGCAGCCCGGCTGGCACGACTCATCACTGTAGGCAAGCGTTTCCTGTTGGAATGGGAGGGATGAGCAGATGTATAACCGCTATATGCGCAATGACACCGGCGCCTATACCCGGATACCGCAGGATGACGCACCTCCGCCCGGCCCCAAGCCGCCCTCGGGACCCGGAGCCTCCCCGAAGGCGAAGCCATCTCCCGGCCTGCCGCCCATACCTGCACCGTCCCACCGGCCGGAGCGAGATATTCTGAACCGCTTTCTGGAAAGGCTGCATTTGGGTGACCTGGACTCCGGCGACCTGCTGGCGCTGCTGCTCCTGTTCATGCTGTTCCGGGAGAATGCCGACGAGGAGCTGCTCATCGCCCTGGGTCTTTTACTAATCCTGTAAAAAAATATCCGTCTATGCCGGTGCACCCGGCAAAAGAAAGCAGGCACTCTTTTCGAGTGTCTGCTTTCGCACTTTCGGGTGCATGGCACATGGCGCGGGCCCGACTTTTTATTGTGCTGCAATAGGTCTCTTTTTCAGGGCGAAGTGGGCATACAGAGTAAGCAGAGCGCTGAGCAGCAGCTCCGTATAGTAGCTCAATCCCCTGCTGAGGATCATACCCGGCAGCAGCAAATGCCCCGTAAACACAGGGAGAAAAATCGTCAGAAACAGCTTTTCGCTTATGCCCATCCCACCCGGCAGGGGCAGCATATCCACAGATATGGAAATCGCCGCCTGCAGCAAAAGAATGGTCATGGCCGAAACGCCCTGCAGCCCAAAGGCCCTGTATACAAAATAGGTGGACAGGAACAGCGAAAGCCGCTGTGCAAAGGTGATGCCCAGTACATTGAGCACCACAAGCTTATGGGTTTTAAAATATGCCGCCGTCTCCCGGTATTTTTCCATGCCGGCCTCCAGCTTTTCATGGCGGCTCTCCTTACAGCGCAGCAAATGCAGCCGCTCCAGCAGCGCCAAGCCCCCACGCATTATGGACCGGGCCAAGGAGTTATGAAAAACCAGCACCACCAGTATCGCCACACAGATCACGTTCAGCCCAATGCCCAAATAAAACACCGGCAGGATCTGCTGCAGATAAGTATGGAGAAAGCCCTGCCCAAACGCCATCAATCCCAGGCCCATCAGCACCAGCACCGCTTTGTAGGTGATGGTGATGACCATCAGCACCAGGGTAGACACCGGGACAGGAATATCCTTTTGCCGCATATAGTATATCTGGGCGGGCTGGCCGCCGGAGGCGGAGGGGGTAATGCAGCTGTAAAAAAAACCGATGGACGAAAACAAAAAGCAGGTCCACTTTTTCAGCCGCACATGCAGGGTGCCCATCATATAGTATATGATAATGGACTCACCCCATATGAAGAAGACCACGCACAGCGCCGCCGGGGCCAGCCAAAGCTTCCGCACCTGGGCGATGACCGCCAGCGTCTGATGCAGGTCTTCCCCGCGGAACACCATATACACCGTGACCCCGAAAACCAGGAGCAGGAACAGAATCTCCCCTATTAGCTTTTTATTCTTCATACCGCGCTCCGATCTCCGCTCCCGCCCGTGCAGACGTTTCCTATACCCAAGGGCAAAAACAAAGCGCAATCCCCTATCCGAAGCTGCGCTCTGCCAAATTCTTCACCTGTGAGCCATTATACCGACCAGCCGGTGGGATGTCAACCGGTTTGTTGCCCCTCCCCGCCGGAGCTGCGCAGGCGGCTTTATGATAACGCTGCCACCCCGAAAAGCGGCTTGAGGGCTATCTCCCGGAAAAAGCTATACAAAATCGCCATTTTTTTAAAATATTTTCCCTTGTTTTTTTATGGGATTTTGAGTACAATAGGAGCAAGGCAGCGGTGGACCGCCGCCGATTCCCGCCGCCGGGTACCACTCCACTTCATGGTGCCGGGCGGTCAAAAAAAGGAGGAATAAAATCCCGCTGTGACTGGCGGTGCGGCAGTGTGGAGACCTGTCGTAAAGCGGCGCACCCATAGCGGTGGCCGTGAGGCTGCTCCTTGCGGAGGCAGAGCAGCTGCAGTCAAGTAAAATGGCAAAAGTCATTCTCAAGAACCTGAAGAAAGTCTACCCCAACGCAGAGAAGAAAAAGAAAGGCAAAAAGGGCGAGGAGGTCAAAAAATCCAACCTGCAGATCACGGCCGAGGGCGTCGTGGCCGTGCAGGAGTTCAACCTGGAGATTGCCGACAAGGAGTTTATCGTCCTGGTCGGGCCCTCCGGCTGCGGCAAGTCCACCACCCTGCGCATGGTCGCCGGTCTGGAGGAGATCAGCGATGGTGAGCTGTACATCGGCGACAAGCTCATGAACGATGTAGAGCCCAAGGATCGGGACATCGCCATGGTCTTCCAGAACTACGCCCTGTACCCCCATATGACGGTATACGAGAACATGGCCTTCTCCCTGAAGCTGAAGAAGACCCCCAAGGACGAGATCGACCGGAAGGTCCGCGAGGCCGCCGAGATTCTGGACATCACCCAGTATCTCGACCGCAAGCCCAAGGCCCTTTCCGGCGGCCAGCGGCAGCGTGTTGCCATCGGCCGGGCCATTGTACGCAATCCCCAGGTCATGCTGATGGACGAGCCCCTGTCCAACCTGGATGCCAAGCTGCGCAATGAGATGCGCGCGGAGATCATCAAGCTGCGCCAGCGCATCAACACCACCTTTATCTACGTCACCCACGATCAGACCGAGGCCATGACCCTGGGTGACCGCATTGTTATCATGAAGGACGGCTTCATACAGCAGATCGGCACCCCACAGGAGGTGTTTGACCACCCTGCCAACCTCTTTGTGGCCGGCTTCATCGGCACACCTCAGATGAACCTGTTCGATGCGCAGCTGGTGAAAAACGGTGAGAAATACGCCGTGGTCATGGATGGCGTTACCGTGGAGCTCAGCGATGAAAAGCAGGAGCGCCTGCGTGCCCACAACGTGCAGCCCCAGGAGATCACCCTGGGCGTCCGGCCCGACCATCTGATGCTCTGCGCCGACGCTATCAAGGGTAAGGTGGACGTCAGTGAGCTCATGGGCTCCAGTGTCCATCTTCATGTCACCGCCGGCGGCAGGGACGTCATTGTCATCGTGCCCACCAACGGTGCGGCAACGCACTTCCCCATGGGCAGCGAGGTGAACCTCATTTTTGGCGGCAACGTAGCCCATGTGTTCAGCAAAGAAACCGGCAAAAACCTGGAGTGGTAACCATGCAGCGGTATATTGGCATTGACCTGGGTGGCACCAACATCAAGGGTGCCCTGGTCAGTGAAACAGGCAAAATTCTGAAGCAGCGTTCCGTCCCCACTCATACGGAGGCAGGGGCCGAGGCGGTGACGAAAACCATTGCCGCCATGATTTGCGCTCTGGCGGAGGGCGAATCCGTCAGCGGCGTGGGCATGGGCTGCCCCGGCACAGTGGATGACCAGGAGGGCACGGTGGTCTATGCCTGCAATCTCGGGTGGGTACACTACGATGTGCGCACCGCCCTGCGGGAGCTGACCGGCTACAGCGTAAGATTGGTGAACGATGCCAACGCCGCCGCCTTGGCGGAGGCTGCGGTGGGGGCCGCCAAGGGTGCCCAGAGCGCAGTGGTGGTCACCCTGGGTACCGGTGTGGGGGGCGGCGTGGTGCTGAACGGCAAGCTGCTCACCGGATTCACCGGTGCCGCCAGCGAGCTGGGTCACATGACCATTGTGGCAGACGGAGAGCCCTGCGCCTGCGGGCAAAAGGGATGCTTTGAAACGTATGCCTCGGCCACGGCTCTTATCCGCATGACAAGGGAGGCCATGGCACGGCATCCGCAGAGCGCCCTGCACCGGATCGCCGCAGAAAACGGCGGCGTGGACGGACGCACGGCATTTTTGGCCCGGCAGGTGGGCGATGCGGCAGGCGGCGAGGTGGTCCGGCAGTATATCCACTATCTTGCCATCGGCGTCGGCAACATCGTTAACATCTTCTTCCCGGAGGTGGTGGCGCTGTCCGGAGGTATCGCTAACCAGGGAGAGAACCTGCTGGCTCCCCTACGAGAGGAGGCCGCGCAGCGGGAATACGGTGCGGCGTACTCCAAAAAACACCCCCGCATCCTCTGCTGCACCCTGGGCAATGACGCCGGTGTCATCGGCGCGGCCCTGTTTGCGAAGGACTGATTGAAAATTAAAAACAGGCGCAGCCTGCGGCTATACCGTAGGCTGTGCCTGTTTTTCAGCTTATCGTGCTGTAGAAACGGCGTCAATTTCCCCCATTACAGGGCCGTTCCCTTCTTAGGGATGAAAAAGTGTCTCATGTCCACGCCCTCCAACGCCAGCAGCTTTGCCTTTCGGTCTATGCCGCCGCCGTACCCGGTAAGATTGCCGCCGGCGCCCACCACACGATGGCATGGGATCATCAGGGAAATGGGGTTGTGCCCCACGGCGCCGCCCACTGCCTGGGCAGACATCCGCTCCATTCCCTGCCGCCGGGCCGCTTGCGCAGCAATCTCTCCGTAGGTCATGGTCTGCCCATAGGGAATGGTCAGCATAATGTCGCAGATGCACTTGCGAAACGGCGTGGAGTCATAGCGCATGGGCGGCAGGAAGTCCGGCTCCCGCCCGGAGAAATAAATATCCAGCCAGCGCTTTACCTCCCGGAGCAGCGGGTGCTCTCTCCGCTCGGTCTCCGGGGGCAGGATATTGCCGTAGTGTCTTTGCCCATTGAACCACAGGCCGATGACAGCGTCCTCATCGCAGGCCAGGGTGATCGTGCCCAAGGGGGACGGATATTCGGTGGAATAAGTCATTATGTATTCTCCTTATCTGCGCCCGCGCGCTGCAGATAGCAAGATGAAATACACTTTTGTGTATCTCATCCTTGGTACGCCCGACTGGATTCGAACCAGCGGCCTTTAGAGTCGGAGTTATAAGGCCGTAAACTGCAAGCTGTTTCGGCGCAAGGGTTTGGTTGGTGTTGCACAAATTTCTGCCATTTTGAAGAAAAGCCACAGAATCCTTGTGGGGCAGGACTTCCGAGATTTTTCGCGGTAGTAGTCAAATAGTAGTCTGGATAAAATGCGGGTTCAGCAGCCCAGTTCAGCTGAATATCTTTACCCTCTATCCCTGAATCAGATCAGCGGCATCGCATCCAAGTACTTTGGCAAGGTCAAGCACAATACCGGCCTGCGCTTTTGCAAGTTCGTACTGCTTCTGTTCGTAGAGCTGGATCATTCGCAAGGAGACTCCGGATGCTTCACTGAGCTGCTGCTGTGTCAGCCCTCTCGCCTTCCGTGTAAGCTGTAGCTTAGACTTACGGCTACCCTTGTTCCTTTGAATGATCTCATCTGCACTCTCCACGAATTTGCTTACATCCGCTTCGTGCAGGATATATAGAGACATCACTACCGATAGTGTCAATCCGTATTCTACCATATCGCTGAAGCGTCGGTTTGTTTCCCACTGGTAATAGGCAAGGATCCATCCGGCCCAATACTCTCTCCCCTTTGAGGATAGATGGGGCTGATGATGACGCTCACTCTGCATATTCACGGCAGCAAGCACAGCGTCTGCCAGTTCGACCCCCGACATTCCTGCAACATACTTCGGATTTCCATTCTCGAATTTTGAGGCAATTCCGGAGAAAATGAACCAGCCAAAGAAGTCATCCGGTGCATAGCCGAGTGTACACACGGCGTACTCGACCATATCTCCGAGATTGGCCATTGCATCATCCAAGTATAATTCGTTGTAGGCGTTCATCTTCATTCCCCCATTCTTCCCGAATGATGTCCAGCACATATTTTTCAGACAAAACCGTTTCACGATCCTTCTCTTTTGCAAAATCCTCGCGCGCTTTACTGTCTCGTGCCAGCTTCTTCGGATAATACATATCACACGGTGCAGGAATGGCTTTCTCAAATGTAAATCGAGCAAACGCTTTTCCCGATATCGCAACGATCTGTTCGCCCAGTTTCCCAAGTAACATCGCTTTTTCAAGCTGTTGGAGAGAAATCGTATTATTCAGAAATGCACTTGCGAATGAAAAATAAGAATCGTCCGCCCGATATCCTTTGATGACATCATACTGCTTATACTCTACCGCAAAATGCTCGTCAATATACTGCTTGGCTTGCCTTGCGACTGCCCCGCCAATACGGAACTTCCGATTATTCAGCAGTACATAAAGCCAATTGAGAATATGATAATTACCTCCTGTAAGCGAGAGGATAGACAGGCCGTTTAAATCAAAGGCATATCGATTTGCAAAGCCATCCGCTTCAGCGGAACAAGCCCACTCCTTTGCAAGCTCCACACTCTCAGTACAGTAGAACCCCAGTCCGTAATCGTTGTTTGGGTTTCCTTTTCCAATAACAGGCTGTTGGATAATTTGACTGGAACCATGATAAACGCAGATTATTTTATTCATAGCTGTGCCTCTTTCACGAGCCTATCGCTCCACTGATAGTTTTAACCCGAATTGATTATATCGCTATGGCGATAGTTTGTCAACAAGAAAACTTGTGGTGTTTCTCTGTCTGCAACGATATCTGTTGTTTCGACGTAACCGCCACAGCAAATGACGCATAGACACACATGAGACAATTAGTAAGGTCTCTCATACCAAGTATATTTTTCGTTTCCTGACCGATACTTTAACTATAAAAACGAAAGATAAGGATGGTCAGCATATGAATAATATGGATTTAGGATACGAAATGTTTTGCTATCAATGTGAGCAAACAGCGAACGGAAAGGGCTGCACAAAGCTTGGGGTTTGCGGAAAGACACCGGAAATCGCCAATCTGCAGGATTTGCTGATCTTTCAAATCAAAGGGATCAGCTGTTACGGAAAAGTTCTGCAAAATGAGGGACAGCATATCGATAAAAATATCATACGGTTTATCGAAAATGTTCTTTTCACAACGCTGACGAATGTTAATTTTGATGCGAAAGTACACGTGGAATTATTGAACGAATCACAACGGATAAAAGATCATTTAAGAAATATTACGGGAGAGATTCACAATCAGACACCTTACGCCACTTATGATCTTCCCGAAACAAAAACACAAATGCTAAAGGATGCTCAATTCGCGGGAATTATGTATGATAAATCCCTTGACCCGGATATTCGCTCATTGAGGCAAACCATTTTATACGGACTGAAAGGTATCAGCGCCTATGGGCATCAGGCAAGAGAACTGGGCTATTACAGTGATGAGGTAGATGAATTTTATATTCAGGCATTGGAAGCTCTCACAGACGATAACCTTACAGTGGAAGAACTGATCCGAATGACCATGCGCACCGGAGAAGCGGCAATTGAGGTTATGAAAAAATTGGATGAAGCCAATACTGCAGTTTACGGAAATCCGGCACCCCATAGGGTCAATATCCATATGAGGAAAGGACCCTTTATCGTTGTTTCGGGACATGATTTGAAGGATTTGGAAATGCTGCTGGAACAAACAAAGGGAACGGGGGTCAATGTGTATACACACGGTGAAATGCTGCCGTGCCACGGATATGAGGGATTAAAAAAGTACCCCCACCTTGTCGGAAATTTCGGTGGTGCGTGGCAAGATCAACAAAAACAATTTGATGATCTTCCGGGATGTATTCTAATGACGACGAATTGCCTTATGCGGCCGAGAGAGAGCTATAAAGGCCGAATCTACAGCACGAATGTAGTGGGCTGGGAAGGGGTAAAACACATTGGGAAAAGAGAAAACGGTGAAAAGGATTTCAGTGAAATCATTCAGCAGGCAATAGAATTGGGCGGCTATCCGGAGGATCAGGAGCCCCACGAGATACTTGTCGGATTCGGGCATCATTCGGTATTAAGCGATTCTGACAAAATCGTAGCGGCAGTAAAAGCAGGAAAAATCAGACATTTCTTTCTTATTGGCGGCTGTGACGGAGCAAGACCCGGTCGAAACTATTATACAGAGTTTGCTAAGATGGTCCCGAAAGACTGCGTGATATTAACGCTCGCATGCGGAAAATACAGATTTAACAAACTGGATTTCGGTGAAGTAGCGGGTCTGCCGAGACTTTTGGATGTCGGGCAATGCAATGATGTATATTCTGCCATACGGATCGCAACAGGTTTAGCAGATGCTTTTGGTACCGATGTAAACGGATTGCCTTTGTCGTTGATCGTATCATGGTACGAACAAAAGGCTGTTGCTGATTTGCTGGCGTTATTGAGTCTGGGAATTAAAGGCATATATTTAGGCCCTACCCTGCCGGCATTTTTGAGCCCGAATGTGCTTCAGTATTTAGTGGACACATTCGACTTGCGGCTTATTACCAATGCTGAGGATGACATTAAGACCTGCCTGAAACAGAATATTTGAGAAATCAGGAACCGTCAATGCACTTTGATAGTAACCGTAGAACCTGACAGCGCACAGTATAAGAGAGCTGGCACGAGCCAGCTCTCTTTAATCTTTTGACATCCTGCATTTATCCAGTGCGTGGACGGCGTGAGGTGTTCCTCCCATGTTGTGTCCATCTCGCTCAACTTGGGCGCGATTTGCACCCCCCACAAAAGATATCGGTACGGATCCAGACCGTTTTCCTTTGTTGTTTCAATCAGACTATACATTACGGCACTGGCCCAGGCGCCATCTGGCGTATTGGCGAACAATCAGTTCCTTCGTCCCATCGCAAATGGCTTTATGCTGTGCTCAGCGCGGTCGTTGCTCAGCCCCAGACGGCCATCCTCCGGATAGGCCACGGCGGGATCGCCGCCGCAGCTGACGGAGAATACATCGTCGCCCAACTGCCGGACGCAAAATAGCGTCCGGTATTGTCATTGAACCAGCCCATTGGCAGGCAGCGCAGGTGCTCGGCGATTTCGATGCGTTTGTTGGCGCAGGCTCGGTAGCCCGCCTCGGTCTGAAGCATGGTAGCCTTCATGTTGATGGCAATTGTAATGATCAATGAGATCACGATAATGCCAAGACTCGTCCAGAGCGTCGGCACGGTGACATTCTTTTGCAGCAGCGCCTGAATGACGATGGCGGTGGCGGGAATCCGCATGGCGGAGCAGATGGCGCTGACCACACCCAGCCAGATAGAGGCGATGAACATTCTGCGGTTGTCCTCACCGCAGAAATCAAAGAACTTTTTCAGTGTCTGGAGCATTACGCCACCTCCCCGTCGTCTTTGACTCTGATGTGGGCTTCCCACATGGTTTGATAAAGCGGGCAAGAGGCAAGCAGCTCCGCCTGTGTGCCGGTGGCTTCAATCTTGCCGTGGTTCACGACAATGATCTGATCGGCATCGGCGATGGTAGACAAGCGGTGGGCGATGACCAGCAGCGTCTTACCCCGTACCAGCTTCGCCAGTGCCGACTGGATAACTGCCTCGTTCTCCGGGTCGGTGTAGGAGGTGGCCTCGTCCAGAATGACAATGGGTGCATCCTTCAGCATGGCACGGGCAATGGAGATGCGCTGCCGCTCACCGCCGGAGAGGTGGCCGCCGGAAGCACCGCATATGGTCTGATAGCCGTTTTCCAGCCCCATGATGAACTCGTGGCAGCCGCATTTTTTCGCCGCATCGATGACCTCCTCGTCGGTTGCGCCCTTTTTGCCCATGCGAATATTGTCCATCACCGAAAGGTCAAAGAGATAGTTGTCCTGGGATACATAGGCGATGCGCTTCGTACACTCCGCCAGCGGAAGTGACCGGATGTCCACGCCGCCCAGCTCGATAGAGCCGTCCTTTACATCCCACAGAGAGGCGATAAGCCGGGCGATGGTGGACTTTCCGCTGCCGGAGGGGCCAACAAGAGCATTGACCGTCCCCGGGGCAATGTGCAGATTGATTCCGTGCAGTACCTCCTTGTCGTGATAGGCAAAGCGGACATCCTTCAGTTGGATGGCGTTATCGGCCGGCAGCTTTTCCGCCGTCGTTGGACGCTGCATATCCTCGTCGGACAGTACTTCCGCCACCTCACCGACTATGGTTTTGAGCTGTGCAATGTCATCGGTGTAGGAGAAGGCGGTGATCAGCGGCTGCATAACGCCGAAGGAAAGCACGATGACTGCCAGAAATGTTTCTGCCGGCAGTGTGTCGTGCATATAAAGGAGACAGCCCACCGGCAGGATGCCGAGAAGCGTTGAAGGAAGTATCGCCATTCCGGCCACCTGTCCGAACAAGCTCCCGCGCATCCAGTCGATGAAGCAGTCTGCCCCTTCCTTTGCAGCGGAGACGAACTTTGCGTAGCTGGTCTTAGACTGCCCGAAGGCCTTGATGACCTCAATGCCGCTGATGTATTCCACAGCCGTGTCGTTCA
>ERZ839767.3978-NODE-3978-length-15802-cov-3.993904_pt1 | contig 15802 bp, 9 predicted proteins | sample MGYA00519879_ERZ839767 | MGnify/ENA primary metagenome ERZ839767 (study PRJEB31850, sample SAMEA3708852) | human gut metagenome | biome: human gut; feature: human-associated habitat; material: faeces | place: China | collected 2014 ...
GAGCCGTTCACGGTCGTCGGCGTGGTGAGCCAGAAATCCAGCTTCGAGCCGAGGATCAACTCCGTGAAGGACTATGCGATGTATGTGCAGGAGTCCAGCGGCCTGGCCTTTGTGCCGACGTCCGTCTGGCCGGTGCTCTACCGCTTCGACGAGCCGCAGAACGTGGCCGTCCGCGCCACGTCGACCGACACCATGACCGACGCGGGCAAGGCTGTCGCGGACTATCTGACGAGCCATCAGATCATCGCCAGCAAAGCCACGGGCGACAACAGCTATTCCTACCGCAGCGACGATCTGCTCAAGCAGGCCCAGCAGCTGCAGGAAATGAGCAGCGCGACGAACAACCAGCTCATCTGGATCGCCAGCATCTCCCTGCTCGTTGGCGGTGTGGGCGTTATGAACATCATGCTCGTGACCGTCACGGAGCGCACGGCGGAGATCGGCCTGAAAAAGGCCATCGGCGCAAAGCGCCGCCGCATTCTGGCGCAGTTCCTGACGGAGGCGTCCGTGCTGACCGGTATCGGCGGCCTGCTCGGCGTGCTGGGCGGCATCGGCATGTCGCAGCTCATCTCGAAGTTCATGGATACGCCGACGGCGCTGAGCGTTCCTGCCATTCTTGTGGCGGTGGTGTTCTCCGTCCTCATCGGCCTGATCTTCGGCCTCGTCCCGGCCGTGAAGGCATCAAAGCTCAACCCCATCGAGGCCCTTCGCCGCGAATAATGCGTTTTCTCATGCAGCCGCCTGTTTTTCGGGCGGCTGCTTTTTCCTATTGCAATTTGCGGGCCGTTCCGCTACAATCATACCGTGCCGGGCATCCCGGCGCGATATCTGCAAAAGAGGGAACACGCATGGAGAAAAAAGCGGTCTATCCCGGGTCGTTCGACCCGTTTACCAACGGCCATATGGACATTGTGCGCAAGGCTTCGGCCATTTTTGACCGGGTCTATATCGTCATGGCCGTCAATTCTGAGAAGCGGCGCGCCTTTGACTGCCGGCGCATGCAGGAGGCCATGGAGCGCGCGCTGGCGGACAGCGGCATCCGTAACTGCGAGGTCAGCATCTACGACGGCCTCATCGCTGAGTATACGAAGCATCACGGCATCGGCTATATGGTCCGCGGCCTGCGCAACAATATGGACTATAACTACGAGGAAAACATCGCCGAGGTCAACAAGCTCATCGATCCGTCGCTGGAATATGTCTACTTCCGCGCGGATAACGTCGCCGTGTCGTCCTCCATGGTCAAGGAGCTGCGCCACTACGGGCAGGATGTCTCAAGCTATGTCCCGCCTGCCATCGCCGCCCTGCTGGCGGATGGAAATACGGAGCGCTGATACTAGAATCTGATAAAAAGCTTTAAAAGCTTTTTATAGCGCCGAGGGCGCGTCAGATTCTGCATGAGACGGCGCAGCGTGCGTCAGCACGATGCGAGTGTGCGTAGCACACGGGATTCCTGATGAAATGTTTTAATCAGGAATCAGTATGAGGAGTTGCAGCGGCTGTCGTTAAAACGGTAAACGCTCGCCGCGCCCGAACCGCCGGCCCTGCCGGCGGTTTTTTACGCGCAAAAACGGAAAAACTGAAAAAAGTTCTGCGCTCCATCTTGACAAAATACCCTGCAGGGGTATATAATCAAGATACCCCAATGGGGTATCTGAAAGAACGAGGTGACCGTCATGGAAGAATGCTGCTGCCAGAAGACCAAGGTCCGCACGGACGAGGAATACAAGAGCCTGATGAACCGGCTGAACCGGATCGAGGGCCAGATCCGCGGCCTGAAGGGCATGCTGGAAAAGAATGCGTATTGCCCCGATATCCTGACGCAGGCGGCCGCAGCCAACGCGGCGGTGAACGCCTTCTGCAAGGAGTTGCTGGCCGACCATATCCGCACCTGTGTGGCGGAAAATATCCGCGCCGGGAACGACGAGGTGATCGACGAGCTTGTGCGCACCATGCAGAAGCTCATGAAGTGACGCCGTCACAGAAATACGGTTGAAAGGATGGGAACGATGGAACAATATCAAGTGACCGGAATGAGCTGCGCGGCCTGCAGTGCCCGCGTGGAAAAAGCAGTCTCCAAGGTGCCGGGTGTGACGTCGTGCAGTGTGAGCCTGCTGACGAACTCCATGGCCGTTGAGGGAACGGCGGACGAAGCCGCCATTGTCGCCGCCGTGACGGAGGCGGGCTATGGCGCAAAGCGCAAGGGCGCAGAACCGTCGGCCGCCCGGCCGTCCGATGCACTCGAGGCGCTGGAGGACCATGAAACGCCGAAGCTGAAGCGCCGCCTTATCGCCTCGGTCGGCTTTTTGGTCGTGCTGATGTACCTCTCCATGGGCCACATGATGTGGGGCTGGCCGCTGCCGGGCTTCCTGGAGGGCAACCACGTCGCCATGGGCCTTACCGAGATGCTGCTGACGATCATCATCATGGTCATCAACCAGCGCTTCTTCCTCAGCGGCTTCCGCAGCCTGCTGCACCGCGCGCCGAATATGGATACGCTTGTGGCCCTCGGTTCCGCCGCTGCCTTCGGCTACAGCACCTATGCGCTGTTTGCCATGACGGCCGCGCAGCTGCACGGCGATGCCGGGCTGGTCATGCACTATATGGACGAGTTCTATTTTGAATCCGCCGCCATGATCCTCACGCTTATCACGGTCGGCAAAATGCTCGAGGCCCGCTCAAAGGGCAAGACGACCGATGCGCTCAAGAGCCTGATGAAGCTTGCCCCGAAGACGGCGACGGTCGTCCGCTCCGGTAAGGAGACCGTCGTGCCCATCGGGCAGGTGCGCACCGGCGACATTTTTGTCGTCCGCCCCGGCGAGACCATCCCGGTGGACGGTGTCGTCGAGGAGGGCAGCAGCGCCGTGAACGAGGCCGCGCTGACCGGCGAGAGCATCCCTGTGGATAAGGCTGCGGGCGACGCCGTCTCTGCTGCCACGCTGAACCAGTCCGGCTTCCTGCGCTGCCGCGCCTCGCGCGTCGGCGAGGATACGACGCTCTCGCAGATCATCCGCATGGTCAGCGACGCAGCCGCAACAAAGGCCCCCATTGCGAAGGTGGCCGACCGCGTCTCCGGTGTGTTCGTCCCAGCCGTCATCAGCATTGCGCTTGTCACGTTTGTTATCTGGATGCTTGTCGGCCAGACCGTGGGCTATGCGCTGGCGCGCGCCATTTCCGTGCTCGTCATCAGCTGCCCGTGCGCCCTCGGCCTTGCCACGCCGGTGGCCATCATGGTCGGCAACGGCGTTGGCGCAAAGCATGGCATCCTGTTCAAAACGGCCGCTTCGCTGGAATCGGCCGGGCGCGTCGAGATCGTCGCGCTGGATAAGACCGGCACCATCACGCAGGGCGAGCCGGAGGTCACGGACCTGCTGCCTGCGCCGGGCGTGACGGAGGACGAGCTGCTGCGGCTGGCCAATGCGCTCGAACAGCGCAGCGAGCATCCGCTGGCCCGTGCCGTGGTGCGCCGCGCGGCCGGAATGGACGCGCCGGAGGTTACGAATTTCCGCGCGCTGCCCGGCAACGGCCTGACGGCCGAGCTGGATGGGCAGAAGCTTGCGGGCGGCAGCCTTGCCTTTGCGCAGAGCCTTGTCAGCATTCCGCAGGAGATGCAGGACCGCGCTGCCCGGCTGGCAGAGCAGGGCAAGACGCCGCTGTTCTTCTGCCGCAGCGGCAAGCTGCTCGGTGTGATCGCTGTGGCGGACGTCATCAAGCCGGACAGCCCGCAGGCCGTCCGGGAGCTGCAGGGCATGGGCATCCGCGTCGTCATGCTGACGGGCGATAACGAGCGCACGGCAAAGGCCATCGGCGCGCAGGCCGGCGTGGACGAGGTCATCGCGGGCGTCCTGCCGGACGGCAAGGAGGCCGTCATCCGCCGCCTGAAGGAGCAGGGCAAGGTTGCCATGGTCGGCGACGGCATCAACGATGCCCCCGCCCTGACCCGCGCGGACACCGGCATCGCCATCGGCGCAGGCACGGACGTCGCCATCGATGCGGCGGATGTTGTGCTCATGAAGAGCCGTCTGCTCGATGTTCCGGCTGCCATCCGCCTGAGCCGCGCCACGCTGCGCAATATCCACGAGAACCTGTTCTGGGCATTTTTCTACAACGTCATCGGCATCCCGCTTGCTGCCGGTGCATGGATCCACCTGCTCGGCTGGGAGATGAACCCGATGTTCGGCGCGGCGGCGATGAGCCTTTCGAGCTTCTGCGTCGTGACGAACGCCCTGCGCCTGAACCTGTTCCACATCCGCAGCACAAAGCACGACCACAAGCGGAAGAACCATGCAAAGCAGACCGTTGCAAAAACGGCTGAAGATCATAAGGAAAACAAGGAGGAAACATCCATGGAAAAGACGATGAAGATCGAAGGTATGATGTGCGGTCACTGCGAGGCCCGCGTGAAGAAGTGCCTCGAGGCCCTGCCGGGCGTGGAAAAGGCCGAGGTCAGCCATGTCAGCGGCACGGCCGTCCTGACGCTGTCCGCACCGGTCGACGACGCGCTCCTGAAGAAGACCGTCGAGGATCAGGGCTATCAGGTCATCTGAATCCGGAAAAATACTGCCGCAGGGGTTTGCTCCTGCGGCAGTATTTTTTGTGGCGCAATGCCACCGGATTTGTCATTGCGAGGAGGCCGAAGGCCGACGTGGCGCCCTGAGCGCGAAGCGCGAGGAAGTGCCCTTGGGGTGCAATCTCGCAGTACCCGATTGGATGACGGGCAGGCTTCGGCGAATTCGCAGGCGGTTGCGAGAGATTCCCACGTCGCTTCGCTCCTCGGAATGACAAGCCTGTTTACCTTGCGCCGTTGAATTACCGCTGCGATACCTGCAACTGCCTTGGGCGCTTACTAAGCGCCGCTACAGACGCAATCGGTGCATACCATTCTAACGGCAGCCGGTACGAATCGGCACTGCCTTCCCGAGATTCCCACGTCGCTTCGCTTCTTGCAATGACAATTCGGGGGCCGGTGCTTAGCCGCCACAGGCTGACTTCTGATTCCTGCTATTTGATCGGCGGCTTGCTTTTCGGCATAAAACGACCACCTCCCCGGCAGAATAACCGGAGAGGTGGTGCAGATGAAAAAAGTGCTGATCGCGATCCTGCTGCTGGGCCTGCTGCCGCATGCGTCGGCGGACTACATTCACTGGGTGGACTTCCGCCTCAGTGCACCGGTGCTCCGCAGCGCGCTGGAGCTGGACATGGCCTCGCAGGGCGGGGAGCAGCCCCTTGACTGGATCGATATTCTGGCGCTAGCTGCGGCATGGCGCGGCGGCACGGGTGTGACCGTGGCGGACACGCAGCGGGCGGCGCAGGCACTGCGCGGCGATACGCCGCCGGAGCGGCTGCCCGGCATGGCGGGACGCTACTTTTCGTATTACCGCGAAGCCTACGGCGCGGCACTCGGCGGTCTGGCCGGGCATTTTGCCATCCGGCGGACAGACCCGCAGACCGGCGAAGCGGAGTGGATCCCGGCTTACGGCCTCAAGGCCTTTTCGCCCATCGCAGCGGGCTATTTCTGGTCGCATTATCCGGACTTCGGCGCGCAGCGCAGCTATGGCTATGCGCGGCCGCACCTCGGCAACGACATCCTCGGCGCGCTCGGCACGCCCATCTGCGCCGTGGAGGGCGGCACGGTCGAGGCGCTCGGCTGGAACCGCTACGGCGGCTGGCGCATCGGCATCCGCTCCGACGACCGGAAGCGCTATTATTACTATGCCCATCTTCGCAAAGACACGCCCTATGCCGAGGGACTTGCCGTCGGGCAGCGGGTGCAGGCGGGGGACGTCATCGGCTTTATGGGCCGCACGGGCTATTCTGCGCAGGAGAACGTCAACAATATCGAGACGGTGCACCTGCATTTCGGCCTGCAGCTGATTTTCGACGAGTCGCAGAAGGAGTGCGACAGCGAGATCTGGATCGACGTCTATCCCATTATCGAGCTGCTCGCCTCGCATTGCAGCAGCGTGGCACGCGATCCGCAGACCGGGAGATGGGAGCGGCTGTATCCCTACTGCGATCTGGATGCGGAGCCGCTCAGATCAGCTGCTGCTCGTTGATGATGAGCTTGAACTGCAGGCCGAGCTTTTCGGCAGCCTTGCGGCAGAGGATCATGCGCTGCATGAAAATTTCAAAATAGTCCATGACGGAGCCGAAGTGCGTGTCGACCGTCAGCTTCAGCTTGACGAGCGTGCGGTCCTCGTTGATCTTCAGCGTGGACTTTTTTACGGAGTAATTCACACGGTCGTGGATGTCGAACGTCGTCGTGTCCTGATTGCGAACGCGGCTGCGGCGCACATCGGCCTTGTCCGCAAGGATGAGAGCCGCTGCAACGGCGTTGACCGGCACGCCGGTGCCCTCGTCGTGGTTGCCGATGGCCGTGACGATCGTCGCGACGTCCTCGGCCCCGAAGCCGAGCGAAGTCAGAATCTGGAACGCCATGACGGCGCCGCTCTGCGAGTGCTCGATGCGGTTGACCAGATTGCCGATGTCGTGCAGATAGCCTGCGATCTTCGCCAGCTCGACGGTGTGGGCGTCGTAGCCGAGCGTTTCGAGCAGATAGCCCGCCATAGCCGCCACATGCGTCACATGGGCAAAGCTGTGCTCCGTATAGCCCAGCGCCACGAGCGATTCGTCCGCCTTGGAGATATAGGCGCGGATCGTTTCATTTTTTTCGATCTCTTCAAAAGTCATAAGTCATACCTTCTTCCTGTTATCTCTGTCAGTATAGCAGCTTTTCCGGCCGGAATCAACGAAGTTTGTGTTAAAAATTCACAGATATGGATGCGCAAAACACAATTGTTAAAATCAAACAAAATAATATTTCTATCAAGCAGTTGATAAAAGAGATTGAGTTACAGACTGACTATTTAGTTGTTTTCCGAAATCAGGATGTAGATGTGGATAAGCTGATCTTTTTTAAAAAGACCTCAGCTAAAGTGACGGAACTTTTGGAAGAAGTGTGCAGGAATGCTAATATTAATTATGTATTTGAAAATAATTATATCACCTTATCCAAAGGCATTCAGGAGATAAAACAAAATAAGAAAAAGGTAACAGGAGTTGTAATTGACGCTAAAGGAGAACCGATAATCGGAGCTAATGTTGTAGAGATAGGAACATCTAATGGTATTATTACAGATGTAGATGGAAACTATTCATTGGAAGTCGGTGATGGCGCGACTCTTCAGTTCTCATTTATTGGCTATTTGAGTCAGAGTGTTAATGTGAAGGGAAAAACAGTTCTTAATATTACTATGCAGGAGGATACACTGGCTTTAGATGAGGTTGTAGTAGTCGGTTATGGTACGATGCGTAAAAGAGATCTTACAGGTGCCGTAGCCCAAGTACGTCCTGATAAGTTGCTTAAAGAAGGTATTACTACGGTACAAGATATTTTACGGACAGGAGTACCGGGTTTGAATGTCGGCGTTAGTTCTTCTGCCAAAGGTGGCGGATCATTGCAGGTCAGAGGCCAGCGTTCATTATCGGGAAATAATGATCCTTTGATTGTAGTGGATAATGTTATATTTTTTGGTGAATTATCAGAAATCAATCCTCAGGATATTGATCAGTTAGATGTACTGAAGGATGCATCTTCTGCTGCAGTGTTTGGTGCCAAGTCGGCTAATGGTGTTATTATTATAACGACTAAAAAAGGAAAATCAGAAAAACCGACTGTACGTTTTGACGCTAACTGGGGAGTTGTCACTATGGGAAGACAACGCAAAGTGTACGATGCCAATGAATATCTGGACTTTCGTTCAGATTGGTTTGACAGCCAGACTGGTTTTGTTAATCCGGGTAAATATAGACAACCGACTGCTGCAAATCTGAAGAAATATGGTTTAACGATTGATGAGTGGAGAGCAATGTCAGTAGAACAGGGGACAGATGATGAAATCTGGCTGAGTCGTTTAGGCTTGTTCGATAAAGAAAAAGAAAACTATTTTGCCGGTAAAACGTATGATTGGTACGATGAAGCATATCGAACAGGAATCAAGCAGGACTATAATGCGAGTATTTCCGGTCGTGGCGAAAAGGTGAATTATTATTTCTCATTGGGATACTTGGATTCAAAAGGACAAATTATTGGGGATGATTATAAGAGTATTCGTTCGAATCTAAAGGTAGATGCCACCGTTGCCAATTTCTTGACTTTAGGAGCAAATGTGAATTTTCAGGATCGCACAGATGGAAATTTAGCTGTAAAGCCGGAAGATGTATTAAAAAAGAACTCTCCATATTCTACGCCTTATGAAGAAGACGGTAGTTTGGCATGGCATCCTATGGGTGAAAATCCTTTAAATATGGGGTATAACTATCGTTTTGATAGACAGTATAAAGATTTGGAACGTGGTTATACTACACTGAATACTATTTTGACGGCAAAGATTAAATTACCTTTTAATATTAGCTATACGCTTAATTTTACTCCGCGTTTCCAATGGTATCATAATCGTTATCACGAGTCTTCACAGCATCCGGAATGGAAAACGAAACATAATGGTGCTGTAGACAGAGAACAAACACAGCGATTTGAGTGGTTGGTTAATAATACGATTAACTGGGATTATACATTTGCTAAAAAGCATAAAGTGAATGTAACATTGGCTCAGGAAGCCGAGGAACATAGAAAATGGACAGATAAAATTAATGCACGTGATTTTATTCCGACAGATGCATTGGGGCTACATTATGTAGGAGGTGCCGACAAATTAAAAAGTTCTTTTTTAACAGAAGATACTCACAGTACGGGGGATGCCTTGTTAGCTCGTCTATTCTATTCGTATGATGATAAATATATGACAACGTTATCGGTTCGTCGTGATGGATATTCTGCGTTTGGAACATCGAATCCGAGAGCAACTTTCATGTCGGCTGCTTTGGCCTGGGCATTTACGGAAGAGGACTTTTTTACCTGGGAACCGATGAGCCGTGGTAAGTTAAGAGCTTCTTGGGGATCCAACGGTAATCGTGGTGTCGGAATATATGATGCCCTCTCTAACTTGACGACCGGATCAGGGCCTTATGGTTATATAGGTTCAAATGGATCTTTGCAGGAAATTTCAATGTTGTATGTCAGTCGTATGGCGAATCCGAACCTGCGTTGGGAAAGAACTACTTCCTGGAACTTTGGACTTGATTTTGGCTTCCTGAATGATCGTATCATAGGTAGTATTGAATATTACCATATGCCAACTACAGATTTGGTTATGAGTCAGAGCTTGTCTGATATTACCGGTTTTTCAAGCATTACCACAAATTTGGGTGAAGTTCAGAATAAAGGTTTTGAATTGACACTAAATACATTGAATATTCAGAATAGGAATTTTGAATGGAATTCCAGCCTGAATGTTTCCCTGAACAGGAATAAGATCGTGCATTTATATTATACTTATGAAGATGTATTGGATGAAAATGGTAATGTAATTGGAAGAAAAGAAGTGGATGATGAAAAGAATAAATGGTTTATCGGTCATGATATTAATGAAATATGGAATTATCAATATGAAGGAATCTGGCAGTTAGGTGAAGAAGAGGAGGCTGCTAAATATAAACAGGTTCCGGGAGACCCTAAATTCAAAGATATATATGATGTCGAAAACAGAAGATATTCCAATGATGATAAAGTATTTTTAGGATCTACTTCCCCCCGTTTCCGTTGGTCGTTTAGAAATGACTTTACATTTTGGAAGAATTTTAATGTCTCTGTAAATATTTATTCTAAGTGGGGACAGAAAGGTTCTGAAGAGTTTATTAATAGTGGATATGAAGCAGAGCGACAAAATGTGTATAAGCTAAAATATTGGACTCCGGAGAATCCTACGAATGATTATGCCCGCTTAGGTGGTTCGAATGTGGCTAGTGGTGGTCAACGTATTATAGATAAGTCATTTATACGTTTGGAAAGTATTGCACTGGAGTACAATGTACCTAAAAAGTTTTTATCGAAATACCATTTAGGAGGACTGCGTGTATCGGGAAGTGTTCGTAATGTGGCTTGCTGGACTAAGGAATGGCAGTATAATGATCCGGAATACGGAAGTCTGGTTCCTGTTTCATTTAATTTCGGTTTAAGTTTAACGTTATAAAAACAATAAAACATGAAAAATAAAAAGCATATTAAATATATTATGATGGCTGCAGTTTTGTCATCAGCATTGATGATTTCTGGATGTTCTGAGGATTTTTTGAAACCGGACCCTCTCTCTTTTTATGAGCCATCCAAGACTTTTAGAACAAAGGAAGGACTAGAGTCTGCTTTAGCTACTTGTGACAAGCATTTACGCAATATGTATTTTCATTGGCAAGATGCGGACGGAGCTCCTTTTGTTTCTGAAAATCTTTTTTCAGAGATGGCGGTGAATGGAACAACAGACCAGCCTTCAATACCTGGAGTAGGGATTGATCTTGTTACACTGATGCAACCTACTGCTACTGATAATGCTTCAACGATAAGGTATACTTACTTTTGGAGTCAAGCTTATGCTGGTATTAAATATGCAAATTCCATCATTACGAATATTGACTATGTAGAGGGACTGGATCCTAAGTTACATGATGAAATGTTGGGAAGAGCTTATTTTCACCGTGCCTACAGATATTTTAATACAGTCTTTCAATATAAGGATATACCGTTGTTTACGAGAGAAGTACAGGGTACAAAATTCGATTATAAATCGACAAAGCGTTCCGTTATTCTGGATATGATCACAAAAGATTTGGAATATGCTGTTCAAAATGTGCCGGAAGTTGCTGATTATGGAGGTATGATTGATAAAGGAACTTGTCGCCATTTATTGATTAAATGTTATTTGGCAACAGGACAGTTTGATAAAGCAATTGAAGAGGCTAATATTTTAATCAATAACTCAGGATATGCGTTAATGACTGAAAATTTCGGAACCTTTATCAATCCGATGCCGGATGTTCATCCTGTTACACGCAATGTAATCTGGGATTTACACAGACCTGAAAATAAAATGGCATCGGCGAATAAAGAAGCAATCTTTTGTATGATTAGTCGTAATGAATCAGCGGAAAGTAGTATTCGTCTTAAAACAATGCGTAATGCAGTTCCTTTTTGGCCTGCTGCTGGAGCTATTGGAATCATGACTCCGAATGGTAAACAAGGCATGGATATTACTACAACTTATTTCAATTATAAAAAAACTTATGGGCGTGGAGTTGCTCGCATGCGTCCAACGAATTATAACCAATATACGTTGTGGGTAAATGATTCGACAGATTTGCGCCATAGCGTGAAACATGGAAATTGGATGGTAATGGAAAATTTCAAATATAATCATCCTAAATTATTCTCGGAGGGAAATGAGTATGCAGGGAAAAATATTCGTTTGTATGGGGATAATGGAGAATTGTTATGTTCCGATACGATACGAAACTGGTTTAACTGGCCTCATTATAAAACTTGGGTAGAAGATCCTAATTATGAGAATAGCAATAACTATGAAGGAGGAGAAGGAGATTGGTATATGTTTCGTTTGGCCGAAACGTATCTTTTGAGAGCTGAAGCGTATATGTGGAAAGGGGATGTAGCTAAAGCTGCAGAAGATGTCAATACGATTCGTAAAAGATCCCAATGTTCAATACTGTTTACTCCGGGAGAAATGAATATGGGAGTTATAATGGACGAAAGAGCAAGAGAATTATATCTGGAAGAATGGCGTCATGTTGAATTAAGTCGTGTTTCTTATATTTTCGCATTGACAGGACAGACTGATGAATTCGGAAAGACTTATACGGAAGAAAAATTGTCTGATGATAGTTATTGGTGGCAAAGGATTTGTAAATACAATAATTTCTATAATTCGGGTATAAAAACTCGTTCCGGAGTAAAGTATACTATTGCTCCGTATCATATATTCTTCCCGATCCCTCAAGGTACCATTGATGCGAACAGAGAAGGTCGCATCAATCAAAACAAGGGATATGCTGGATATGAGTATAATGTAACTCCGTTTGACAATCTGGAAGAAGCGAAGGCTGCAGAATTGGATTATACCAATTAATAGTATGTCATTTGTTACCATTTGGCCTGGAGTGTTCGTATTTGTATAAGGAACATGTTACAGGTCGAATGGTAGTCTTTTGGAATAGAAGTTTTACGTTTGATAATTAAAAACTCTACATAACATGATAAAACATACTTTTAAATTATTGTTGGTTGTCGTAGCTTTAGTATATGTTCCTTTTGTTAAAGCGCAAGAGGATGACCGGATTGTCTGGATAGGTGCGATGACACGCATTGCCGATCCTGTATTGATTAATCTGAGTCAGAACACATTGAAAAAGAATATGCCTTATGAGTCTTTATCGAAGACAAGAAGTAAGTTTTCGCATCTGGAAGCTGTCGGACGTTTGATTTGCGGAATAGCTCCATGGCTAGAACTCGGACCGGATAATACCCCGGAAGGTCAATTGCGGGCGAAATATATTGATTTGGCAGTAAGAGGATTAAGGAATGCTGTTGATCCTAGTGCTCCGGATTATTTGGTTTTCGGAGAACCTTCCCAACCGTTGGTTGACGCTGCCTTTTTAGCTCAAGGATTGCTTCGTGCTCCTAAACAATTGTGGGAGAAGTTGGATGATCAGACTCAAAAACGGATGATCACAGAACTTAAACGTAGCCGGGGTATTAAACCTGGAGAAAACAACTGGTTGCTATTTGCTTCTATGGTGGAAGCTGCATTGCTGGAATTTACCGGCGAATGTGATACGGGGCGTTTGACATACGGAGTTTTTAAATTCCGTGACCAGTGGTATAAAGGCGATGCCATTTATGGAGATGGAAAGTTTTTTCATATGGACTATTATAACAGTTTTGTCATTCATCCAATGTTGACCGATGTTTTGAAAATGATGAAAAAACATCATTTGGAAGGTGCAGATTTTCTGGAAATACAATTGAAACGTCATACTCGGTATGCAGAACAACTGGAACGTTTTATCTCTCCGGAAGGGACCTTCCCTGCAGTGGGCCGTTCTATTTGTTATCGGTTCGGTGCTTTTCATGCATTAAGCCAAGCTGCATTATTACATATGTTACCAGGAAGAGTTAAGCCGGCACAAGTCCGTTGTGCATTGACGACAGTGATACGTAACCAATTTAAGTCTCCGGCCAATTTTGATTCGGATGGTTGGCTACGTGTTGGATTTACCGGTGAACAACTCGATATGTCCGAATCGTATATCAATACTGGTAGCGTGTATTTGTGTGCTGTCGGTCTGCTGGCGCTGGGATTGCCGACAACGGATGAATTTTGGTCGGAGCCGTTTGCCGAATGGACTAATCTGAAAGCTTGGAGCGGCAAAGAAGTAAAGGCGGACCATGCTCTTTAAATAGAAAAAGCTAGTTGGAATTATAAAAAATAAGCATTTATGAAAAACTTGGTAGGTATTATATTACTCATTTTAATTTTTTGTCAGGGGAATTTGTGTGCTCAACAGTATGATGAGGCCCCTTCTTATGCAGAAGATTATGCATTTGTTACACAGGATGGCGCCTGGTGTTGGTTCTCTGATCCAAGGGCTGTCTATGTGGAAAATAAAATAATAGGAGGATTTGTTGATAAACAAGGAAGTATATGGGCTTTCTCTTATGATCCGGTTAATCAGCAGAAAAAACAATATAAATTGAAGGATCAGCTGGACTATGACGATCATGCTAATCCTTCTGTAATGATTCTCCCGGACAAACGTATTATGATTTTCTTTTCGGCACATGGGGGAACGACAAATTCTCCAATCTATTATGCAACGACTGAAAAGCCGGTGGATATTAGTTCATGGAGTAAATTAGATTCGATTGTTCCTAAAATGCCGGGAAATCTTGGGGTTTGTTATACGAATGCTGCAATGCTTTCTGGAGAGAATAATAGAACTTATCTCTTTTTTAGGGGACGTAATTTTAAACCGACTTTTATTGCAAGTGATGATTTAAAGAATTGGAGTGCTCCGGTAACAATTGTTGTCAACGATAGTATTTACGGTGAGAGTGGACGTCCATACATGAAAATGACAACGAACCATAAAGATAAAATCTTTTTTGCTTTTACTGATGCACATCCGCGGGATAGGGCAACCAATTCTATCTATTTCATGATGTATAAAGATGGAAAATTATGTAAGGCAAACGGAGATGTTGTGTCAGAGAGTATGGAGCATGCAGTTATGCCCAGTCAGGTTGATAAAGTATATGATGCTACAAAAACATTCGATAAAGCCTGGATCTGGGATATTGCATTCGATAAGGATGAAAATCCAGTACTTGTGTATGCTCGTTTCAGTGATCGGGATAACAGTCATTCTTATTGGTATGCCCGTTGGACTGGTAGTGAGTGGGAAAATCATCTTATTACTAAAGCCGGACAATGGTTTCAGCGATCAAATTATGTAAAAGAAAAACCTGAATATGAATGTAATTATTCCGGTGGTGTTTATTTGGATCATGAAAATCCTTCAATCGTTTATACTTCCCGACCAATAAACAATGTTTTTGAGATTGAGCGATGGATTTTTGTCGGAGGTAAAGAAAAGTGGAAAACGGAAACGGTCACCAGTGAGTCTTCACGTGATAATGTACGACCATTTGTCGTTAGAAATCATAAGGGAGGCCAACCGGATGTTTTATGGATGTATAACTATGAGTATCCGGGTTTCAGAGCATACAATTCGGCGATCCGTATCAATCAAAAAGCAAAAGGCTTCAGCTCGGAGTTGAATAAAGAGGCAATATCACAAGTGGCAAATGCTGTCTTTGATTGGCAAATGAAAGATTATAAAGTAAATAGAAATAGTTGTAATCAGGGATGGGTAAGCGGTGTTTTGTACAATGGTTTATTTGATTGGGCTGACTGCTCTAATAATAAAGGCTATATCGATTTTCTGAATAAGATATTTTCAGGTTTCTCCTGGCAAGTGGGTAACAGAATGTATCATGGTGATGATCTTTGTGTTGGACAGGCCTATTTGGATATGTATGCTAAGTTTAAAAAAGAGAATATGTTGGTCCCGACAAAAGCCCGGGTTGATTGGGTGATGGCTAATCCTCCGGCAGAAAATATCGATGTGACGAAGGGGCATAGTGATCGTTGGTGGTGGTGTGATGCTTTATATATGGCTCCCCCTGTATATGCTCGTTTATACACTCTGACAGGGAACAAAAAATATATGAAGTTTGCACATAAGGAATTTTTGGCAACATATGATCATTTGTATGACAAAGAGGAGCATTTGTTTTATCGGGATGCAAGATATCTAGATACGAAAGATGAAAATGGGACAAAGGTTTTCTGGAGCCGTGGTAATGGTTGGGTAATAGCAGGTTTAGTGGAGGTATTGAAGAATCTGCCGGAAGAGGATAAAAAGTACCGTCCGTTTTATCTGCAATTATATCGGGAGATGTGTGAAAAACTGATCGAACTTCAGGGGGAAGATGGTTATTGGCGTTCTAGTTTGTTGAACAAAGAGACTTTTCCTATGCCGGAAACAAGTGGAACAGGTCTATTTACTTATGCTTTGGCTTATGGCGTTAACCAGGGGCATTTACCTAAGGATAAATATATGCCGGCTGTAGAAAAGGGTTGGAATGCATTGGTAAAAGCTGTAAATACAGAAGGAAAAATTGGCTGGGTTCAAATGGTGGCAGATAAACCGGGAAAGGTTGAAAAGAAATCGGTTAGAGGCTATTCGGTCGGAAGTCTATTGATGACAGCAGCAGAGTTATATGAATTCTTGGAAAAAAAATAGATATTATGAGTTTTGGGGACTATTTAAAATA
>ERZ839767.3982-NODE-3982-length-15780-cov-8.311924_pt1 | contig 15780 bp, 12 predicted proteins | sample MGYA00519879_ERZ839767 | MGnify/ENA primary metagenome ERZ839767 (study PRJEB31850, sample SAMEA3708852) | human gut metagenome | biome: human gut; feature: human-associated habitat; material: faeces | place: China | collected 2014 ...
GGCTCTTGCAAGGCAGATTTGTGAAGTGCTGGCACCGGAAAATCTGTATAATGTAGGCGGACCTGCCGAGGTAACCATTTGGAGTATCTGGCACCGTGTAACCGAAGATGATCTGCATGGAGAGAGTCTGCCATACGGGCGTGCTTTAAATGGTATGAAGTATAGGATCTTCGATGATTTTCATCACATTTGTCCGCCCGGAGTGGTTGGTACGATGTATGCAAGCGGCGTTGGGCTTGCAGCCGGCTATCATAATTTGCCGGAGATGACAGCAAAACGATTTGTTATGATCCAAGGGGAACGTTGGTATGATACCGGAGATCTAGGCTGGTATTTGCCCAATGGAGAGATTGCATTTGGCGGCAGAAAAGACGCACAGGTGGAGATCCATGGAAAACGAGTAGAACTGGAAGGAATTGCGAATCTTCTGATGGAACAGGAACATATGACACGATGTGTTGTGGTCCTGAATGATGAAAGTGATTTGCTGACAGCATTTTATCATGCAGATCAGGAAATCCCGACAGAATCTCTTGAAAAATTTGCAGAAGAAAATCTGCCGCAGTATATGCGTCCGGCACAATATGTTTTTCTGGAGAAATTTCCGCTTACACCAAATGGAAAAACAGATTTAAAAAAGTTGCGTGCTTATCAATTTACATGTGCAGAAACGGTGCATGCAGAAACAGAAACAGAAAAGCAGCTGGAAAATATTTGCCGCAGTGTGATTCGTGAAAACTTTGTTCTCGGAAAGAGCTTGTATCAGAACGGCGGAAATTCAATTAGCGTGATTAAGCTTGTCAACCGTGTGAAGGCTGAATTTGGTGTTCATGCGACCATTGCAGATTTCTTGAGAGTGCCCTACTTTTCAGAATGGGTAAAACTCATCGATGCCGGCAAAACGGAACAAGTCGATGTCAAGAAGAACGAAACCATTGCAGATGTCTATCCGCTTTCGCCGGAACAACAGGATATGTGGATATATGACAATATGCATAAAAATGCACGCTATGTGATTTCTGCAGTTTTGAAAATACAGGGAAATATTGATGCAGTGAAGCTGAATCATGCGATTCGGGAAGTACTGCAGGAAGAACCAATTCTGCGAACAAACTTTAGAATGAACAATGCCAAAACATTGGAACAGGCAGTACAATCTGAAATTCCGGAACAGTGCCTGAAAGTTATGCATTTCGAAACTGTAAGTGCAGCAAAACAGCAGGCAGAAGTTCTTGCTGATGTGCCAATGGATCTAGCCAAAGGTCCCTTGTATCGGTTTGTACTTCTGGAATGCTCCGATGAAAATTGTGCGTTGATGATAACACTGCATCATATCATTTCAGATGAACAATCTTTTGGAATCCTATACCGAAAGGTTCTGGACAAATATTATGATAAAGAGCGTTCAGAAAATCGAAGTGCAGATTTCTTCCATTATATCCGTGAGAACATTCAAAATTCCGGGCAGGCAGATGCCGCATGGGAACAGCTGAAACAAGCTGAATCTACAGAAGAAATTTATATGCCGGAAATATTGGAAACAGATGATTCGCTTTTGGAAAAGGATTTCATGCTGAATGAGCAGGTGTATCAGAATCTGAAAAAAATATGCATACAGGAAAATGTATCGCTGTTTTCTGGCTTTTTGGTACTGTTTACAAAGCTGATACGTGCAATTACGGAACAGGAATATCTGTGGATTGCAGTGCCTTCTTCTGATCGTGCAAGCGGTCCGTATGAGGACACCATTGGAATGTTTGTGAAAAAACTTATTGTCAGAATGCCGGCGGATGTCAGCGATTTTCATGCTGCTCTGCATACAGCACAGAATGCAGTTCTGACAGCATCTTCGCAGTCCAGCAGTGCCTTTCGAGAGTTTGTGCATCAAAATCATTTGGTACAAAAACTGAATGCAGTTTATTCTGATTTTGTTTTGAATTTGATTGATTCCGGAGATAACACTGGATACGGTGCGTTTGACTATATCAGAAACAAAGCGGAAAGTAATGCAACAAAGCTGCAGCTTATGATCGATTTGAATGACAATGCTCGGGTATATCGTTTTTATTACGATAAAGCGTTTTTTGCAGATGAAGAAATGACATTTCTTACACAGACATGGCAGAAAATACTTTGTGAGATCGGAGGCATGGAAATATAAATATTTGTAGAATTTCAAAATACAATTGTCTTTGAATATGCAGATGGTGAACAGGTACAGGTGTTTCCAACCAAAGATAAAGAACTGCTGAAATTGTTGTCCCAGTCTAAAATTCTGGTGAAAGGTTCTGGGAACTATATTTGTCGCCGTTTGCGGGAAGATGAAGAATTGGAAGATGCATTGCTTAGCGAAGGAATCTCTATTGCAATTCTGGGAAACGATAATCGTGTAGAACTGGATCGTGTCAAGGTAAATTATATTCCGGAAAAGCAGATGAACGGACTTCGAATCAGTATCGGAGGCGGGCCGGATGATTGGCTGGAAGATGACGTGTTTCGAACGGCAGATCATTGTCGTTTCACAATAGGAGAGAACACTCAGTTTAACGGTGCAATGTTGTATGTGCAGGATGATGATTCTCATATTTGTATCGGAAAGAACACGATGTTTTCATGGGGTATTGATGTTCTGGTGAACGGATGCACATACCATTTATGATGAAAATGAAAACATCGTAAATGCAGGAAAATTTGTTGAAATCGGAGATCACGTGTGGGTTGGGAAAGATGTGAAAATCGGTAAAAATACTCGCATTTGTTCCGGCAGCATTGTAGGCTGGGGCAGCCTTGTGACCAAAGCATTTGATACGCCGAATGTTTTGCTTGCTGGTGTTCCGGCAAAGGTGCGAAAGGAAAATATTCACTGGGATCCGCATTGTAATAATCTTTTTCGGAAAGGTTATAGATTCTAAGACGATATTACATAAAACTTGTTCATGAATTAAGACAAGCCCGTTCTTTTGGCTTTACGACAAAAGAACGGGCTTGTTATTTTTTATACACGCAAAACAAAAACCGCCGCAACACCATGCGACGGTTTTTCCATTTGGCAGGGGCACCAAGAATCGAACTCGGGACACGTGGTTTTGGAGACCACTGCTCTACCAGCTGAGCTATACCCCTATGAAAATTGTTTTGTACAGGAAACCTGCAACATAAATTATTATAGCACAAAAAAACCGCCTTGTCAACTGCTTTTTGCAATTTTTTTTATTTGACATTTGTACACTTCGTACATATATCCGAAAATGTACGGAATTCCGGCAGAATCGGGGCAGAAAAGGGGAAAACTGCGGCACGATTCCGACAAAAGCCGACAGCAGAATTTGATATAATAGACCTGTCGGAACGCAGAAACGGCAAAAGCCGGAAGCCATCGGCGATCGCAATGGCTTTGCCGCCCGACAGGTCTGACAAAAGGAGGCTTTTTCATATGCAGAATCTTTGGAAACAGGTGGCAGACCAATATTGCACCTCTGCGGAGGAAGTGCAGGCGGAAATTGCAGAGGCAATCCGGCAGGGTATGGACAATCCGGACGCGGACGTGCAGCAGGCGTGGGCAGAAATCCCCCGTCAGCAGGACGAGCTGCAGCCGGAGGACGTTGTCGCATGGATTGCCGCACAGCTGCTGGCGGCGGGAATCCTGTCGGAATCCGCAGCCGTGTTGGAGAGACCGGAAATGGCAGTCAAACGGTAATTCCCAAATCTGTACATCTTTTGCGGAAAATGTGCCATATTCCTGAAACCACGCAGGGGACGGTGAAAACCGTCCTTTTGCATTTTCTGGGAAAACGGTTTTGCTGGGAACGTGTTCTTCTGCATTCATAAAAATTCCATGCAAACTGCCCGAAAAGCCCTTGCATCTCCGGAAAAACTGTGCTATACTAATATTATACAGCCTCAGCGAAAATATGCTTCCGGCTGTTGAGATCGAGAGAAAGAAGTGCAGATAAAAATGACAAAAATTACAATATTCTCCGGCTTTTTGGGTGCCGGTAAAACCACGCTGATCCAGAAGCTGATTCAGGAAGGCTATGTTGGCGAAAAGCTGGTGCTCATCGAAAACGAATTCGGCGAGATCGGTATTGACGGCGGCTTTTTGCAGGATGCCGGCGTAGAGATCACTGAGATGAACTCCGGCTGTATCTGCTGTAGTCTGGTAGGCGACTTTGGCAAGGCTCTGGAAAAGGTGCTGGAACAGTACCACCCGGATCGCATCCTGATCGAACCTTCCGGTGTGGGCAAGCTGAGCGATGTCATTCGTGCAGTCCAGAATATCCATGCCCATGATGTGGAACTGGACGGTTTCACCACAGTAGTCGATGCCAAGAAGTGCAAGATGTATCAGAAAAACTTCGGCGAGTTTTTCAACAATCAGATCACCTATGCAAGCTGCTTGATCTTGAGCCATACCGCTGGTCTGTCGCAGGAGAAGCTGGACGACTGCGTTCGCCGTCTGCGGACCTGTAACGAAAAGGCTCCTATCGTCACCACGGACTGGGCAGAACTGACTGGCAAACAGTTGGTTGAGGCAATGACCCAGAAGAACACACTGGACGACGAATTACAGGAATTGCTGGCAGAAGCCGCTGCACACGATCATCACCACCACCACGATCATGACCATGACGATGATGACGACGAGGATGAGCACGAGCATCATCACCACGACCACGACGAGCACGATCATGATGACCATTGCTGCTGCGGCCACCACCACGATCATGACGATGATGACGACGAGCACGAGCATGAGCATCACCATGACCATGACGAGCATGACCACGACCACGAGGAGCACGAGCATCACCACGACCATGACGGTCATTGCTGCTGCGGTCATCATCATCACGACCACCACGCTGATGAAGTGTTCACCAGCTGGGGCGTGGAGACGGCCCGCAAGTTCACCAAGGCCGAGGTGGAGCACGCCCTCACCGAGCTGGATACCGGCAATTATGGCATGATCCTGCGCAGCAAGGGCATCGTGGACGGCGGTGCAGACGGCTGGCTGGAGTTCGACTATGTGCCCGGCGAGTGGGAAGTGCGCAGCCGCAGCGCAGACGTGGGCGGCAAGCTGGTGGTCATCGGCTCCAAGCTGAACGAGACCGCCATCGCCCAGCTGTTCGGCTGCTGACCCCTTCAGTCAATGCCTGACGGCATTGCCAGCTCCCCCAAGGGGGCGCCTATCATTGATAAAAGGAGCAACCATTTATTATGGCAAAAGAGATCCCGGTCTACCTGTTTGTGGGCTTTCTGGAAAGCGGCAAGACCAAGTTTATTCAGGAGACCTTTGAAGACCCCAATTTCGACTCCGGCGACAAGACCCTGCTGCTGATCTGCGAGGAGGGCGAAGAGGAGTACAACGAGAAGAAGTTCGCCTTCCCCGGCGTGACCGTGAAGGTGCTGGAGGATAAGTCCGAGCTGAACCCCCAGAACCTTGCAAAGCTGGGCAAGGAAGCGGACGCAGGCCGTGTGGTCATCGAGTACAACGGCATGTGGCTGCTGCAGGATTTAGCGGATGCCCTGCCCGAGAACTGGCTGGTGTACCAGTGCATCGCCACCGCCGACGGCACCACCGCCCTGACCTACGCCCGCGACAACTCCATGCGCAGCCTGATGCTGGACAAGATCGCCCGCAGTGAGCTGATCGTATTCAACCGCGCTGAGGCTGTGAACAACGATGACGCCCGGCAGGAGCTGCACAAGCTGGTGCGGCAGGCCTCCCGCAAGTGCGATATCGCCTACGAGTTCAAAGACGGCAGCGTAGCCTACGACGATATCCCCGACCCGCTGCCCTTTGATATCAACGCTGACCCCATCGACATCCCGGATGACGATTTCGGCATCTGGTACATGGACTGTCAGGACGAGCCCCAGAAGTACACCGGCAAGACGGTGCGCTTTCTGGCACAGGTCTGCCAGACCAACCGCGCCGGCAAAAACAGCTTTGTGCCCGGCCGCTTTGCCATGACCTGCTGCGTGCAGGATATCCAGTTTGTGGGCTTTCCGTGCAGCTACGATGGTTACAAGGCGCTGGAACAGCGCGCTTGGGTGCGGGTGACCGCCAAGGTGGGCTATAAGTTCCACAACATCTACCGGGGCAAGGGCCCGGTGCTGACCGCCGTGTCGGTAGAGCCCGCCGAAAAGCCTTTGGAAGAGGTCGTAACGTTCTCTTAACGTTTCTTTATAACAAGGAGGTTCTGGTATGAAAACTCTGTTCCGTATTCTTGGCACGGCTGCTGCCGTGGCCGTCACCGGCGCTGCCATCGTGGTGCTGGACAAGATCCTGAACCAGAAAGACCCGCTCCATGTGGAGGAGGTCGAGTTCCCGGAGGAAGCCGAAAAGGACGCCGAGGAGGCCGAAAAGACCGCCGAAGCCTACGAAGAGGCCGAGGCCAAGGAAGAGGCAAAGGCTGCCGATGCCGCCGCAGAAGCTGCCGAGGAAGCCGCACCGGAAGCTCCCGCCCCTGCTGAGAACGCACCCCAGACCCAGCCGGAGACCGCCGAAGAGCGCCCTGTGTACGACCCCGAAGCTCCGAACGCCAACCCCGTGGAGGCCGGCCCCGCCGTTGCCCCCAGGGACGAGAACGGCAAGATCGACGCCACCAAGATCGCCGATGCCAACGATTTCGGCGACTGGGAAGAGCAGGGCTGCAAGGGCTGAGAAAACAGCATGATCCCCGCATAGACGCGGATATCAGCTCCCCCGAAAGGGGGAGCTTTTTTGTGCTTGCAAAAAGCCGCGCAGTTCACTATACTGGAAGAAAAAACACCGATGGAGGGCAGCACCATGGCATACACCGATGATTGGGAAAGCTTGATGAACGGCGTGTTCGGCGCGGGCGGCAAACTGAAGTTCGGCGGCGCACAGCCGCAGCCGGAAAAGCCGCAGCCCGAAAAACCGGCGGGCAGCGGCCTGCCGGATCTGAACGCAGCGCTGCTGGAACAGCAAAAGCAGCTGGACGAAATGCTGAAGCAGCAGAACGCCCGGCTGAAAGCGCAGGATGCCGGGGTGCAGACGGCGCTGGAGGACAGCCGCCAGATGCTGCGGGACATGGAAGCGGACGGCCTGCTGGCCAAGGGCACGGCAGACACAAAGCCGGAGCAGCTGGGCAGCTTTGAGGGCCTTGCTGCCGAGGTGAAAAAGACCGTCCTCGGGCAGGATGCCTTTGTGGACAGCGTGGTGCGGGCCATGCGCCGCCCCTTTGTGCTGGGCACCGAGGGCGCAGCCGCCCGCAATGTGATCCTGCTGTGGGGCGCTCCGGGCACGGGACGGCACTTTGCACTGGCCGAGACCGCCCGCATCATGGCGGCGCGGGGGCTTTTGCAGAGCGACCGGATGGCGGTGGTGGATCTTGCGCTTTACCCCGACCCCGGCGCGGAAAAGCTGTTTTTGCAGGACCTATACGCCGCCCTGCACGCCCCGGGCGAGATCGTGGTGTTCGAGCACTACGAGAGCTGCCACCCCGGCTTTTTGCGCATCCTCTCCGACCTCGCGGTCAAGGGCAGTGCGCCCCTGTCCAGCCGGTATCTGGTGAACAAAGAGGGCATTCTGGTGGAAGCCGGTACAGCGCTTGCGCCCGGCGCAGTGAGCCGCATCGACCCCTGCGGCAAGTACCTGATCTTCTTCTCCCGCAAGGGACGGGAGGCGTTGGCAGATAAGTTTGGCGCGTCCTTTGTGGCGGCGGTAGGGGATGTGTGCCAGACCGCCCCCTTTACCCCGGAAGCACTGGCGGCGCTGGCAGCGCAGCAGCTGAACGCGCTGGCGCAGCGGGTGCACAGCCGTCTGGGGCTGACCCTTACCGCCGGGGCAGACGTGCGGGACTATGTGGCGGCGCAGTGCTCCAAGGAAAAGGGCGCAGAGGGGCTGGCAGACTGCTGCGAGCGGATCTTCCGGGCCCTGAGCGAGTACTGCTTGCAGACCGATGCAAAACTGTCCGGCACAGTGGCGCTGACCGCCGCGCCCGAAGGGCTGCAATTTGCGCTGAACGGTGCCGCCCCGGCAGACCTGTTCAGCCTGCTTCCGGCGGCCTACACCGGCGCAGTGGAGCAGATCCGCGCCGAGCTGGATGCGCTGGTGGGGCTTGCCCCGGTCAAGGAGTATGTGTTCGGTCTGGCAGACAATCTGCAGGTGCAGCGGCGCCGCGCAGCGGCAGGCTTCAAGACCGCAAGCCTGTCCATGCACATGATCTTTACCGGCAACCCCGGCACCGGCAAGACCACCATTGCCCGGCTGGTGGCAAAGTACCTCAAGGCCATCGGTGCGCTGGGGGGCGGGCAGCTGGTGGAGGTGACCCGCGCCGACTTAGTGGGGCGCTACACCGGCCACACCGCCCCGCTGACCAACAGCGTCATCGAGAGTGCACTGGGGGGCGTTTTGTTCATTGACGAGGCGTACAGCCTGTACCGCGGCCAGCAGGATAGCTTTGGGCTGGAAGCCATCGACACCCTTGTAAAGGGCATGGAGGATCACCGGGACGAGCTGGTGGTCATCCTTGCGGGCTACACCAAGGAGATGGAGGTGTTCCTCACCGCCAACAGCGGCCTTGCCAGCCGCTTCCCCAACAAGATCGAGTTCCCGGACTACACCGCAGACGAGTTGCTGGACATCACCACCGTGCTGGCAAAGGGCAAGGGCTACCGCCTTGCCGAGAGCTGCACCTTCCCGCTGCTGGGCTACTACAAGCGCCGTCAGGCGCTGGACAGCCGCACCGCCGGCAATGGCCGTCTGGCGCGCAACACGCTGGAAAAGGCCATCTTCAACCAGAGCCGCCGCCTCATCGCCGAGCCCGCCGCACCCCTTGACCTCATCCAGCCCAGCGATCTGGAATTTGAGGAATAAGGAAAAATTATTATGAAAAAGGGTTCCAGAAACGCCCGCAGGCGTTTCTGGAACCCTTTTTGTTTATTCATGCTGCTCCGCAAGGCTCTGCACCATCTCGTGCAGCTGGGCGCGGACGGCGGCGGGGGCGGTGACCTCTACCTTGCCGCCAAAGCCGCACACCCAGCCAAAAAACTGCTGGCTGACGCAGATGGGCACGTCAAAGTGGAAGTGCTCTGCGTCCTCCGGGCAGAACACCGGCTCCCGGCCAAAGCGCTCCCGCATGACAGGCTCAAGGTCGGCAGCGCACCGCAGGGTGACCCGGTACTCGGTGCCGCCGAACATATTGAAGTGCTTGCGCAGGTAGGCGGGCAGGTCAAAGGTGCGGAAGAACTCCTTGCCCCGGCGCGGCTCGTCCAGCACCAGCACCCCGGCCATCCGGTCCACCCGGTAGTGGCGCACCGGGGGTGCTTTTTCGTCCTGATAGGCAATCAGGTAATAGCAGCCGTTTTCCCACGCCAGCTGCCACGGGCTTACAGTGCGCACAGCGCTGCTGCCCTTGTAGCGGAACTGCACCAGACACCCCCGGTTGATGGCGGTGTGCAGCGCGTCGATGCTGTACAAAAGGGTCTGGCTGTCGGTCTTGGGGCGTCCGTCCACATACACCTGACGCTGCAATTGGGTGCCCTCGTAGTCGGAGCAGAGGGCTTCCAGCTTGTGGATGATGCGCTTGCTGGTGCGCGCCGAGATGACGCTGCTGGACTGCACCGCATCCACCAGCAGTTTCAGCTCCGAAAGCTCGAATGCACGGCTGGCCATCCAGTACCCGCCGCCGCGCCCGCGCTGCAGCTGGATGTCGTAGCCCAGACTGCGCAGGGTGTCAATGTCGCTGTAAATGCTCTTGCGCTCGGCCAGAATGCCCTGATTTTCCAGCAGCTGCACCAGCTGGGGCACGTTCAGGCGGTGGGTCTCGTCGGTGCGCTGCTCAAGGATGCGCAGCAGCGTTACCAGCTTGGATTTCTGTCCTTCCTGCTTGGGCATGGGGCAATACCTCCGTCACGGTTTATTCCGGCAGCTTTTTGTCAAAGGCGGCGCGGCGCTGGGTGGAAAGGCGGAACATCTGTTCCAGCTTGTCCCGGTCGTCCGCTACAAGGGCGGCGCGCATCTCCTGCAGGGCAGAATCGAACTGGTCGATCTCGCTGATCAGGTTCTGCTTGTTCCACAAAAACAGCTCTGCCCACATTTTGTCGTTGATGCGTGCAATGCGGGTCAGGTCGCGGAAGGAGTCGCCGGTGTACTCGCACAGCGAGGAGTTGTCGTTGGCGCACATCAGGCTTACGGCAATGGCGTGGCACAGCTGGCTGACATAGCCGATCATCCGGTCGTGCTCCTGCACGGTCAGGGTGCAGATGTGCTTAAAGCCCAGCACCTGGGCCAGCTCCTTTGCCCACTGGATGCCCGCCGGGGTGTTTTTCTCGGTGGGGGTGATGATGAAGTTGGCCGGGGCAAAATTCACCTCGGCGGCGTGCTCCACGCTGGAGGTCTCGCGGCCTGCCATGGGGTGGCTGGCAATGAACTCCACCCCCGCCGGGCACAGCGCCTGCACCGGCTCCACAAGGCCGGTCTTGACGCCGGAAACATCCGTAAAGATGCACCCGGGCTTGAGCAGGGAACCGTAGGTTCGGAACCAGTCCAGCAGCGCGGTGGGGTACAGGCCAAAGATGATATGGTCCGCCTGCCGGACAAGGTCCTCAAAATCGTGGGTCTTGCCGCCGGCGATATAGCCGTGCTCCAGCGCGTACTGCAAATGTCCCTCGCTGCGGTTGATGCCGTCCACATGGAAGCCTGCGCGGGTCAGCTCCAGCGCGTACTTGCCGCCCAGCAGACCCAGACCCACTACGAGATAACGTTTTGTTTTATCAAGCATCTTCTACCTCCACGCCAAGCGGCGCTGCATCTGCAAAAAAGCCGGGCCAGCTCTTCTGGATGGCTTCGGCATCGTCCACGGTCAGGGGCAGCCCGGCGGCGGCAGCCAACACCGCAAGGCTCATGACAACCCGGTGGTCGTTGTGGCCGTGCAGCGGGGCGGCAGGTGCGTGCAGACGCTCCGCACAGCCGTGCACCGTGATGGTGCCGCCGTCGCTTTCCAGCACGCCGCCGCAGGCGCGCAGCTCGGCTTCCATAGCTGCAATGCGGTCGCTCTCCTTCAGGCGCAGCCGCTGGGCGTTGCGGATGACGGTGGTGCCCTTGCACAGCAGGCCCAGCACCATCAGCACGGGGCCAAGGTCGGGGCAGTCCGCAAGGTCGATATCCACCCCATGCAGGGGCGCTTTTGCAAAGGTGACGCTGTCACCCTTGCGGGTGAACACCGCGCCGCACCGGCGCAGGATGTCCAGAATGGCAGCATCGCCCTGCAGGGTGTCCAGTGCAAGGCCGGTGATGGTCACCCCGCCGCACACTGCACCCAGCACCGCCGGGAAAGCAGCCTGACTGTAATCGCCCTCCACGTTGTAGTCGCAGGGGTGGTACTGCTGCCCGCCGGGCAGCAGCAGAGTGGTTTCGTCCAGCCAGCGGCTGTGCACCCCAAAGGCTGCCTGTACGGCGCGGGTCATGTCGATGTAGCTGCGGCTCTCCACCGGGGGAATAAGGTGCAGCTGGCTGTCCCCGGGCAGCAGCGGCAGCGCGAACAGCAGCCCGCTGATGAACTGGCTGGACACGTTGCCCGCCAGCCGGTAGTCCCCGGGGGTCAGTGCGCCCTCCACGGTCAGCCCGGCGGAGGACTGCTCAAACCGTAGATTCTGCTCACGATATAACGTTTCGTATACAGATTGCGGGCGCTCCATCAGCCGTCCGCGTCCGGTAAAGGTGACCGGCTGGCCGGTCAGGCTGGCAATGGGGATCAAAAACCGCAGGGTGCTGCCGCTTTCGCAGCAGTCCACCGGGGCGGTCAGGGGCAGGAAACGCCCAAGCCCCTGCACAGTGGCATCGTCCGCGCCGGTGTCCACGGCGGCGCACAGCTGTGCGGCAGCGGACAGGGTGGCAGAGATGTCCTTGCTGAATTCCAGATGAATGATGTGGGAGTGCCCCACAGCCAGCGCGGCGCACAGCACGGCGCGGTGCGCCATGCTTTTGCTGGGCGGCGCGGCAATCACGCCCCCGATGCCGCCGGGGGCAGGTCTGATGGTTACTAGCATAGCGGTGTTATCCTTTTGCAGATTTCCCCCGGGCAGCGCTTCAGGCGCCCCCTTGGGGGCGCTGGCGCGCCAGCGCCTGAGGGGGTAAACGGTTTACATCTCCCGGCCGATAGCCCAAGCCACCTGACGGCACTTTGCCATGGCCTGTGCAAAGGCGTCCGGGGTCAGGCACTGTGCGCCGTCGCTCCATGCGTGCTGGGGGTCGTAGTGCACCTCTACCTCCAGACCGTCCGCACCGGCGGCCACGGCGGCGATCATCATCGGCTCCACCAGATTGGCCTTGCCGGTGGCGTGGCTGGGGTCTACCACGATGGGCAGATGGGTCTTTTCGTGGATGATGGGCACGGCGGAAAGATCCAGCGTATTGCGGGTGTATTTTTCAAAGGTGCGGATGCCGCGCTCGCAGAAGATGACCTGCTCGTTGCCGCCGGCCATGATGTACTCGGCGCTCATGATCCACTCCTCGATGGTGTTGCACAGACCACGCTTGAGCAGCACGGGCTTGTGCATCTTGCCCACGGCTTTGAGCAGCTGGAAGTTCTGCATATTGCGTGCACCGATCTGCACCACGTCCACATACTCCTCAAACTCCGGGATGCGGTCCTCGCTCATCAGCTCGGAGACGATGGGCAGGCCGGTGGCTTCGCGGGCCTTTACCATATCCAGAATGCCCTCGGTCTCCAGACCCTGAAAGGCATAGGGAGAGGTGCGGGGCTTGTAGGCGCCGCCGCGGAACAGCGCTGCGCCGCCCGCCTTGACCCCCTGCGCGATGCGCAGAGCCTGCTCGGCGTTTTCGATGCTGCACGGGCCCGCCATGACGGCGATCTTTTCCTTGCTGCCGATCTTCACGCCGCCGCAGTCGATGACCGAGTCTGCGGGGTGGAACAGGCGGTTTGCGCGCTTATAAGGCGCAGACACGCGGGTGACGTTGTCGATCCACGGGTTTGCCAGCACGTCCCGCTCGTCGATCTTGGTGGTGTCGCCCACCAGACCGAACACGTTGTAGTCCTTGCCGGTGATCAGGGTCACGTCCAGACCCTGCTTTTCGAATTTGTCAACGATCTTTTCCAGCTCCTCTTTGGGAGTGCCTTTTTTGGTGGAGATGATCATGGGAGGTTGTTCCTTTCCTGTTTGTTTTACATCACGATATGCGCCTTAGAGGAGCCGTCGGTGCGCAGCAGCTGCGCCAGCCAGATGCAGGCGTGCAGGTAGCCCTGCGGGCCTTCTCCGATAAAATGTCCCTGACAGCCAAAGGACACCACGTCTGTTTTGCGGAAGGGCTCGCGCTCGTCCGGGGCGTCCAGCATCACCTCTACGGCGGGCACGCTGCACAGCCGCAGCGCGTCCAGAATGGCCACGCTGTAATGGGCGTAGCCGCCGGGGTTCAGCACGATGCCGTCCACCCGCCCGGGGGCGGACTGGATCTCGTCGATCAAATCGCCCTCGTGGTTGGACTGGCAGATGTCTGTTTCGATGCCAAGCTGGTCGCAGCCCGCTTGCACATAGTCCATCAGGCCGGTGTAGTCCACCTCGCCGGGCACGCCGGGCTCAGACCAGCGCGCCAGATTGATGTTTGGCCCGTTAAGAATCAAAAATTTCATCCAGTGCCTCCTGTGCAGCTGCCAGCGTCTGGGCCAGCGTGCCGGTGTTAGAAATCACCGCATCTGCGGCGGCAAGGTACAGCGGGCGGCGCTGGGCTTCCATGGTGCGCAGCGCCTCGGCGCTGGAAGAAAGCGGACGGTTGCCGCCCACAGCCAGCGCTTCCACCGGCCGGTCGATGAACAGCACCACGCCGTTCTGGCGCAGGGCGCGGACATTCTCTGCCCGCTTCACCGCGCCGCCGCCGCAGGAGAGCACAAGCCCCTTTTCCTTGCCGAATCGGGCGATCTGCGCGGCTTCCTTTGCCCGGAAGCCCTCTTCGCCCTCGGCGGCAAAGAGATCCGGGATGCTGCGCCCGTCTGCCTTGACGATCTCCTCGTCCAGATCCACAAGGGGTCTGCCCAGCTGCTTTGCCAGCAGGCGGCCAAGGGTGGATTTGCCGCAGGAGGGCATTCCCACAAGGGCGATGTTCAGCGTCTCGCGGCGCAGCGCGGCGGTGATGCGCCGCACCTCGCCCGGGGCGTCCTCGAACTTGCGGCCAAGGAAGTATTCGGCGGCATACACCGCCTGTGCCACCAGCATCTCCAGCCCGCCTACGGCCACCGGCACACCGGCGTCCTCGGCGCGGAGAATGAGTTCGGTCTTGTTGGGGTTATAGACCACGTCCACCACGGCTTCCAGCCCGGGCATGGCAGCCACGTCCAGACTGCACACGCCCACGTTGGGGTACATCCCGGCGGGGGTGGTGTTGAACACCACCTGTGCGCCGCTGCGCACGGCTTCGGCGTAGCTCAGCTCGCCCTTTTCCGGGTCGGGGGTGCGGCTGACGGTCAGCACCTTGGCAGCGCCCTTATCCAGCGCCACCGCGCGGGTGGTGTTGTGGGTACCCCCGGTGCCCAAGATGAGCACGGTCTTGCCCGCAAGCTCCACGCCGTGGGCTTCGCACAGGTGGGCAAAGCCCAGATAATCGGTGTTGTAGCCGTAGAGCAGGCCGTTTTTATTTACCACCGTGTTCACCGCGCCGATGGCGCGGGCGCGGGGGTCGATGAAGGAGCAGTACTCCATCACCAGCTTCTTATAGGGGATGGTCACGTTGATGGCCTTGAACTGCCGCCGCTGCAAAAAGGCGCGGGCGTCTGCCTCGGTGGGCAGGGGGCACAGCTCGTAGCTGTACCCGCAGAGCAGCTCATGGATCGTCTTGGAGTAGGAGTGTCCCAGCTTGCCGCCGATCAGTCCGTATTCCATCTCAGCCCTCCTTCCGGTAGCCGGTGGGGTCGGTCATCCACCGGGCACCGTACCGGGCGGTGAGCAGATCGCCCACCGCAAGGGCGGCGGCGCAGGTCTGCACAATGGCGGCCCGGGGCACGATGCAGGGGTCGTGCCGCCCTTGAATGGACAGCTGTGCGTCCTTTTTGGCGATGTAGTCCACCGTATCCTGCTGCTTGTAGATGCTGGGGGTGGGCTTGACGGCGGTGCGGAACACTACCGGCATACCGTTGGCGATGCCGCCGTTGATGCCCGCATTGTGGTTGGTGGCGGTGATCACCGCGCCCTCTGCCGTCATGCGGAAGGCATCGTTTGCTTCCGAGCCGCGCAGCCCGGCAAAGCCGAAGCCGGTGCCGAACTCGATGCCCTTGACCGCCGGGATGGAAAAGGCCAAGTGGGCGATCTCGCTCTCCACGCTGTCAAAGTAAGGCTCGCCGATGCCGGCGGGCAGGCCGAGGATGGCAGTTTCCAGCACGCCGCCCACGCTGTCGCCCTCAGCACCGGCGGCGCGGATAGCGGCTTTCATGGGTTCTTCCACGGCGGCATCCAGCACCGCAAAGCCCTCGGTCTTACTGGCAAGCGTCCCCACCTGTGCCGCAAGGGCAGCGGGGTCGTCCAGTGCAAAGGGGGTATCTGCGAGCCCAGCGCACCGGGCGATGTGGGTGGTGATATCAATACCCGCCCGCTGCAATGCGGCAAGCACGATGCTGCCGCCTGCCACGAGGGCGGCAGTCACCCGGCCGGAAAAATGCCCACCGCCCCGGGCGTCCTGAAAGCCGTGGTACTTGGCATAGGCGGTAAAGTCCGCGTGGCCGGGGCGCAGAAGGTCGGCGGTCTTGGCGTAGTCGCCGCTGCGGGTGTTCTGGTTTTCGATCATCAGGGCAATGGCGGTGCCGG